>ENA-OBIO01000778-OBIO01000778.1-metagenomes-genome-assembly--contig:-NODE-778-length-14973-cov-24.5719_pt1 | contig 14973 bp, 14 predicted proteins | sample MGYA00153383_OBIO01 | MGnify analysis MGYA00153383 | reverse complement strand
CTAGGGAGCAAAAGATGCGATCGCATCCAACGGTGATAATATTCATAAATGTAAGTGATGAGATCGCGATTTTTGATAGCCAAGATTAAACCAACGATCGATGAAGATTCTGGTAATTGAAGATGACAAAGAAATTGCTCAATGTCAAAACTCACATTTGTGGTATTCGGCAAAAGCTCAAGTCAGTGGGTGCCCCTACGCAGTCGATTGAAACGGTCTATGGAGTAGGATACCGACTCAAACAGGAGTTTTAGCTTAATGTTTCGTGCGCTGCGCCAACGGCTCTTATTTATTTATCTCCGTCCGTAGATCCTGTACAGAAGAGGTTAATCTCTATGAAAGTTCAAGAATTTGATCAAAAGTTTGACGACGGAGAAGATATTACGCATCTTCTCGATCTCTCCCAAGTCAAACGCCCACTCGTCGGACAAGCGATCGTCAGCATCAACCTCCCCATTTGGATGATCGAGCTAATCGATCGAGAAGCCGATCGTCTTGGCGTCACTCCGCAAGCCATTATCCAAACTTCCCTCGCCTCACAGTTTGCGCTTCACAACCCTCAATCCGCTAAAATTATGACCACTAACCTTCTCACCTTAGAAGAAATGCGTCAGCGCTATGATGGCGAATGACTGTAAGTCGTAGACCATCGATTATCGCTTGCATTCCGAAGTCATTTGTCGTCGCATGAGTTCTCCTGATGCTGCGAATATTTTTGGAAAATTAACTTAATATTTTAAGGCTGAGTCGTTACGATGAAAATTTAGTCGTTTAGAGAGGTAGTGATGAGCGATGTACTGGTCGAGATTACGGTGAAAGAGTTGGCGGCAAAGATAGCGGCTGGCGGTGACGGGTTGCAGTTGGTGGATGTGCGAGAGGTGGGGGAGTTGGAAATAGCCTCGATCGAAGGCTTTCTAAATGTGCCGCTGAGTGAGTATGAATTCTGGCAAACCAATATTCACACGCGGCTGGAACGTGAGGCTGAGACCTTAGTGCTCTGTCATCATGGAATGCGATCGGCCCAAATGTGTCATTGGCTGATGTCCCAAGGGTTTACCAATGTCAAAAATATCTCGGGCGGAATTGATGCTTATTCCATTCAGGTCGATCACTCGATCGCGCAGTATTAATCTAAGTAATTAACCTAAGCATTATCCCAGTTTAGCGAGGACTTCTTCAGGACCTAAAATTGACACATAAGGTTGCTTAAAGGTCCGATCGGCGACGTCTTGTAGTTGGTCAGACCTTAGATCTCGGACGTCTTGCTGAAGCGTTCGATCGTAGCTTAGCCCTAGGCCCAACATTTCGTACCAGCCGAAGGTTTGGGCGAGTTGGGCGTTGGTTTGTTTGCTGAGGGCGTATTGGCCGAGGAGTTTGTCTTTGGATACCTGAAGTTCCTTGGTTGTCAGAGGGGTGCGCGTGAGGCGATCGAGTTCATGGGTTAATCCGTCTAGGGCGGTTTGGGTGTTTTCGGGGGCGGTGCCCATGTAGGCGACGAAGTGGGAGGTGTCGAGGCGCATGGGATAAAAGGCGGATACTTCGTAGGCGAGGCCCCGTTTTTCGCGCAGTTCGACAAAGAGCCGACTTGATAGGCCACTGCCAAGATAGGTATTGATTAGTTTGAGGGCAGCGTAGTCGGTATTTGTGGGGTCTTCGGGAGAGATGGGTGGGGCTAGGTGGCCGACCATGACGATCGATTGGGCGGTGGCTTGTTTGCTGAGGATGCGCTGTGGATGGTAAGAAACCGTGGGCAACGCTGGAATGGTCCAAGATTCAGAGGGTGATTTCCAGTCGCTGAAGACGGTCAAGACTTGGTGGCTTGCGTCTTCGGGGGTGATGCGTCCGGCGATGCTAATGATCAGGTTGTCGGGACGGAAGGTGGCGGTATGGTAGGCAACGAGATCGTCATGGGTTAGTGCAGAGATGCTTTCAAGGGTTCCGAGACCAGAGTCTGCGTAAGGATGACGTCCGTAGAAAGCACTGCGGAGATGGCTCATGGCCACGCTGAAGGGTTGCTCTTGCTGGGATTTGATGGCTTGAAGCGTTTGTTTGCGTTCTAGATTAATTTCGGCGTCGGGGAAACTGGGCGATCGCATGACGTCCCCAGCGAGTTCTAGTACCGTTGGAAAATCAGACGATACGCTTTTGGTGGTGATTTGGAAGTGGTCAGAGGCGGAGTCTGTCCCAAGGCTTGCGCCGATGGATTCGGCAATAGTGGCGATGTCCAGAGACGATCGCGTTGTGGTCCCTTTGGTCAGCAGCGAAGCCACTAGATGCGAAACGCCTTCTTGGCCTGACGGCTCCGATCGCTGTCCGCCGCGCAGAAACATCCGAACCGACACAATGTCTGCAGCGGGGTTGGGGGTGACAATCAGCACAATGCCATTGGGAAGGACGGTGCGAAAAATCGATCGGTTGAGCGACTGAAACGTGTCAAAAACGGTCACGGGCAAGGCGTCCTGAAATAAGGAGAGTGAGTTTTATTGTAGATCAAAAAATCAACGCCCTTTGACAAAGTCCGATCGCACGCCATCCAATGCTGAGCGATCACTTTTTCTTGCGGGATGATCGATCGTTTATGGTAAGGGTTATTGGATCGGAGTTGAGGTGAAGCCGAAGAAAATTCGGGAGTTAAAGGCGGCTTTGCGGAAGGCGGGATTTACGAATAAGCCAGCTAAGGGCAACCATGAAAAATGGAAGCATGAACTACTTTCACAGAAGATTATTATTGCCGGAAAAGATGGCAGTGATGCAAAACCCTACTTGGAGGCGCAAGTCTATGAGGCTTTAGCAATGCTTGAAAAGATGAACAACGATCGTTCCTAGGAGGACAAGTCATGAAATCTCCCCATACTGTGGTTATTCAATGGTCTGATGACGATCGTTGTTTTGTGGTTTTTTACCGGAGTTCATCGGACGGGTGATGCAGCCTGTGACTCATGGTGACAGCTACGAGGAGGCGTTGAGTCATGCTCAGGAAGTGCTGGAGTTATTAATTGAGGATGCGATCGAAGACAAATTTGCACTCCCATCACCGATGGCATTCATCGATCGAGCGTCTTTTAAGGTTGCCTAAGAAATGGATTTTGATCGTCCCTTACCCTTCAAGACTCTCATCCGAATCTAGGTCGAATCCAAGTCCAGGATCCAGGTCCGGTTCCACCGTGTTTTCCAATACAAACCGTCGGGCAAGCCGATCGTAGACTCCGGCTCCGATGTACATGGGGTATTTATGACTGCGGGTGTAGGTCCACACGAGTTCCCCTTTTTCCAAAATTCGCACCTCCCCGAACAGCCCCTTGCACGCGGGGATAAGACTGTTGGCTTGGTCTAGAGCATCCGTCCAACGATCGTATTCTTGGTCAAATCCCTTTGTTTTCACCCGAAACATGCACTGGTCCTCCTATGGCCCAAAAAATAGGTGGAATTAAATCATCGATCGATAACAATCATCTTTCATAAACGGTAACATACACAATGTTGTGATCATTATTTTGGTTCTACGTGCAAACTGTATCTTCTACTTCCGAGACGCGATCGCGCGATCTGCCTTTTACTCTAGCAGATGTCCGCAACGCGATTCCCGAAGAATGTTTTCAACCCTCGACGTTTCGTTCACTGGCTTACTTCGCTTGGGATCTCGGCGTCATCGCCGGACTCTATGCTATTGCCGCGACGATCGATCAGTGGTGGCTTTATCCGATTTTCTGGTTTGCGCAGGGTACGATGTTTTGGGCGCTGTTCGTAGTTGGACATGACTGTGGTCATGGTTCATTCTCGAAGCACAAGTGGTTGAATAACTTAGTGGGACACTTGGCTCACACGCCTATTTGGGTGCCGTTCCATGGCTGGCGCATTAGCCACCGGACGCACCATGCGAATACGGGTCATGTAGACAACGACGAAAGCTGGTATCCCGTGGCTGAAGAAACCTATGAAAAAATGGGTTTTGCTGAGCGGCTGATTCGGTTTTATGCGCCGTTGATTGCGTATCCGGTGTACTTGTTCAAAGGTCCACGCGGATCTCATTTCACGCCTAACAGTGGGTTATTTAAACCGTCTGAGCGCAATGACATCATCACTAGCACCACCTGCATAATTGTGTTTACGGCGTTCTTGGGTTGGTTGACTTATGCCTATGGTTTAGCGTTCTTCTTTAAGTTCTACTTCATGCCCTATGCTGGGTTTGTGATTTGGTTGGACTTGGTGACATACTTGCATCATACCGAGCAAGATATTCCTTGGTATCGGGGGAAAGATTGGTATTTCCTAAAAGGTGCGCTTTCGACGATTGATCGTGATTATGGATTTATCAACTGGATTCATCATGACATTGGAACTCACGTTGCGCATCACATTTTCTTAACGATGCCTCACTATCATTTGAAGCAGGCGACAGAGGCGATTAAGCCACTCTTGGGCGAATATTACCGTAAGTCTGATAAGTCCATTCTTAAGGGCTTTTTTGATTCGGTTACGACCTGTATGACGGCTCCTTCTGAAGGATCGCCTGTGTACTATGGGTTGCCCTTGGATAAGAGGTAAGAATTGAGAATTGAGAAGTAAGAGCTCCACATTCAGTATTCTCAATTCAAAGTGCGGACTTCGGACTTTGGCCTCGATCGGGGCTAACATCCGAAGTCTATTTTTTGGCTAGAATCGATAGCCTAGATTGAAGTGCAATCCACTGTCTTGGACGTTGTTCCCTCGATCGCTGAGGTTTACTAGCGGCACCGCATAGTCTAATCGCATTAAGAGATTAGGTGTCGGTTCGACGATTAGACCTAGGCCCGCAGAGGCTAAGAAATTTTGATTGTTAGAAGGGTTTGGATTGTTTGGATTGTTCCAGACACTTCCTAGATCGGCAAAGGGAGCAATTTGAAACACCGACCGACCTGTTTTTTTATCCCATGCGATGGTAATGCGATCTTCTAATGAAAACCGAATGCCATTATCGCCCGATCGAACCCCCTGACGGAACCCGCGCACCGACTGACCGCCACCTATTGTAAACTGCTGTGAGGGTAGAAGACTATCGGGGGAGAGCTGCATATCGGCTTGGGCGATCAATAGATTATTCGGCGACAACTGCTGCACGCGCTGAACTTGACCCGTCCAACTAAAGAATCGACCGTCGGGAATAGGATGGACATTGACCGTTGCATCAAAGGCCGCAATCCCAAGGTTAAACTGCGATTGTAATGACCATGCGCCGTTGCGATCGCGTTTTACATAGTCTTGCCCAAACTTGAGGACGCGGGTGCGGCTATTGCCATTAGCATCTGGCCCAATTCCAAAGGGTGTGGGTGAATTGTTAAAGAGGAAGGTTTGACCGTTTTGCAATGCGAAGCCGAGGGAGAGTGCGAGTTCTTCTCGGGGCGATCGAATCACGGGTTGACGATAGGTAAGTTCGTATAAATCGCTTTGACTGCGAATCCCAAAGCTAGAGAAAGCGGGATCAATGATTTTGCTGTTGCTAGAAGAGTAGCGAAGTTGGACGGTGCCGTTCATGGCGTTGACGGGGGCGCGATAGTTGAAATCGTAAAGGTTAGAACCGCCTGCAAGCGATCGGAAATACGTGGCGCTGATTTCATCTCCGAGTCCGGTGGGATTACGATAGATTAAGGTTCCGCCGATGCGTTCTGACCCGACGCTGGGGGGCGAATAATTATCAAGGGTGACGCTACCTGTAAGCGCTGGGGCTTCTTTAATTCGGACGACGAGTTGGCTTTTGCCGGGGTCTTTGCTGGGCTGGAGACTAGCATTGATGTCGGTGATTAGGGCATTGCTTTTAAAAAGCTGGAGTTGGTCTTCGAGTTCATTTTTATTGAAGGGTTTGCGAATGCCTAGCTTAATTCGATCGCGAATATAAGATGGTTTTAGCCGCTGATTGCCTTGAATCTCAATCTTTTCTACAGTGCCTTCAATGACTTGAATATTGACGATTCCACCGCTTATTTTTTGTTCTGAAATAACGGCTCGGGAGGTAATGTAACCGCGATCGAGATACTTTTGAGTCATGCGATCGGAGAGGTCTTGGAGGTCTTGCAGGGTTGCACTCTTACCTTCTAAAGGCTGGGTTAGGGTTGCTAGTTCAGTAGGGCTTAAAACAGTGCTTCCTGTCACTACAATCTTGCGGACGTTGATGGATGTAGATGAGAATTCGGGTTTGGTTGGTAGGGCTGTGGGTGGGGCGATGGTCGGTTTCTGGGATGACAAAGGACTGGGGAGGATTTGAGGTTGGGAGAGGCGATCGCGATCGGTTTTGAGTTGGGCAATGGGGCTAGGTTGAGCTAGGGCGGGGAGGCTACACACAGCGGTAAGTAAAAGTGTGGTAGCAGCGACCGTTTTTTGGGCGGAAGTGAGAGACATAGTAATTAAAAATATTAGGGAATTAAGAGATAGATGGAGTTTTTTGGCGGCGTTGGGAGACCCGACCCCCCCTAGCCCCTTTGAAAAGCAGGGTGGTTTCATGTTAATAAGCGAAAAACATCCTCTACTTGATTCGTCAATTCTCGAATTCCATCGGGAATGGTTCGGCAGCCTAAACGTCGGATCAGGGTGATGAGAAACGAATTGAAGACAGCCCAATTAATTGGCGCATACCCGCCTCGTAGAGGTGGGTAATCCTCTTTCAACGTCACATCTTTCACCCAGTGCAAGCCATTTTCAATTTGCCAGTGCTGACGAATTTCCTCTAAAAAGTTGCTGGCGTCCAGATCCCAATTACTCAGATAGAAATGCTCATGGGAAAAAGGTTTTCCCTTACGAGTTCCTTCTCGTGTGACCGAAATAATTCGCGTAATGCTAGACGAATCCCACCGTTTGGGCAGTTCGGGTGCGGCATAGACTCGAACGGTTCTCCGAGTTTGCCGCCCATGTTTTTGTTCAACATGAGTGGCTTCACTTAACGGCACTGTGGTGAAGGTGAGCCGCTCGGCTTGCTGATACAGGTTCTTTTGATTTCGTTTCAGACCCACAATATAGTGACGGTGACGAGATGCCAGTAACGATAAGGTCTCTGTGCGGCTATGGAGGGCATCCAGACTAAACCCACCCGGCAGAGATTTCGCTAAATTCGCATTGCCTGTGACTCGCTTAATTAAGCGTTGAGCAACCGCAACTTCATTGATTTTAGCGTTGTACATCAGTTCCATCTGGACGACGCCCGCTTTCTGGCCATAGACCGATACCAGCATGGCAAAGTCTTGGTCAGAGGTATTTCCGCCTACGGAGGTACATCGAATACTTTTTCCATCAATTGACCAGAGTTTTCCAGCGAATTCAGGCGCGTGACCGATTGCCCAGACATTGAAGGCATCGACCCAATCTTGGGCATTGACGAGTTGAAAAATCCGTCGAAAAGTGGAATAGGAGGGTAGGATGACCTGAACAGAATCTAAGGTCAGTAACTTCAGAAAAGTTTTACGATGTTTTTTACAGAATTTTGCGAGGGGACGATATCCCCAATAGCCACAGAGGCTTCCCAGAAGTGAAACAAATAGTAAAAGCCAGAGTGGATGGCGTTTACCTCGTTTGCCACGAGGGTCTGGAGTCGTCTTTAATTGTTCTATGAGGGTCATGGGCTGATCCGTTTGATATGTTTATCAGTCCATCCTCATTTTTTATATTGACAATGAAACCACCCTGCCTAGCCCCTTTGAAAAGGGGGAACAAGACCTTTTTTCAAAGTCCTCCTTTCTAAGGGGGATTTAGGGGGATTCCCGTTCCGGGAGGCGATGCCAACGGGTGCTGTAAATAAACCGATTTCAACGATCGTTACTTCGTAATTAAAGTCTCTTTTTCAGTGGGTTTGCAGTCGGGTAACTTTTGGCTTTCAGCGATTTTTTGGTTGTCTCCTTGACGATCGAAGATGGTGTTTTTGTTTTGCTCCTCTCGATCGCGAACGATACAGAGAGACGATGAACCGCCACTTGTCACTGCTGGAGTCTTCGCATTAGGATTCAATCGTTGTAGATCTTGTCCGATGCGAACTTGCTCGACGGAGGTCAAGATTCCGCTATTGCTAGGACTGACTGGGTTACTGGGCGTGACGGGATTAACGGGATTAACGGGAATGACTGGAATGACCGCTATGGGATTATTCGTTAAGGTGAATTGGGTGGTTAGACTGTTCACGGTGGCGATCGGGTTGAAGGTGCCAGCTGTTCCTAGTGCGCTGACGGGTAAGGTGGCAATGCCATTTCCATTCGTGAATACGGTGAGCATTGAGGCTGAGGTGCCGATCGCGCTGGGTAAGGTGAAGGTTACGGGAATATTGGCTAGAGGCGCTCCTGTGTTGTTGCTGACTAGGACTTGTAAGGAACTGGTGAATGAGGTGTTGATGGTTGTGCTTTGGTTGGATGTGTTGTTGATGACGGCGATCGTGGCGGGAATGCTGGCGGGATTGGCGACGTTGGTAAGGGCATAACTCGTGTTCGTCAATCCGGTGACGACTCCGGTTGCGGCGTAGGTTCCGACGGTTCCGTTTGCCGTTACCGTTGTTGTTGCGACACCGTTAGCATTGGTAGTTGCAGTTGCGGCTGCTACAGTTCCACCGGCTCCGGTTGCGGGGACTGTGAAGTTAACCGTGGCTCCGGAGATAGGGTTGCCGTAGGTATCGGTTACGGTAGCTTGCAGGGGATTCGTAAATCCAGTGTTGATGACAGCGGTCTGACCACCCCCGCTGACGGTGACTTGGGTGGCGGCTCCAGCTAAGTTAGTCAGGTTGTATTGGGCGTTTAGGGCGTTCAGGGTTCCGGTTGCATTAAAGCGCCCTGCAACTGTGTTGGCGGTGACATTGACGGAAGCTAAGCCATTTACATCCGTGGTCGCTGTGACGGTCGATAGGGTTCCGCTGGCTCCTGGAGTAGGAACTGCGAAGTTGACCACCGCGCCTGGAATCACGTTGCCATATTGATCTTTAACTAAGACCTGTAAGGCATTTGCAAATGGCGTAAACACAACGGTTGTTTGTCCAGCGGGGAGACTGCTGGGTCCGGTTGCAGTTAAGGTCGCAGGGACATCAGGGGTATTCGTGAGATTGAAGGTTTGTGCGGTTCCGGTGTTCCCGGTTGCATTGGCGACGACGGTGTGAGTTCCGGCGACGGTATTGGCGGTGGGAGTTATGGAGGCTTGGTTATTGGCGTCGATCGTGACCGATTGGACCGCTGTATTGGCTATTCCTGCGCCGTTCTCGTTACTGTTCGGGGTGAAGGCAACGATCGTTCCCCCTGCGACTTGTTGTCCAGCGATATTTGGACGGACTTCGACCACTAAAGGCTGGAAGTTTGTTCCGACGACAGTGGATTGGGGGGTGCCGCTAATGGTCCTAAGATTGAACTGGAATCCACCAAATTCGTAGGCTCCGATGTCTCGGGCGGCTCCTGCAATCGCGTTTCCGGTCTGACCTGTGGTGGTAGCGGTGGCTGGATTGGCGGCATCAATAGCTAGGCTACCGGGGAGGACTGCGTGGGTTAGGGTTGTTCCGCCGTTGTTAGCGAGGGCACCGATTTGGGCTGCGATCGCTCCTGGGACGAGGATGTCGCTTGTTGTTGTAATAAAGCCTCCCCTAGTCGAATTTTGCCCGACTAGGTTATGCCCTTGAGAAGTCATAACTCCCCCATCCTTATCGGCAATCTCATTGAGGGAGAAATCAGTCTGACTGATATTACCTGCAACAATACTGTTGGCTATATTAATCTGAGATTTGTTCGTAATTCCACCACCATTATTAAGTGCCGTGTTATTCACAATCGTACTGTTCACAATGTTCATCGGATGGATAGTAAGAATACCGCCCCCACTCTGTTTAGCAGTATTTCCAGAAATAGTACTGTTGCTAATCAGTGTAAGAGTGCTACTACCGGAATAGTCCACCAAGCCACCTCCATCAATACCAGCCGTATTGCCTGAAATAGTAGTATTCGAGATCGTCGCCGGACCAAAACTAATCAAACCACCACCACTCCTATTAGATGAGTTGCCAGATAGTGTACTTCGATTAATACTGAGTGTTCCCGTAGATGCAATACCACCACCATAAGAAGAAGCAGTGGAAGTATTGTTAGAGATAACCGTATCGACAACATTCAGGGTCCCTGAATTGAAAACTCCTCCTCCTCTGGGTTCGTCTAAGGGCTCAGAGGATGCCGCAGTATTTTGAGAAATAATACTATTGCTAAGGGTGAGCTGACCCTCATTATAAATACCAGCACCATTATTAGAGTAGGGATTAGAAGTCGTATTGCCATTTGCGATCGTCATTTTATCCAGAGTCGCAGTGATATTAGACCGGACATTAAAAACTCGACTTGCGTTATTACCACTTACCGTTGTTGTATTGGCCGCCGCGCCACGAACGGTTATGTTTTTGTTGATGGCGACTTCTTGGGCGAGGGTGTAGGTGGCGGCGGCTAGGTTAACGGTTCCGCCTGCTAGTGCTGCATCGACTCCGTTTTGGACGGTTCCAGTTGCGCCGACGTTTACCGTTGTAGCCGTTCCATTTAAGGTACTACCGGGTTTTAGCGTAATGGCTTGATTGAGATTCGTGGTGGGTGCGGTGAGGGTTAAGTTTCCGCTGCTGGTGTTAGGGGTTGCGTTGATAGCAGCACTAACAGTAATGCTGTTTGTGGCCTGAAGATCAACGTTGTTGCCGTCGAGAGCGGTGACAATCGTTGCCGCAGCAATAGTGGAATTAGCAATACTATTTGTCCCAGCAGCGATCGTTCCAGTTCCACCTGCTCCGACTACTTCTAAATCAGCAGGATCGAGGAGCCAGGTGCCTCTCACACCTTGGAGTGCGCGCGTACTGACGGTGGTGCTAGGGGCGATCGTTAGACTTTTTCCTGACGTCTCGATGAAGCCGCCGTTGCCGCTGGTGCTTCCGCCTTCGGCGGATAGACGACCCGTGACGAGAGTTTTTTCGGCGTTGGCTCGGATGGTGCCGCCGTTTCCGACTGCTCCGACGTCGGCATTCAGACCTCCGGCGATCGTTAGGGATCCACCGGTGGTGGAAATAGGAGTAGACGATCCGGTTAAGGTCACAACACCATTGTTAATGGTGAGGCCCGTTGCGCTGGCTAGATTTCCACCTGTGAGTAAGGCGGGAAGGGTTTGGGGGGTGAAGGTGCTGGAGTTTAGCGCGGCATTCGGGGCTAGGGGAAGTTCGATGGAAAGCAGACTATTGGAATCGGTGGCACCATCACGATCGACCCCCAGGAACGGCTGCGATCGTGATGGTGCCACCGGGCGCGGTGAGGGTTCCGGTATTGATGACGGTGCCACCGAGAAGGGTGAGGCTTTGACCCTGGGCGACGGAGAGATTTCCGGCATTAAGGAGGCTTCCCCCTGAACTTGCAAGGAAGCCTGCGGTGCTCGGAGTTCCGGATAAGGTTGCGTAGTTATTCGATCCGATCGCATTAAACCATTGGTTATTGCCAAAGCCGATGCCGTTGGCGGTGCTGGCGGTGAAGGCTGCGGGGACGTTCAGTTGGGCGTTTGGGCCGAAGATGATTCCGGCGGGATTCAATAAGAATAGGTTGGACGGTCCGCCTGTGACTTGGAGGGTGCCGTTAATAATAGAGGCATTGCCGCCTGTGACCCGACCGAGGATGTTTTGGATATTTGGGTTGGATTGGAAGTTGGCGACTTGTCCGGCGTTTAAGCCAAATTGGCCAAAGCTATGGAACAGGTTGCCGCCCGATCGGATTCCACTGCTGATATCGATTTGGTTGGGGCTGAGATTGACCTGGGTCTGAGGGCTGCTAGAGGTGATGGACTGGGCGGAGACAGACTTCACCCCAAAACAAGTAAGAAGAATGACAAACGAAAGTAGGGCTGGAACTCGATTAAGGAGATTGCCGTTCATAGGTATTACCGAATGTAGAAGTTAGTGATAGGTGGAAGAAAATTTAATGCATCGGTATGAAGGCGAGATGTCTTAGTGATATATCCGTAAATACCCTGGGTTCATTCATATGTATAGTTCCCTGATGTAACTATACTAATCTGTATATACGGATGACTCTGTAAAGGTTCCGGGTACTTCTTTGGGAAGAACGATAAAGATTTTGTATTTCTTAGGGCCTATTTCTAAGGTCAGGTTTCACGGAGAGTACGCGATCGGAGTAAATCTAGCGAATTGTAACTTAAATGTTTGGTCTCTCTAGCCCCCTATCCTTCGGGAAGCCTGCCGCCTAGGAGAAGGGGGGAACATGAGAGGATGTGGTTTTTGGGACGTTCTTAGGGAGTAGTTAATTGAGTAGTACGACTAGGGCATTGTGTATTGCACCTGGGTAGGGAGTATGCTAGGACTTCGCGAGAAGCCACTCGCCATTGTAGCGATCGGACATTTCCTGTAGAGTAAGATTTTTTCCATGAGGGACATTCGGATTACTTTGATTCACTATGGCACAGACGATCGTTTGGTCAGCGCTTAGCCCGATTGATTAGCACCCCTAGAATTGGGGCTTTGGGGTAAATCAGGATGGGGCGGACGATCGATCGGCGACATCCCAGGTGTTACAGCGGTTCAGTTCCGGGAGGCTCCGCCAACGGTTAAGACAATACGATTGTCATGATTGAGTGTCCCAATTTTGGGCTTCAGAAACCTCACACCCACCATGACAAAACATCACCCTCAAACCCTTACAACCTCAAATCACCCAGCGATACCAACAACGTGTCCGTAAAAACGAACGATCGATTGAATCTGAAATCATCGCCATTCCTTTCAGTATCCTTATTTTAGAGCAACCCCAAACAGAACCTCTAGGTCTTGCCACTGCAATACAACGACACTTTGATGATGATTTGAGTGAATGGGTCAAGTTCTCAGCGGTTGATGTGCAACGGACATGATGGAAAGTCCCGAGTTTCTAGTTCCTAACTTGATTCCAGAAAGCCATTGTCCAAGCCAAAACCGCAGGGGCGGTTGACCGACTACGCCGTCTAGGACGTCTCTACCGATAAAATGATTATGCGGACACACTTTGTAGTCAAATCCTAGTTCTGAGAGGACCGTTTCGTAGAGCTTGACCTCAATGCTGTCACCGGGTTGCTGATCGTGGACTTCGGTCGTGAGGCAAAGGATGTGTTCTTCTTGGGTTTTGTAGGAATCTGATTGAAGAAATTTGTACAGTGGATAGCGGATTCTGTATAGAAATAAACTTAAGCCTTTAAAATCCCAGGCTCCTTTTTGGGGATCCATGTCTGTGGTCAGAATGCCCCCGGACGCACCAGCCTTGCAGCTTCTCGGAGCACTTTCTTCAGCGTTTTCGGAATGGTGCATGACAGCATTCAATAGGACTACATCCGCACATTGATCTATGAATGGCAAGTCTTGAGCATCTGAGATTACCGTTGTGTAACCAAGTTTTTGCGCTTGAAGCAATGCGCCTTCACTGACGTCGGTCCCGATTAAGACCTTTGGGTGTCCACCGATCGCCGCCAATAGATTGCCTGGGCCACAGCCGACATCTATCACTATTTTGTCGTCTAGGATGCCGATCGCCGATTCCCAACGATCGATAAACTCCGGCGATCGGTTTTCAGTCTCAAAATACTTGTTCCCATACTTGGGATGCCCAAAGAAGTAGGCATTTGCTAACATTGAAGGACTAAAGGTAATGCTGAGGTCAAGCGCAATACCATTATCTTTGTAATAAATAAGTTGATCGTCCTTGAGAAAGGGGACGAGAATTTCACAGTTCATTTTTGCAACATTAATTTTAGCGTCAAGGGGCATTTTCTGAGAAGCTAACATAACAATAAAATCCAGTAATGTACTGCATCGAATTGAATTTAAGATTTACCTCTGTTTTAAATTTACTATTTATTTCTACAGTTTATTTTAGAGAGCTTTATGAAAATTTTTCAAGAATTTATAGCTTGCAGGAGAGACTCGGTATAGACTCTCTCGCATCCATTGTAAAAAAGGAACCTTAGTCTCTAAATAGTCAATCGGTTTATTTAAAAAATTAAGATTAGGATGCAAAACACGATCGCTAAAAGCAATTTCACACCCTATGTTGAAACATAGTGGAGAACCTATATCAGTACCTTTTGGATAATGCATCATCGCAACCATATATCTTGAATTAGAGGACTGATTAGGCATTCCTCGATGCCACAAGCTTTCATGACGAATCAAGATACTTCCTTTCTTAAGATTACCTCGTATAGGTGGACAGATTTCACGTCGAGATTCACGGCTCAACTCATCAATTGAATTATCAACAGGCTCAGAACTAATTGAAGAAGATTCCTGTAGTAAATGAGTTCCAGGCCATAATTCAATGCTTCCATTGGCTTCTGTAATATCTTCCAAACTGACATTGACGACTAGTGAACCTTCTGTCCCATCCCAATGCAAAGGCTGCATCCCACTTCCAGCAACATTAGTATTGGATCGATAGAATCGATTAAACCGTCCTTCCCCCAGAACCGCTTGAGTCACTTGTGCTGCAAATACATTAGAAACAATCTCAGGGAATACATAAGGTGGGAAGGGCGGTAACGCCTGGTTCAAATGCCCCGTTACATTGCCAACCGTGTTCCATCGTCCACGATCGATTAAATAGGCGGAATCCTGTACCATCTTTTGTCGTAAGTAGTCGATTACGTTATGAGGAACGACATCTTCTAAAATCACATATCCAACTTTTAAGATGGAATCGACAGCAATCTTGAGAGATTGAGGCGATAAAAAAGATTGAGCAATTTCTTCTGCGCTAACCTTAACTTGTGTTGGCTGTGGCGATGAAATAGACAAAGACATAAAAGCTACCTCTCTTAATCAATGCAAAAATTATATTCTTATCATAGGATGAAATTCGGTTTTGCTGTACCTAGAAGGGAATAGATTAATCAAATCTTGAATAAATTAGCCTGAATATGAAGTTGTTCAATTCATACAAACATAGAGCGACACATTTTCACAATTTAACTTCAAATAGATTTGTCCCCATATAT
>ENA-OBIO01000777-OBIO01000777.1-metagenomes-genome-assembly--contig:-NODE-777-length-14974-cov-2.78102_pt1 | contig 14974 bp, 12 predicted proteins | sample MGYA00153383_OBIO01 | MGnify analysis MGYA00153383 | reverse complement strand
CTAAAATTTCGGTGAATGGAACTGTTGAGGAAAAAGTATTAGACAGTTTAAATTATACAGATGCCTTCGCGCTTTTCTTTCAATCCTCTATCAATAAGACAGCGTGGAAAGAAAAATATATTATTGACAGCGTGGTGGAAAATGGGAGCTTGAAAAAAATAGTTTACACAGCGCGCAACGAAAATTTAAAAACGCGTCGTTTACAAATTGATTTTAACGGTAAAGCATCGCCAGAAAATTTAGTTTTCGATTTTAAAAATACATCCATATTAGGCGACGTGACGCAAAAATTAGAATATAATGCCTTGACAGGTATTAAGATTTTCAATAAACAAGAAATTCTGTTGATACCCAACAGTGAAATGATAATGGAATACCGTTTTTAGTTGTTCGTTGTTAGTTGCTCGGTTAAACTAACAACGAACAACGAACAACGAGCAACTAACAACTAAATTATGAAATTTGCAGTAGTCGTTTTTCCGGGGTCGAATTGTGAAGATGATGCCGTCCATGTTTTGCAAAACGTGATGATGCAGAATGTTGTAAAAGTTTGGCATAAAGAAACCGTTTTGCCGACGGTTGATGTCGTGGTTTTGCCCGGTGGTTTTAGTTATGGCGACTATTTGCGCTGTGGTGCCATCGCTCGATTTTCACCCATCATGCAATGTGTAATAGAGTTTGCAAAAAATGGCGGTTTCGTTATCGGTATTTGTAATGGTTTTCAAGTCTTATGCGAGTCAGGTTTACTACCCGGCGCTTTGTTGCGCAATGACAAATTATTATTTATCAGCAAAAATATTCACCTTAAAGCAAAAAATAGTACGCTGTGGTCGAAAGATATTCAGCAAACACTCACTATTCCGATTGCGCACGCCGAAGGTCGCTATTATTGCGATAGAGAAACGCTCAAGGAATTGAAAAAGAATAAGCAAATCGTTTACGAATATTGCACCGCCGAGGGCGAAGTCACGCCGCTTTCTAATCCGAATGGATCGCTCAATAATATTGCAGGTATTTGCAACGTGCAAGGCAATGTTTTTGGTTTGATGCCGCATCCTGAGCGCGCATCGGAGAAAGAATTAGGCTTAATGGACGGTAAATTAATTTTTGAAAGTTTATTGAAAAACGCTTATGCGTTTAAATTAGCCATGAGCTATTAGCCGTGAGCTTTGAGCTCCGCTCGTGATTAGTAGCTCATATCTCATAGCTCATAGCTCAAAACTAAATTTATGGTACGTCAAATCATTATTGTCATTATCGCCATCGTTATTGGCTTTATTCTCTATTATTTCCGTACGATAGTGACGTACATACTCATTGCGTGGGTGGTTTCGTTGATTGGCAAGCCATTTATGGGTCTTTTAAAAAGACTTGAAAAATTTAAAATTAAGATTCCCGATTCATTAGCCGCAGCACTCACCATCATAACTTTTATCGGAGTCATTGCTTTTATTTTTGCTTTTTTTGTGCCGTTAATAGTGCAACAAGCGGAAAATATTTCTACAGTGGATTTTGGTTCTGTCGAAAAAGCACTCGATAAACCGATTCAGGATTTAACGCTTGATGCACGAAAGTTTGGTCTCATTACCGAAAACGAAACAATGGTTACGGCTTTAGAAAAAAGAATATCGGCTAAAAATGTTACGCAGATTTTATCGGGTGCCTTCCAAAGTTTGGTTTCTACGGCGGGTGATTTACTCGTTGGTTTTTTTGCAGTTGTGTTTATTTCATTTTTTTTCTTGCGTGAAAAAAATATGTTCCAAGAAGCACTCGCTTCGCTGTTTCCTAAACAATACGACAACAGTGTTCGCTCGGCGCTTGAAGAAACAACTAAAATGTTGACGCAATATTTTACAGGTATTTTGATTCAAATGATTTTGGTTTCGCTCTATCTCACTATTGCACTTTCAGTTTTGGGAATTAAAGACGCGTTTATAGTAGGGTTGTTTGCGGGAGTAGTGAACATTGTGCCGTACATCGGACCTTGGATGGGTGCGCTTTTTGCAATTTCTGTCGCCGTTACTTCGCATCTTCAATACGATTTTTATAAAGAAACCATACCACTTATAACCCGCGTTGTTGTTATTTTTGGTTTAATGCAGTGGATGAACGATTGGTTTGTTTCGCCGATTATATTTTCTAAACGCGTTAAAGCGCACCCTTTAGAGATTTTTTTAGTCACACTTATCGGTGCAAAAATTGGCGGTATTCCAGGAATGATTTTAGCTATTCCGACTTACACCGTTTTGCGTGTCATTGCGCGCGAATTTTTTAATCAGTATCGTTTTGTTCAGAGCCTCACGCGAAATTTAGAGTGATTTCTTTTTTTTCAAAAAACCAAATAACTCGCCCACATTATCAAATTCTTTTCGGTAAACTAAACCAACACCCGTTTTATCTCGGCTGCCTTCAATGACAGTATCATGAATATACGATATGCGCAATCGCAATCGTTTATCAGCATTTAAAGCATACTCGATGGCAAAATCGCCACCTAAATTAGTGGTGCTTCCTGTACTACTGATAGATTCACCACTTTCTAAACCAAGACCCCCACGTAAATTTACGCGATCGCTGAGTGTATAGTTGGCGCGTAATCTATATTGTGAACCAGAGATAGAAGATTTACTATCCGTCAAATCGAATTGATAGTAGTTATAACCTATCTCAACGTCCAAACCTTTAACGTATTCCGACAGCACTTTATTAAGTTTATCGGAAAGAAAACTCGAAATAGATTGTGTGGCAGTATTAATTCCGCTACTTTGCAACTGACCAATAGTTTGAATATTGGGCGGGAGAAAAGTGCCTACGACCACTAAACCAAAAACTTGTTTGTTTAATTCGTTTTGATCGGAGCGCAAAAGCGAAAGTTTATTTTCTATGTAACTCTTAATGTTGCCCGTAACGTTCGGGAAGTTGATATCAAAATTAATATCGGGATGCAGTAGCGCGTTTGAAAGTTTGAGTGTTAAATCAACGGGTGTAGATTTTTTACTTTCCTTTTGAGATTGATCATCGCGTTCGACGTATTCTGCAATTAAATTGTACGGCGATGTATTCAAACCTTTGTACGCGGCTTCAATATTTATTATGGCATCGAACGGAGAACCCGACCAACTAATTGAACCGCCAGATTTAAGTTCAAAATTCTTCTGCACAAAATTAAGGAGTGAAAAAGAGTAACTACCTTTTTCGATATTCACTTCGCCATCCATAGTAATCGCACCTGCGCGATTTAACGCGAAATGAATATCGCCCGTTCCTGAACCATGTAGTTTATCGCCAGAAACTTCGTTAAAAATGAGTGTTAGTTCTGCTTCTGGTCGAATGTTGATATTCATATCAAGGTTGATACCCGTAATATCGTTGACACGTTTTTTTATTTCAGAGGAATCAACCGACGCTTTAACTTTCCCTTTAAAATTTATAAAACTCGCTTCTTTCACCGTTTGGTCGCTCGCAAAAGGAAAAACAACCGAAGTGCCTCTGCCTGCTGATGCGCGAATGCGAATGTCCGCTCTGTCGAAATCGCCTGAAAATTGCACTTCACCTGCACCCATTCCTGTGCCGTAGTAAAAAGCGTTGTCCTCGCGTTTGGTATCTAAAAATAAAAAATTAGGCGCATTCATTTTTAAATCTAAACCAAAATTTTGGAAACGATTGTGTTTTAAACCACCCGTTAGTAACGCATAATTTCCAAATTTATCGTAAATGGTGTCTCCGGTCGCATCAAATTTATTATTGGTTACTGTGACGAGCGCGTCTTTTACATTGAGGGGGAGTTTTAAATAATCTACCAAAACGTGACCATTTTTTAAACGCAGCGCTCCGTCGGTATTTATTTTTTCAAGTGGACCGTGAACGCGCAGTGCACCCGTTAAACCACCACGCATTTCCGACGCGCCATTTTCGATGAGATAATGCAGTGTACCGAGATCAAAATTATTGAAATTACCCGTTACGTCAATCGAATTAGCCGCGAAACTATCGCGCGCAGAGATATAATATTTGCCGAGCACGTCGAATGATTCGTTGCCACGTAAAATCTGAGCATCAAAAGTAACTGGCTCTTGAAAATCTTTTCCACTCGCACAAATATTTGCTGCGCCGCGATATTCATTTTTTACAAAAAAAGAATCGAGATGTAGTTGTGTAGTGTAATCTTTAAAATTGATAACATCGCTGAAAGCCATATCGAATTGATATTTTCCGCGTATGGTAAATCGTGGGTCGCGTACAAATGAATCAACAAATGCGATATCTAAATTATTAATCGCTGCGGCTAATCCGCGACGACCCAAACTTTTGAGCAGGATATGCGCCGAATCGTGATTGATGTCGAAATTATTTACCGCGAAACTATCTTTAAAAAATTCTATTTTATTCGATTTTTCAATTTTCCACTCATTGTTAAAAAATTGAAGTTTCGAGAATTGTTGCGTTCCAAAACTTAGGCTGTACGATGAATCACTTTTTGAAAGCAGCGCGTTTAAAAAAACTTCTTTCACAGCAAACTTGGGCGCTAAGTTGCGCGAAGTGAATCCAAACTCTACGCTATCGCCCTGAATAAAATTCTGAAAAGTTAAATCGTTAAAAGTATTGTCCCCAATGCTGATTGACGGCGTTGTTAAATCCCACGTAAGTCCACCTAATTTTTCGCGACCTACTGTACTAAAGTTTTGAATATTTATGTTGTCATAAACGATACTGTCCTTAGAGTCAATATTAAAATTAAATTCATTGCTAATGTTATCAAATTTACCGTCTAAACTTAAATCTTTAAAAGCACCCAGTTTAGGATCGAAGAGTTGTGTCCAATTTTTTGTATCGTTTATCTGAACATCAAAACTAAAATAGGTGGCTGTCGTGTTTATTTGTTTAGGTGTTATTTTTAGATCGGATACAAGACGTGGATGAAAACGTTGCAGTTGTGTCAACACAATATCGGGTATATCCTCGATATTATATTTTCCAACGAGCGTCGCGTGTCCCAAATCTGATTCGATATGCCATTCTTTAGTGCCATCGTCTTTATCGTACACATTCAAACTTAAGCTATCAACAATGTATGCTTGGCTGCCGTTTTTAAACGCTTTTATATTTTTGAACTGCGCCTCACCCAATAGTTCCGAAAGCCTGCCACCCGTAAAATTTAAATCGGTTGTACCTGAAATGACAATATCGTCTTTCATTAAACCCAATTGTTTAAAATCAATTTTAAAAACGCGCGTACTAAAATTAAAGACAGGTTTTCCAGCCGATATATCAGCGTAGCCATCGAATACAAATGCAGCATTCGGGTCTTTACTTTCTATTTTACCTACAAATTTTTTCTTGCTAAAATTACCAACTGTATTAATATCGGTGTAAGCATAATTTTTATATTGCAGGTTATAGATTGTGCTATTGATATCAAGGTATAAATTGTCGCGACTGAATCCCGAGCCTTTTATGATGTCCGCCCGAATGTTTAGTTTACCAATATCCGTGTTATCTGTGAAGTTGCCGAGTTCAAAGTCTTTAAGTTCTATAAAACCACTGTAGGTTGTTGACTCGCTGAGATCTGTGCCAGGCACTAATTTCATATCCACTAAAGCGTCGCCCAGTTCAGTTGATAATTTACCTTTAGCAGTGAAGTCTGTATAAAATCCAACAAATTCTCCACCGAAATCTAAGTTGCCGAGTTTATTATAATTTTCAGTTAAATTAAAATCCGGAATAAGCGAGCGCAAGGTTAGAACATCTGTTTTTAAATCTTTTAAATCCAAATGAATAAACGTTTCATTCGAGTTCGTCAAATCGCGCGCATCAAAATCACCTTCTGCGTTGAAATTTTGTTTCATTTCAATTTTAAAAGCCTTCAAGCTTAAATTGTTAACTCTACCTTTTATGTCACCGTTCAGAATAGCTAACTCTTTTCTATTTTTTTTAAAAAAATTATTTCGCTCTAAATCGGGTGCGAAAGCCATAATATCGTCCAGCATAATTTGCGCATTGTTGATGTGCGCATCCATAAATACTTCGTTATTAAAGTTTCGGAATGAAGGAAAATGTTGGTAAGACATCCGGAAAGTATCGCCGATAACGCTTGTCGGTGTTTCTAATCGTACACCAATTAAATCTGTCTGAGTAGGTGTCACTTTTACATCGCCGACGGTAAATTTTAAAATTTCAAAACCATTTTGTTCTTTGCAACTTACGCCGTCAATTACTGCTTGCCAAATCCAGTTGGAGTAAAAAATATTGTGCGCAAAAATATCAATATTGTTAACTTTCATGTGGTCAAAATCAATATTGTGGGGCGTTAGTTCGCGTTTAGTTTGAGAGTCATATTTATCAACAACGAGCGAACTATTTTCCACAGTGAGTGCGCCAAGCGAAAACCTAAAGGGTTTATCAATCGATACGCTGTCATTTATGAGTGCTGCGTTATGCGTTATGAGGGACGCATCAATTTTAGACGTATCAAGACTTACGGGATTGGCTAAAAGTTTTTTATCTGCTTCAACTTTTCTTTTCGTATTTATAAACGATTCAGGAACTTCCTGAATTTTGACAAACAATTGCTTGAAATTGACATTCGCAATGTCAATCAAACGCTTTGGTAAATCCACAAAATTGGTTGTCACTAATGCGTCTTCCCAACTAAATTTCTGCAATTTACCATCGTATTTATCATCCAGGCTAAAATCAATATGGCGCAGGCGCACTCGCGAAAAACGAATATCTGGTAGCGGTTTATTTACTTTATTGGGTAGTCGAGGTTTAGTTCTATCTGAAAAATAATCGAGTATGAAATCAAAATTATATTTCTCAGTGCTGTAAGCGCGTTTTAAATTTATTTTCGCATCAGAAATAACCAATTGGTTAATTTGCGTTACTCCCCAAATAAAAGACGTGGGATTAACTTGCACAGTCATTAGCTTTATAGCAAGTATAGTATCGGTTGGTGCATTCTGTTCACTCAAATAAACGCCCTGAATGTTTAATGTACCTAACAAACTTAAATTAAGTGCATCAATTTTAACAGTGCTATTTAAGGCTTTAGAAAAATAATTAGAAGTATAATCAACCAAACGTTTTTGGACAGGCGACCATTGAATGAGAGTAACAATACCAAAAAATAAAAGGAAAATGAAAAGTATCAATCTAAGAAACAAAAAGAAACCCCTCCCAAAAGTAAACCGACGCGATTTAAAAATAGGTAATTTCGCTAAAAGCGATTTCCGAGAGTGTTCTTTATCTTCAATGAGCACAATATAGCTTTGAGCTTTGACCTATTAGCTTTGACCCATGAGACGCTTAAAAAAAGTAGCTCATCGCTCAATGCTCATAACTCAAAGCCCTTATAACGGATAAAAATTAATATTAACTTACAAAATCTTCACATTAAGTTTTAAATAACATGAAATTTTTACAAAATTAAACATATTTCATACAAAATTCACACGCTTTGCGTTAATGCGGGATATAAAATCTTTACACACAAATGATTAATCCGAAAAACGCATCTTTTGCAACTTTCTGCGTGTCTGTTATCTTACTTTTCTCTCAATGCAAACAGGAAACCAATAAAAATGTTGTTCCAAAAATAGATATAGCTCCAATAGAAGTGCCGATAACGCGTTTCGAGCAAGCACTTTTTAAACTTGATACGCTCAAACTCACTACCGAAGTTGCCGACTTACAAAAACGTTATCCAAACATTTGTAACGTTTATTTTGAAAAAATAATGTCAGGCGCGGCACCGCATCAATTCGTTAAAGAACTTCCCAGATTTTTGAGCGATGCAGAAGTACGTCGCGTATATGATACGATTCAAAATGTTTTCAAGGATTTCACACCCTACCAAAAAGAAATTAACGCAGGTTTTGGTTACTACAAACATTATTTCCCAACGCGACAAATACCTCAAGTTTTTACATTTTTTTCGATGTATGCGTATGGAATTACCCCACCGAGCGATAGCACAATGGGTATTGGATTAGATTTTTTTCTGGGTGAAAACCATTATGCCTATAATTTTATAGAAAATTTGCGCTTTCAGTATATTCGACGCACGCTTACACCACAGCACTTGGTTAAATCTTTTTTTGAGCGACTCGTTTTAGATATTTCACCCGCGACGCACGATCAAAGGTTGCTTGATCAAATGCTTGCGAATGGTAGAACGCAATATATTTTAGAAGCACTGCTGCCCAACACGCCCGATAGTATTCGGTGGGCATTTACGCAAAAACAATTTGAATGGACGCGCGACAACGAAACGCGCATTTGGGCGCAAATTTTAAAAGAAAATCTTTTATACTCCACCGAAATTCAAAAAATTAGCAAATTGGTAAATCCAAGTCCTAATGCTGGCGGAATGCCGCCCGAAGCACCTGGAAGAGTTGCGAATTACATCGGTTATAAAATTATTGCCAGCTACATGAATCGTCATCCTGAAACAACTTTTGAGCAATTACTTAAACTAAACGATGCGCAAAAAATTTTAGAGGAGTCGAAGTATAAACCAGAGTAGAAAAACTATTTTGAAGTAAAAAAATCAGTCTTCAATATTTTCTTTATTTTCTCTCAACCATTGAACCTGAGAGATTGAAAGTCCCGTGGCTTTAGATATTTTTTCATCATCAATTTCTAAATTCATCATTTTTTTGGCAATAACAAATCGCTCAGCTTCTCTTTCTAATAAAATTACTTTTTGTTTTCCAACTTCTATTTTAGATTGTTCCCAATCTTCGGGACTGATGTTATCGTAATTTATTATTTCAGAAGCACGCTTAACCCCTTCGTTATTAAAATTTATTTTTGGAGCCGTTGGACTATGAATGCTCTCATAAATTAAATCTAACCAATCGCGATAATTCTGTGGTGTATTATCGGTTTTGTAATTTGAATTAAGGTAAACAAGTTCGTGATTAAAAATTTTAAACTCATCACCCTTTAAATTTTTAGGATTTAGTTTCGATATCAAAACCTCATCTTTATAAAATTCACGCGTTCTTTCATTAATTCTGTACGGAGCTGTCATTACGACAATAGTATAGACCGTTTTTTCAACCGAATAGTCCGTTGAACTGCGCTGTTGTTCTGTAATAGCTTGCAAATGATAATGTAAAAATCTGTCAAAATTATGATCGTATTCCACTTTTTGAATTTCGATTATAATTCGTTTCTTTTTATCTTCTGCAAAAATATCATACTTGAAATTTATGCTGCCAACTTTGGGTTGGAAACCTTTTTCCGTTTCAATTTTTTCTGGTTCAACATCAATTCCTAAAATATCGTGCACAAAAGCCCTGAAGACAATTTGGTCAGTAAAGGCTTTTTTAAAAAAGACTTCGTTATCGAGACTTCCTATTGTCATAGCAAAATTATTTATGCAAATTTAGCTAAAATCAATCAAATTAATTTGAATTTTTATTTCTCAAAATATCCGTTTTCAACTCTTCAATTTGCACCATTGAAAGTTTAGTAGATTCAGAAATAATACTGTCCCCTAAATTCAGTTTAATCATATTTTTTGCGATTTCTATTGCGCCTTTTTTTAGTAAATCCTGATCTTTTTTAAGTTGTGTTTCCGCCCGACTCGCTTCACTGCGCAGATATTCTGTATCATGTTCATATGCTTTTCTTTTGCTTTATCTATTCCTTTTGCTTTAAAATCATCTTTAACATTACCCGTTTTTAAAAAATATACCCACTCGTCTAAAGTGTCGTTAACAGCATTCTCATTAAAATCTCCAGCTTTTATTAAATAATATTCAGGATATAAATCTTGGGATTTTTGCTTTCCGAACAAATCAATTTACTCTTTGGAAAGAAGTAATTCATCATTTTTATGAATCCCTTTGAATGCTGTTGTACCATGGTAAATATAATCATCGCCTTGAGCAACTTTGAAATAAACCACGCTCACAGAAAGTATTTTTTTTACATGAGCATACGTTTTACCCCGCAGCTATATTTTCGACAATTGTTTTTGAAGTACCGTACAAAATGCGTTGTAAATAATCGTACTCTTCATTGTTTTGAACCTCGACGATAATCAATTCACCCTTCGAGTTTTTTATCATTATATCAACTCGATTAAATTTATCCTTTCTTTTTGATTGGTTACTCTCACTTTCTAAAATTTCTAATATTCTAATATCCTCCATTAGTAATTCACTCAAGAAGCCCTCGAGAATATCAAAATCTGATTTATCGCGAAACATATACTTGATAAACCAGTCAAATCGAACTAACTCAGTTATTTTATTGAACTTATCCATCCTATAATTTTAGAAATCTATTTAAATTAGTTGCGCATAAATTAACTTTCAAGCCTTATTTATGCAAAAATAAGAAAAAAATAGTGTCCACACGCATTATCTTTGGACAAAAAATCCACCATGGTTCGCAAAATAATTCGATACGCACTTTATCTTGTTGCATTGGCAGCAGCTTGGGTAGGTTTTTGGTTAGCTTTCGGAACGATTAACGATTGGCGACCAAAAGGTGGTGAAAAAACGCCGCTGAGTGTTGTAGGAAATCCGAATACGAAAAAAATTGCGTCCGATACGTTTAATATTTTTAGTTGGAACATCGGTTATTGCGGTATGGGTGCTGAAACAGATTTCTTTTTCGACCGTGGTGCAACGTTCACATCAGGTGGCGGCATGGTGTATCCACCAAAAGATTTAGTCGAAAAATATCTTAATGGATTTGAAGCCACGCTCAAAAATAATCCTGCCGATTTTTATTTTATTCAAGAAGTAGATACGCTCGCTAAACGCAGTTACCACATCAACGAATTTAAAGAAACCCTCAAAAATTTGCCAGACTACAACGGTGCGTTGGGAATAAATTACGATTGCAAATACGTTCCTCTACCTACGTTTGAGCCTTGGCATTTTTACGGTGATGTGAAAGCTGGTGTAGCAACTTTTGCTTCCGTCCAACCGATAGAAAGTACGCGCCATCAATTGCCGAGTGAGTACAGTTGGCCCACGCGGATTTTTCAACTCGATAGATGTTTGTTGGTGCAACGCTTCAAAACAAAAAAGGGAAAAGATTTAGTGCTCATCAACATGCACAATTCTGCGCATGATCATGATGGCTCGTTGAAGAAAAAAGAAATGATTTATCTCAGCAATTTTTGTACTTCTGAATTTGAAAAAGGAAATTACGTTATTGCGGGTGGTGATTGGAACGAATGTCCGCCGTATTTTAAATTCGATGCTCTAATGCCAGGCAAAGGGGAAGGTTATGAGCAAATAAATGTGGATGGCAGTATTTTTAACGATTTCCAATTTATTTACGATCCAGTTCATACGACGAATCGAAAAGCGGATTTACCTTACGAACACGGTAAAACTTTCAGCACCATTATAGATTTCTTTTTGGTTTCACCCAACGTGAAAAGCGATTCCATTCAAGTGTTGTCCGATTCGGATTTTAAATATTCCGATCATCAACCGATAATCGGTAAATTTCATTTGCTTTAAGATTTAGAAACAGATGCCGAGTGAAAACTCGTGCGTAGAGCCAGCATAAATTCCGTACGATTGAAACGCCCAATCGAAACTATAACCTACGTGTAAAGCATTACTCAAACCAGCCGTTTTCCCGAGAATTATTCCCGCTTCGCCGTGAACGGTACCAGATACAGACGCGCCAGAACCAACATAAAATGCGCCACCCATGTTGTAACGGATATTTAAATCAATATTAACGGGTGCATTCGGTACAAAACGCGCAGTCACTGTGGGTTGAATGTACGAGTCGCCGTTGATGTGGCGAATTAAACCTGCGTTGGCGTAATAATGCCCAATGCGTTGCACTCTAAACGCGCCATTCACTTGAGGATAATTAGTAGAAAAACCTAAAAGCTGTGGCATCGAAACACCTCCGTAAATATAATCTTTTGAATCGTTGTAATCTCCGATGCGTTGGTAAGCAAAAATTCCCAAGCCAATATCGGGCGTACTTTGCGTTAGATTATTGACAGCGAGATCTTCTTTGTCGTGCAATTTTAAATCTGCGGTATTTAATCTATACTGCACCCAACCCGCAGAAAGTGCCATACTGATACCGTTTTCGTTCGGGTCGGACGTTAAAACGCCACCAATTTTTCCGTAAAAACCCGTTAAGCCTGTTGGTCCCGTCTGATCGCTCAAAATACTGCCGCCTACTAAAAGTGTTACGCCGTTATGGTCGGTATCGAAATAAGTTCCGTGCAGCGTTTGCGTCGTCGGTCCGCCACTTAAATCCGTCCACTGTTTACTGAAAGTGGCACCAATATAAGTTTTGTTGCCTTCAGTAAAAAATAAATTGGGAATTGCGGCAGGATTCAAAAAAGCTTGATTTTCTGAATTTTGTGTAAAAAGCGGCGTTTGCTGCGCTTTAAGTTGTGTTTCACAAAAATAGCATGAAAACAAAAAAGTGAATCGCCAAAAGGCGATTTTAGTTGTATAAAGGTTCATGGAATGTAAATTAAGCTGATAGTTGTTAGTGAAAAATTTCGGCAACTTTAAACTAAAAACGGAACTAAATTAAATTAGGTCAAAATTATGCCGTTTTAATTTTTAATCCCTATTTATTTTTAATTTTCCATCCAAAACACAAACATTTAACATTTAGGGGATACAATTACGAATTTAGAATTACGAATTAAAATTTAAAAATTTAGAATTACTTTTGCCGTAATTAGTAATTTCAAGGGATCGTACGATTTGTAATTTAATATGAAGATTTTTTTCTCGGAATATAAAAATGATTACGCGACTTATACGTTTTCGTATGCGCCGTATTGTAAAATCGAATCACCATCCGATTTGCCGAATGCTTACGCGCAAGGCTTTTTACCGTATTCGGGAGACATAACTTTAGTCGCCGATATTTTTTACATGGCGCGCAGTGTGAGAATTAATTTAAAAAATTTTGCGGATACTTCAGAGAATCGTCGCATTAATAGAAAAATTGCCGAACTTAATATTGAGATGCAATTGGTTGAAAAATCCGACGCATGGGTGAACAGCGAAGATTTCTTAAATTTTTGTATGCGCAACGCGGACAAACGATTCAGTGCAGGGAGTATGAATTTGGAGCGCATGCGCTACATCGTCAATCGTTCTTATTTCACGCATTTATTTATTTTTAAAAATGCTGAAAAAGTTTTAGGCTATGTCTTTGCTGTTTTGGAAAGCGATATGCTACACTATTGGTTCGGATTTTATGACCTCGGTTTCGCGTATTTTTCTATCGGAAAATGGATGATGTGGCGAACCATAAAATGGGCGGAAGCGCAAAAATTAAATTACGTTTACCTCGGCACGGCATATTTTAGCAAAGCATTGTACAAAGTACGCGATCACAAAGGTATCGAATTTTTTGATGGCACAACTTGGAACGCTGAAACCAAACTTCTTAAAACACTTTGTGAAAGCGATGACAGTGCGAATGAAACAAAAGCGGACGCATTCAAAAGTATAAAACCCGAAATTGACTTTTTTAAACCCTTTAGAGCGATTTAAAAAACGAGATTTAAACCTGTACGCGCATTATATGTTTTCGAGTTTTTGTAATCTATTAAAGAGCCAATATTATCAGTCATTCCGTAAATCTGCACAGGACCTAATTTGAGCGTAGCGTGTAAACCTAAATTTGTAATCGAACTGTTCCTGTAAGCAACCGTTGCACCGAGCGTAAAAATATTTCCAAATTTACGCGTTACATCAAAACTTATTGCCGAGCTTGACGAAATATAACCGCCGGTTTCATTATAAATTAAAGCGCCTACGCGCCAAGCATCCGTTAATTGATATGTGCCAGAAACATAAATTCGCAGCGGTAAATTTTGTGTGTAAGTACCTGTTCGCGTATCGGTATAATTAAAATATTTTTTAAGTGTATCGGCATAACTGCTACTGGTGTAATTGGTGGCTTGAAAAAACTTTGAAATATTTGCACCTGAATACGTAGCATTTGTTGTTGCAGCAAAAGTTCGCGGATCGTCTTTCCAGTTAATGCTGCCACCAATATCTAAAATACTGGCTGAAAGTTTGAGTTTACCAAGAGTGAATGTGCCACCTAAATCGAAAGCATACCCTGAATTATTTCCAGAAAGCGAAGGAGCAGAGAGACCATCTTTTCCAGAAAAACCAAAAGTAATTATCTTAAAATCAGCATCGGCAGTGAGTTGCTGCGCATTGACATCCAGATTAATATTCGCTTTTGTGTTGGGTGTAAAGGTAGCTTGCGTACCTGTTAAATATTTTACGCGTGCGCCAACTGTAAAAGCAGAAAAAGTATATGCCAGGCCCAAAGCCAATTCGCTGTGTGTATCGCCATTGATTGACGAACCTAAAGAAACCGATCTGCCATTAAATTGAGTATTACCTCTAACTAAAATGCGCGCTAAATCGCCACTTAAATCTGTTGCTGCTTCGCCCACAAATGCTTGGTGTAAACTCACGCGCAAATTTTGCCCGATTGGAAACGAAAGCCCTAAAGTTTGCACATTAAAATTACCATTGATTTTGTTACTATTATTCAATTTTCCTAAAATTAAAGTATCAATTAGCTGACGGCGTCCCGTTTCGGGATCAACTTTTATAAAATCATTGATAGCAAAATCGCTTTTAGCGTTTACGTAAGCACTTCCGAGCATTATATTAATTTTTTTTTCGGGAAGCAACGCGGGATTAGTTAAATTCGATTGCCAAAGCTCGGTTGTAAAACCTAAAATTTGTTCTTGTTGCGCAACAGCAATGAAATTGAAACAAAGAAATGTGAGCGATAGGACTATCGCACTTTTAATTTTATAGGTTTTCATTAAATTAATTTATGGAAAAGGTGATTTAATTAAGTTTTTGTAAAAAAATAAAATTTAGTAAGTAGTTGAAAAAACTAACTTTTATACAAAATTACGTATTTGAGTGGTTTTAAGTTTTAATTTTTTTGTTTTTGCAAATAAATAAATTAAATA
>ENA-OBIO01000776-OBIO01000776.1-metagenomes-genome-assembly--contig:-NODE-776-length-14974-cov-6.21509_pt1 | contig 14974 bp, 13 predicted proteins | sample MGYA00153383_OBIO01 | MGnify analysis MGYA00153383 | reverse complement strand
GCGCAAGGAACCCGCAGCGAAGCGAAGGGCGCCACCGCTGCGGCTGGGCGCCCATCCGCCCCGGCCTTGCCGCGCGCACGCAAAACGCGCGAACGTGAAACGCCACCATGAGCGACAAACCGAACGAAACCAAGTCCACCTGCCCTTATTGCGGCGTCGGCTGCGGCGTGATCATCGAAACGCAGGCCAACCAGATCACCGGGGTAAGAGGCGACCCTGACCACCCCGCCAACTTCGGGCGCCTCTGCACCAAAGGCAGCACGCTGCACTTGACCGCCACCCGCACGGTCTCGATGCACACGCGCTTGTTGCGACCGCAACTGCGCAACACTCGCAACGAGCCGTGCGCCGTCGTCGACTGGAACACCGCGCTCGACACCGCCGCCGATCGCTTCGCGAAAATCGTGCAAAACCACGGCCCCGACGCGGTCGGCTTCTACGTTTCGGGCCAATTGCTGACGGAGGACTATTACGTCTTCAACAAGCTTGCCAAAGGTTTGATCGGCACCAACAACATCGACACCAACTCGCGCCTGTGCATGAGCAGTGCGGTCGCCGGCTACAAGCAAACGCTCGGTGCCGACGCGCCGCCGGCCTGCTACGACGATTTGAATTCGGCCGAGACGCTGTTCATCGCCGGCTCGAACACCGCGTGCGCGCACCCGATCTTGTACCGCCGCCTCGAGGACGCGAAGCGCGCGAACCCGGGGCTGCGCACCATCGTCGTCGACCCGCGCCGCACCGAAACGGCCGACGCCGCCGACCTGTTCCTGCAGATCCTGCCCGGCACCGACGTGGCGCTGTTCAACGGCATGTTGCACGTGATGCTGTGGGAAGGCTGGCTCGACATGCCGTACATCGCAGCGCACACCAACGGCTTCGACGCGTTGAAAACACGTGTGCGCGACTTCACGCCGAAAGACGTGGCGCAACTTTGCGGCATTCGCGAAGCCGATCTGCTGCAGGCCGCAAGCTGGTTTGCCGGGCTCGACGCGCCGGGCGCGCCGCGCAAGCCGGCGCTGTCGCTCTACTGCCAGGGTTTGAACCAGAGCAGCAGCGGCACCGCGAAGAACGCGGCGCTGATCAACCTGCACCTTGCGACCGGGCAAATCGGCAAGCCCGGTGCGGGGCCGTTCTCGCTCACCGGCCAGCCGAACGCGATGGGCGGGCGCGAGGTCGGTGGGCTGGCGAATTTGCTGAGCGCGCACCGCGATTTGTCGAACGCCGAGCACCGCGCCGAAGTGGCGCGCTTGTGGAACGTGCCCGACGTGCCCGCTACACCCGGCAAGACCGCCATCGAAATGTTCGAGGCCGTTGCCGACGGCGAAATCAAGGCGCTCTGGATCGCCTGCACCAACCCCGCGCAATCGATGCCCGACGTGTCGGCGGTGCGGCGTGCGCTCGAGGTCGCGGAGTTCGTCGTCGTGCAAGAGGCGTTTTCCACGACCGCCACATGCGCTTACGCCGATCTGCTGCTGCCGGCGTCGACATGGGGCGAAAAGGACGGCACGGTCACCAACAGCGAGCGCCGCATCAGCCGCGTGCGCTCGGCGATGGCCGCGGTCGGCGAGGCGCGTGACGACTGGCGCATCGCGGCCGATTTCGCGCGGCGGCTCGCAGCGCGCTTACACCCCGAACGCGCGAGCGGCTTCGCGTACACCACGCCCGAATCGGTCTGGAACGAGCACCGCGAATCCACCCGCGGACGCGATCTCGACATCACCGGGTTGAGCTACGTCGCACTCGAAGCCAGCCCGCAGCAATGGCCGTTCCCCGAAGGCGCTGCGAGCGGCCGCGCGCGGCTCTACGAAGACGGCATCTTCCCGACCGACAACGGCAGGGCGCGGTTCGTCGACACGCCTTACGTCAAGCTCGCCGAGCCGCGCGACGTGCGCTATCCGTTCTCGCTCAACACCGGTCGCCTGCGCGACCAGTGGCACGGCATGAGCCGCACCGGCACGATCGGCCGCTTGTTCGGCCACGTGCCCGAACCGGCAATCGACATGCACGGGCAAGACATGCAGCGCCTCGGCGTCGCAGACGGCGACCTGGTGCAGGTCACGTCAAAACGCGGGTCGATCGTGCTGCCTGCGAAGGCGAGCGAACAGCAAGGTCTGGCGCAGGCTTTCATCGCGATGCACTGGGGCGACGAATTCTTGTCGGGCAGCACCTCGATCGGCGAACGCGCCGCGGGCGTCAATGCGCTGACCTCACCGGCGTTTTGCCCGAGTTCCAAGCAACCCGAACTCAAGCATGCGGCGGTCAAAATTCTGAAGGCCACGCTGCCGTGGAAACTGCTGTGCGTGGCCTGGTTGGGTGATGTCGACGCGCTGCGCGCACGCGAGCAGCTCAAGCCGCTGATGCAGGCCTTTGCGTTCGCCGCTTGCGTGCCGTTCGGGCGCGAGCGCAGCGGCGTGCTGTTTCGCGCTGCCTCGCATGAGGCGGCCGACGAGGCGTTGCTCCAGCGCATCGAAGCCATCCTCGGGGTCAACGTGAAAAGCGCGCTGCACTACACCGACAAACGCCGCGGTCAGCACCGCAGCATGCGCATCGAACCGAATGGCGCCGAGGCGCGCCTCGAAGGCTTCATGCTCGCCGGCGACATCAGCGCCGAGGCGTGGGTCAAGCCGCTGCTGCAAGACGGGTTGCCGGCGCAGGCCTACGGCCGATTGCTGCTGACCCCCGGCGCCAAAGCGCCGGTCGCGGTAGCGTCGCGAGGCAAGCAGGTCTGCAGTTGCTTCGATGTGAGCGAGCGCCAGATCGAAGCCGTGCTGCCAACGGTTGCCGGCTCGCCCGATGTGCAACTGCTGCAGTTGCAAAGCCAGCTCAAATGCGGCACCAACTGCGGCTCGTGCATTCCCGAACTCAAGCGCATCATCCAGCTCCGCCGACAAGTGGCCTGACAATTGCTGAAGGCCCTGCGGGAGACATGAATGGCGATCGCTGGCTACATCAAGGAAATCGGGCGCGGCAAAGACGGCGCGCGCTCGCTGGGTGAGGTGCAGGCCCACGACCTGATGAGCCAGGTGCTCGACGGCACGGTCACCGATCTCGAGATCGGTGCATTCGCCCTCGCAATGCGCATCAAAGGCGAATCGATCGTCGAACTCACGGGCTTTTTGCGGGCCACGCACGAGCGTTGCATCGGCATCACGCCGACCCGCCCGACCATCGTTCTGCCCTCGTACAACGGCGCGCGCAAGTTGCCCAACCTCACGCCGCTGCTGGCGCTGCTTCTCGCGCAAGAAGGCGCGCAGGTGCTGGTGCACGGGCCGATGCACGATGCCGGGCGGGTCAGCACCGCCGAAATTTTTCATAACCTCGGCCTGCCGTTCGCGCGCAATGCCGACGAGATCGAAACCGGCTGGGCTCGCCGTGAGCCGGTGTTCATCGCGACTGCCGACCTTTGCCCACCACTGGCACGCCTGCTCGACGTGCGCCGCGTCGTCGGCCTGCGCAACTCCGGGCACACGATCGCGAAGGTGTTGGCGCCCTGCACCACCAGCGCGTGCCTGCGCGTCGTCAACTACACCCACCCCGAGTACGCGACGATGCTGGCCGAGTTTCTCGCGCACACAGGTGGCGATGCGGTGCTGTTGCGCGGCACCGAGGGCGAGCCGGTTGCCGACCCGCGCCGCGCGCCCAAGCTCGACGTGTTCATCGCGGGCCAGGCACGCGCCGATCTGTCGCGCGCCGCGCACGAAGGCGTGCTGACCGAGTTGCCGTTGCTGCCGCGCGCCTTCGACGCGGCCACCACCGCGGTCTATATCCAGGCGGTCGTCAGCGGCGAGAAGCCGGCACCTGGGCCGGTGACTCGGCAGGTCGAATGCCTGATGGCCGCGCTCGGCGCGATCGACCTGACGGCACCGCGGGTGCAGACCGCATGATGGCGGGAACGGTCTGGCTCGTCGGCGCCGGCCCGGGCGACCCGGAATTGCTGACGCTCAAGGCCGTGCGCGCGATCGGCCGCGCGACCGTGCTGCTGGTCGACGACCTGGTGAGCGACGCGGTGCTGTCCTTCGCCGCGCCGACCGCGCGCATCGTGCATGTCGGCAAACGCGGCGGCTGCCAAAGCACACCGCAAGCGTTCATCGACAAACTGATGGCTGCCGAGGCAATGAACGGCGAGACGGTGGTGCGGCTCAAGGGCGGCGACCCGTTCATCTTCGGCCGCGGCGGCGAAGAAGCCGAGCGGCTGCGCGCGCAGGGCATCGCGGTCGAGGTCGTCAACGGCATCACGGCGGGCCTGGCTGCAGTGACCTCGCTCGGCGTGCCGCTGACGCACCGCGAGCATGCGCATGGCGTGATTTTCGTGACTGCGCACGCGAGGGCCGATGGCGAGCCGGTCGACTGGCCCGCACTCGCCGCAGCGGCCGCGCAGGGTTTGACGCTTGTCATCTACATGGGCGTGACCTCGATCGAGGCATTGCAGTCGGGCCTGCTGCGAGGCATGCCTTCTGCCACACCCACCGCGGTCGTTCAACACGCTTCGCTGCCGCAGCAACGCCAACTGCTGTGCACGCTCGGCTCGTTGGCCGCCAGTGTGCGCGCCGAGGGCATCGGCAGCCCAGCGATCGTGATCGTCGGCGACGTGCTGCGGGATGTGCGGAACCTGTCACGCACGGCTGCCGCAGCGCACGCGGCCTGACCCGAGCGCCCGACCTCGCGCCGCATAATTCCGGGCAAATCGCGCCTGGGAGGGCCACCATGAAGACCGAATTCAACAAGCTGAACCAGCTTACCGAATCACACGGCGCATTGCGTCCCGGCAAGGGGATGATCTCGGGCGTGATCGCGCTGTCGCTCGCGATCCTGTGCTTTTTGGGCGTGCTCGCCTTCCACTGGCCGCAATACCTGACGACACCGCAACTGCGCCAGTCATACAACGTCGACGTGATGCGCCAGTTGCTGTTCTGGTCGATGGTGATCGCGGGTGGCCTCTCGCTCTACAACATCATCGGCGGCCGCGCACGCTGGCTGGCGCTCGGTGCCTTCGTGCTGATCGGCCTGTCGCTCGGGCTCGGCGGGCACAAGGTGCCGGTCGACAGCAACTTTCCTGACCACACGCCGTACATCGGCCTCGACTGGTTCATCCTCGACCTGCTCGGCTCGACGCTGATCTTCATCTTCATCGAAAAGCTGTTCGCGCTGCGCAAGGACCAGCCGGTGTTCCGCCCCGAGTGGCAAACCGATTTCCACCACTTCATCGTCAACCACATGATCGTCGGCTTCGTGCTGCTGGCGACCAACCTGCTGGTGCACAAGCTGTTCGGCTGGGCCGCGCAAGACGGCATCCGCGGCTGGGTGGCGGGGCTGAATTTTTGGGCCGCGCTGTTCATGATCGTGCTGGTGGCCGACCTGGTGCAGTACGCCACGCACCGCGCTTACCACGAGGTGCCGCTGCTATGGCGCCTGCATGCGGTGCACCACAGCGTCAAGAGCATGGACTGGCTGGCTGGCTCGCGCCAGCACATCCTGGAACTGATCATCACCCGCACGCTGGTGCTCGCGCCGATCTACGTGCTCGGGTTCAGCAAGGAAGTGATCGACGCCTACATCATCATCGTCGGCTTCCAGGCGGTGTTCAACCACGCCAACGTAAGCGTGCGGCTCGGGCCGCTGCGCTATGTGATCGTGACGCCCAACTTTCATCACTGGCACCACTCGCAGGACGATGTCGCGATCGACAAGAACTACGCCGCGCATTTCGCGTTCATCGACTACGCGTTCGGCACCGCGGTGAAGTCGGATCGCGAATGGCCCGAGCACTACGGCGTCGTCGGCGACTACGTGCCGAACGGGTTCTTCAAGCAGCTGGCGTTTCCGTTCGTGTGGCGGTCCTGATTCCAGGCACGCACTTCGACGCGGTCGTCGTCGGTGCCGGCGCGGCCGGCCTGCATTGCGCCGGCATCGCCGGCCAGCGCGATTTGCGCGTTCTGCTGGTCGACCACGCCGAGAAGGTCGCCGAAAAAATCCGCATCTCGGGCGGCGGGCGCTGCAACTTCACGAACCGCGACACGACGCCCGCGAATTTTCTTTCGGCCAACCCGCACTTTTGCCGCTCAGCGCTGGCGCGCTATACGCCCGCCGATTTCATCGCGCTGGTGCAGCGCCACCGCATCGCGTGGCACGAGAAGCACAAAGGCCAACTGTTCTGCGACGAGCGCAGCGACGACATCATTGCGATGCTGCTGCGCGAATGCGAGAAAGGAGGCGTGACCCGTTGGCAGCCGTGCGGCGTGCAGGTGGTGCGGCAGTCGGCCGGTGGCTTCGAGCTCGACACCGATCGCGGCACGGTAAGCGCGAAGCAGCTCGTGATCGCGACTGGCGGCCTGTCGATCCCGAAGATCGGCGCGACCGATTTCGGCTACCGCATCGCGCGCCAGTTCGGGCATGCCATCGTCGAGACCCGCCCTGCCCTCGTGCCGCTGACGTTCGATCCGGTGAGCTGGGCGCCGTTCGCGGCGTTGTCGGGCCTGTCGCTCGAAGCCTCGATCGAGACCGGCGACGGCAAGGCGCGCGCCGCTTTCCTCGAAGACCTGCTGTTCACGCACCGGGGCTTGAGCGGCCCGGCGGTGTTGCAGATTTCGAGCTACTGGCACGCGGGCATGCCGATCCGGCTCGACCTCGCGCCGGGTCGTGATCTGAGCGCGGAGTTGCTCGAAGCCAAGCAATCGTCGCGCCGCAAACTCGCGAACGAACTCACCGAGCTGATTCCGAAGCGCCTCGCCGACGCGTGGCTTGCACCCACGCCTGATCTGGCTGACCGCACGCTGCCCGAGCAACGCGACCGCGACCTAGCGCAACTCGCAACACGGCTGCAGCGCTGGGAACTCAAGCCGCAGGCGACCGAGGGTTACCGCAAGGCCGAGGTCACCGCTGGCGGCGTCGACACGACGGAGCTGAGTTCACAGACGATGGCGAGCCGGCGCGTGCCCGGCCTGCACTTCATCGGCGAAGTCGTCGACGTGACCGGCTGGCTCGGTGGCTACAACTTCCAGTGGGCATGGGCGAGCGCGGCGGCCTGCGCGACCGCCCTTGCTACAGCCTGATTGCCGCCGCACAGGCGCACACGGCAGCAGCCGAGATTCGCGAATTGCAGCTCGCAAAACCGCGGGCTATACTCGATGTTCTTTGCTAGCAAAAACCAGCGCTGCGATCGACGAACCCCAAAAGCCGGACACCAGTGAACTGGGATTCCCGCCGACCCACACAAGAACCGTCGACGCCGCGCGCATTAAATTTCAGGATCAACCTTTTACATGACTACGATTCGCGTCAAAGAAAACGAGCCATTCGACGTGGCGCTGCGCCGCTTCAAGCGCACCATCGAGAAACTCGGCTTGCTGACTGACCTGCGTGCCCGTGAGTTCTACGAAAAGCCCACCGCCGAGCGCAAGCGCAAGAAGGCCGCTGCCGTGAAGCGCCACTTCAAGCGCGTTCGCAGCATGCAGCTGCCAAAAAAGCTGTTCTAAATTCGTTGAATCCGCTGCGCCCACGGCGTGGCTACCGCGCCGACAAAATTGCCCGCCCGCCACGGGCTTTTTTTTCGGCGCTTCGCGTTCCTTGATGCACGCCGGCACATGGCCCGGGACGATCGTCTCATTGCGTCGTCAGTGCGTCGCCAATGCGAGTTCGCCCTCGGGCAATGCCTGCTCACGCCTGCCGTAGCGCTGCCAGATCTTCGAGTGATGGCGCGGGTCGATGTTGACGCGAGTCAACTCTCCGGCCACGTGTGGCAGCGCGAGCAAGCGAGGGTCCATCACCCGGAACCACAACGCCGGCACATAGGCGAGCGGGAACATGCCGAAGTAGCCGCTCGGCAGACGCGGCACGTCCTCGAAGTGGCGCAACGACTGGTAGCGCCGCGAAGGATGGGCATGGTGGTCGGAGTGGCGCTGCAGATGGAACAGCGCCAGGTTCGTGACCAAGTGGTTGGTGTTCCAGGAATGATGCGGCCGTGGCACCTCGTATTTGCCGCTGGGCAGCTTGTCGCGCAGCAGGCCGTAGTGCTCGACGTAATTGGCCGAGGTCAGCTGCCACCACGCCACTGCGTTGTGGATCGCGAGAAACGGCAACATCACCCACCCGAAGGCGATGATCAAGCCGAGTTGCAGCAGTGCGGTGATCGCATAGCTCTGCAACATCGTGTTGTGCGGGCTCCAGGCCGACCTGCCTTTGGCCACCAGACGCTCGCGCTCGAGCCGCCACGCGCGGCTGATGCCGCCCGGCAATTCGCGCATTGCGAAGCGGTATATGTTCTCGCCCATGCGCGCGCTGGCGTGGTCTTCGGGGGTCGAGACCCAGCGATGGTGGCCGCGGCCGTGTTCGACCGTAAAGTGACCATACGCCGGCACCGCGAGCACCAGCCGGGCCAGCCATTGCTCGATCGCCGTGTATTTGTGACCGAGCTCGTGACCGGTATTGATGCCCAGGCCTGAATCCGTTCCGGCTACGTAGGCCAACAGCACCACCGCCCACCACGCGAGCGAATGCGTTCCGACCCACCACGCACAGCCGATCAGCGCAACGAAATGAAGCGGCACAGTGGCCCACGTGAGCCAGCGGTAGTAGCGCTCGGCCTCGAGCTGCGGAACCACAGCCTCGGGCGGGTTGTTGCGGTCCTCGCCGAACAAGGCATCGAGCAGCGGCATCAGGCCGTAGCTGATCAGAAGTGGCAGGCCGAGCGCAATCTGGTAGCCGCTTGCAGCATGCACCGCGATGCCGACGAACGGCAACAGCGGGTAGACGACCGACAGCAACCACCCCCACTGCTTTCGATCCGCGTACTCGATTCGTTCGCCGGTCGGCTCGATGGCGCTGTAGCGCTTGGTCATGCTCGTGGCCTCCTTGAAGGAAACCAGTCTAGCGTTTCGCCGGCTCGATCCGTTCACTAGAATGTCGCCCGATCCATGCATCAACGCGCACGCCACGCTGCGTGCAACGACAGGAATGCCCATGACCCTCAAAGACCGGATCACCGACGACATGAAGACCGCCATGCGCGCGAAAGATGCGCCGCGCCTGCTGACGATCCGCGGCCTGCTCGCCGCCTGCAAGCAGCGCGAGGTCGACGAGCGCGTCGTGCTCGACGACGCGGCGGTGATCGCCATCGTCGACAAGCTCGTGAAGCAGCGCAAGGATTCGATCACCCAATTCACAGCCGGCAACCGACCCGATCTGGTCGCGATCGAAGCATCGGAGCTGAGTGTGCTCGAAGGCTATTTGCCGCAGCGCATGGATGCCGATGCGGTGGCTGCCGAGGTCACAAGGATCGTCGCCGAGCTCGGCGCCGAACTGGGTCGACAAGCGGGCCCCGCCGACATGGGCAAAGTCATGAGCGCGGTAAAAGCACGGCTGGCGGGCAAGGCCGACATGTCGCTGGTCTCGGCGGCCGTCAAAAAAGCGTTGGCCCAGTGAATGCGCCACCTATCCAGCGGTTGAGCGCGGACCTTGCCGTCGCGCCGCAACTCGATGCTGACGCGATGCGCTGGGCCGCACTGAACGGATTCAAAAGCATCGTCAACAACCGCCCCGACTTCGAGGGCGGACCGGATCAGCCGACCAGCGCTGCGGTCGAGGCCGCGGCAAAGGCCGCCGGCCTGCACTACGCCTGGTTGCCGGTGCTGCCCGCGGTGCAGACGCCGGACGAGATCGCGCGCTTCGCGCTGTTGCTCGCCGAACTGCCGAAGCCGGTGCTGGCGTTTTGCCGCACGGGCACACGCTCGGGCAAGCTCTACCGCGCGGCGACCGGCAGCTGACTCATAGCCCCGCGACCTTCATGCGGTCGAACAACACCGAGCCGATCGTCTTGCCGCCCATCGTGTAAGCATCGGCGCCGACTGCTTGCAGCCCCAGGAACATCGAGCGCAGGTTGCCGGCGATCGTGATCTCATGAACCGGGTATTGCACCTCGCCGTTCTCGACCCAGAAGCCCGCGGCGCCGCGCGAATAGTCGCCGGTCACGTAGTTCACGCCCTGCCCCATCAGCTCGATCACGAACAGGCCACGGCCGAGCTTTTTCAGCATCGCCGGCAGGTCGTCACCGCGTTGGGTGAGTCGACTCGTCAACGACAGGTTTTGAGAACCGCCCGCGTGGCCGGTGGTGCGCATGCCGAGCTTGCGGCCCGAGTAGGTCGAGAGAAAGTAGCCCTGCACCTCGCCGGCCTTCAACACGTCGCGCGCTGTCGTCAACACGCCTTCGTCGTCGAACGGCGCGCTGCCCTTGCCGCGCAGGATGTGCGGGTTCTCGGCGATGTCGATGTGCTTGGGCAGCACGGTCTTACCCAGGCTGTCGAGCAAAAAGGTCGACTTTCGGTACAGCGCGCCACCGCTGGTCGCCTGCACGTAGGCGCCGAGCAATCCGGCCGCGAGCGACGACTCGAACAGCACCGGCACTTCGCAGGTCTTGATCTTGCGCGACTTCAGCCGCGAGAGCGCACGCGCAGCGGCATAGCGCCCGACCTCCTCGGGCGAGGCCAACTCGTCGGCCGAACGCATCGAGCTGTACCAGGCGTCGCGCTGCATGTCGTCACCGCGCCGTCCGGGCGTCGACGCGATCGGTGCGACCGACACCGAGTGCCGCGAGCTCGGATACCCGCCGCGAAAGCCGCGGCTGTTGCCGGCGAAAAAATGAGATTGCTGCGCCGAGACGCCCGCGCCTTCTGAATTGGTGATGCGCTTGTCGACACCGAACGCCGCAGCTTCGCACTTCAGCGCGATTTGCAGCGCGTGTTCGGCGTCGACTGCCCAAGGGTGAAACAAATCGAGGTCACGATTCGCGGCGGCACCGCTCGCGATGTCTTGCGCGTCGGGCAGGCCGGCGGCCGAATCCTCGGCGGTGAAGCGGGCGATGTCGTGGGCGGCGCGCACGGTCTGCTCGAGTGCCGCGCGTGAAAAGTCCGATGTGCTCGCATTGCCGCGCCGCTGGCCGATATAGACCGTGATGCCCATCGATTTGTCGCGGTTGCGCTCGACGTTCTCGGTCTCGCCTTTGCGGACCGAGACCGACAACCCCACGCCTTCCGAAACTTCAGCCGCGGCATCGCTGGCGCCGAGCGCACGTGCGAGCTTCAGCGCGTCGTCGACATGCTGCTGGAACTGCGCGGGTGCGTAGGCAAAGCCGGAAAGAGGTGTCGCCGAGGGCTTGGAAGAAGGCATGGGTGGAGCGTGACCGGTGGGCAGCTTTCGCCGGGTGGCGAGAGGCAGATGCAAGACTATGATACCCAGCGCTTCGGTCAGCCCGACCCGCTCGCGCATTGCCCTCCATTGCCTCGATGACCTCCTCGCCCGAAATCCCAGAAGACGACACGACCGCGCCTGCGCCCAAGCCGGTACCGGTCTTCTCGTTCGACGACCGGCCGAGCAAGACGCGCATGAAGCAGGCGTCGCACGAACTGCAGGAGCTGGGCGAAGCAGTCGTCGTGCTGCCCGACGCGCGCATCGACGGGTTGGCGATCGCCGAGCAATTGCTCGACGCGATCCGCCTGTTCAAAAAGACCAAGACTTTCGAGGGCCGGCGCCGCCAGATGCAATACATCGGCAAGCTGATGCGCATTCACGATGTCGAACCGATCCGCCAGGCCGTGACCGACATGCAACTCGGTCGCGCGAAAGATTCGCTCGCGTTGCACCAGGCCGAACGCTGGCGCGCCGAATTTCTGGCCGGCGACGACGCTGTCACGCGCTGGATCACCGAGCACCCCGAGACAGACGTGCAGCAACTGCGCAGCCTGATCCGCGCCGCACGCAAAGATGCCGCGTTGGAGCCCGAAAAACGCAGCGGCCGCGCGTTCCGCGAGCTGTTCCAGTTCATCAAGGAGCACCCGCTGGAATGAACACGTCCGTGAGCGCGCATGAACCGGTCCGCATCGGCTTGGTCTCGGTCAGCGACCGGGCCTCGGCCGGCGTTTATGTCGACATGGGCATTCCGGCGTTGCAATCGTGGCTGGGTTCGGCAGTGCGCAATCCGATCCACTGGGAAACCAGGCTGATCGCCGACGAACTGGCCGGCATCAGCGCGACTTTGATCGACCTCATCGACACGCAACGCTGCGACCTCGTGCTCACCACCGGCGGCACCGGCCCCGCGCCACGTGATGTGACGCCCGAGGCCACGCTCGCTGTCGCCGACAAAATCATGCCCGGTTTCGGCGAGCAGATGCGACAGATCAGCTTGGCCTTCGTGCCGACCGCGATCTTGTCTCGCCAGGTCGCAGTGATTCGCGGCAAGGCACTCGTGATCAACCTGCCGGGGCAGCCGAAGGCAATCGCCGAGACGCTGGCGGGCCTGCCCGCTGCTGCCGACTCGGCGCGGCCCGCCGTGCCCGGCATCTTCGCGGCGGTGCCTTACTGCCTCGACCTGATCGGTGGGCCATACCTCGAGACCGACCCGGCCGTCTGCAAGGCGTTTCGACCGAAGTCGGCACAACGCGCCGTGCCTGACGCCCCACCCACCTGACGCCCCAAGGACACGAGCATGTCGAGCCGCTGCCTTCATCTTGCGTTCGCGCGCTCGCTGATGTCATTGGGTCTCGCGGCGGCGCTGACAGCAGGGGCTCGCGCCGAAGACACGATGGTCGAGTTCGTCGTCGTGCGCGCCGACACGTTGATCGGCCTGTCGAGTAGCGTGCTGATCTCGCCCACCGCTTGGCGCGAGGTCGCCACGCTCAACAAGCTGCGCAACCCGAACCGGATCGTGCCTGGCCAGCGCCTGCGCATCCCCACCCGATTGCTGCGTGGCGATGCCGTCAGCGCCACGCTCACCAGCGTCAGCGGCGAGGTGCAGGCCGGTGACGTACCTGCCGTCGTCGGCACCAAAGTGAGCGAAGGCCAGTCGGTGCAGACCGGCGCGAACGGTTCGGCCGTGATCGAACTGGTCGATGGGTCCCGCGTGCGTCTGCCGCCGTCGAGCCTCGCGCAGGTGGCGGCCAGCCGCACCTATGGCGGCCGCCTGCCCGCAGGCGCGGCCGCTGGCGCCGAGCAGGCGAATGCCGCGAACGCGCCGAGCCACTGGTTCGCCGGCACGCTGCGGGTGTTGCGCGGCGCGGTCGAGGTATTTGCGACCAAGGTGCTGCGCGCCAAGCCGCTCGAGGTGATGACGCCCACGGCGGTGGTCGGCGTGCGCGGCACGCGCTACCGCGTCGGCCTCGACGCCGATGCCGATGCGCGCACCCATGGCGAGGTGCTCGAAGGCAACGTGCGTTTCGACGTCACCAGCGCGGCGAGCAACGGCGCCGAGCTGGGCAGCGGCTTCGGGGCCGCGGCCGATGCACGCAGCAAGGCCGCGACCGTCGCGCCTTTGCTCGCCGCGCCCGACTTCTCGACCGTGCCTGCGTTGTTCGAGCGGCCGATCGTGCGTTTCGCGCCGACCGACATCGACACGCCGCTGCGCGTGCAGATTGCGTCGGACGCCAGCTTCGACAAGATCGTCAGCGACCAGCGCTTCGCTGCCGGCGCCGAGGTGCGCATCGCCGGGCTCGAAGACGCGCAGTGGTATGTCCGTGCGCGCCGCGTCGACGCGCAGGGCATCGAGGGCTTCGATGCTGCACGGCCCTTCGTGTTGAAAGCGCGACCGGAGCCCCCGGCGTATCTCGCGCCCCGCTCGAAAGCGAAGCAGGCAGTCGGCACCGTCGAGTTCGCGTGGGCGCCGAATCTCGAGGCACCGCGCGCGCGCGTGCAGGTGGCCGAAGACGCCACTTTCACGCGCCTCGTGACGGATCGGGACAACCTCGACGCACATGCCCTGCGTGCCGAGATCGCCAAGCCGGGCGCGTACCACTGGCGTCTCGCCAGCGTGCGGCCGAGCGGTGATCACGGGCCCTTCGGCGATCCGCAATCGTTCGAGCTGCGCCCGATGCCCGAACCCCCGCAAGGCGGGCTCGCAGCCGACGGCAGTGGGCTCGTGTTCCGGTGGAGCGGCCGGGCCGAAGACAAGCAACGCGTTGAGCTCGCGCGCGACGCGGAGTTCAGGCAGATAGTGTCATCGGCCGAACTCGACGGCTTGGAGTGGATGCTGCCGGTGCCGTCGAGCGGCGGGCGCTACTATTTCCGCTACCGCAGCGTCGAGCCCGACGGCTTCGTCAGCCCATACAGCGCGACCCTGGTGGTCGACGTGCCGCGCGATTGGTCGGGGCTGGGCTTGATGTTGCCGCTCTTGTTGCTGCTTCTTTGAAGCGGCTTGTGCGCAGCGTGCACAGCGTTACTTCATCAACCGGTTGAAGCGCTCGGCGTCGAAGTTTTCCGTGGTGTTCGCGTCATGTGGCACGCAGTCCGGCGTGGGCAACTCGCGCGAGCGGGACGACAGTTTCTCGATCGCCTGCCACAGCAGCGCAATTTGGTGCTCGTGGCCGGAAGCGTTGTCGATCAGGCCCTTCATCGCATGCGCCATCGGGTCGTCGCCCTGCGTGATGCCGTAGGCCGAGAAGCCCATCTTCGCGGCCGCGGCCTCGCGCACTGCGTCGGCTTCTTTGTGCAGCACGCGCGCCGGATTGCCGACCGCCGTGGCGCCCGGCGGCACTTCTTTCAGCACGACCGCGTTGGAGCCGACGCGCGCACCGTCGCCGACCGTGAAGCCGCCCAGCACCTGCGAATTGGCGCCGACGATCACGCCGCGCCCCAAGGTTGGGTGTCGCTTCTCGCCTTTGCCGAGCGAGGTGCCGCCCAAAGTCACGCCTTGGTAGATCGTGCAGTCGTCACCGATCTCGGCGGTCTCGCCGACGACCACGCCCATGCCGTGGTCGATGAATACCCGCCGGCCGATGGTCGCACCCGGGTGAATCTCGATGCCGGTCAGAAAGCGCCCAATGTGCGACGTGAAGCGCGCCAGCCAATGCAAATCATGGGCACGAAACCAATGCGCGCGGCGGTGCAGGATCAACGCATGCAGGCCGGGGTAGCAAGTCAACACCTCCCACGCACTGCGCGCCGCGGGGTCGCGCTCGAGGATGCAGGCGATGTCTTCGTTGAGGCGCTG
>ENA-OBIO01000774-OBIO01000774.1-metagenomes-genome-assembly--contig:-NODE-774-length-15010-cov-6.26974_pt1 | contig 15010 bp, 12 predicted proteins | sample MGYA00153383_OBIO01 | MGnify analysis MGYA00153383 | reverse complement strand
CGCTGATCGGCTCGCTCTCGTAGTACACCGAGCCGCGGCTGATGTTGACGATCTCGGCCTGGCGCGTGATCGGCAGGGCGTGGGTGCGGTCGATCATCGCTTTGCGCTCAGCATGCCGGCCTTGATGAGCGCACCTTCTAAAAAATCATTCTCCAGTGCCAGCTGCCCGATCTTGGCGTGCAGCACCTTCAGATCGACCGTGGGCTCATCCGGTCGAGGCTCGCCCATGAAATAGCCCGAAGCCAAACGAGGCAAGACCGCCGAGGATCAGCATGCAGGCAACAAACTTCGATGGCATTCTTTGCATGATGGCCGCCGGTCGCACGATGCCCTTAGCAAATGTCCGCGCCACAACGCAGAACTGCACAAAGCTCGATCGAGTTCCACCTTGAGCGCCCCAACTTTTGAAGCGCTGCGCGTCCGCCTTTGCTCTACAGCCTCTTCACCGCCACTCGGCCTAGTTCCTCGAAGGCCTTGAGGGCTGCCCCGCGGTCACGGTGTGGCAGTTCGCCCGAGCCGATACTCACGGTATGCCGACCCTTGCGGATTTCCATGAAGGCGCCATCGCCGAGGATCCCTCGTTTGGGGTCTGCAGTTTCCACGAATGCCGCTGCGTCGCCTAGTGAGGGGAAGCTCTCGATGCGCACATTTTTAAGACTTTGTGGCCTCAACGGATCGGTGAACCCCTGAGCCATGCCCAGCGCTTCGTCCTTCGCATTCGTCCCGTCGTCGTAGGACTCCTGTACGACGAGGAGCACCTTGCCGGCCGCGTCTTTCCAGCCGCACTCGGTGGTTCCGTACTCCTCTAGCCGCTTGCTGCGTTCAGCGCCTTTCACTGCCGGAAGAATTCTTTGCACGTCGGCAAGCGAGAGGATGGCACATGGGTCGCCTGAAGGCAGCTCCTTAGCGACCGGCTTGGCGCCAGTCATCTCACGAATGCCTTTCGCCGTTCTGGTTGCCTCTTTGAGTGCTTGGGCTTGCGCTGCAGTCTGTGCATCAGCGCATGTTGCGATCGTGATCAGCGCAGCGGTCGCGACCAGGAAGAATGAATTCATTTGACCAGTCCTCGAAAACGAAGGTTGCATAACAAGCCGTTTGATGCGTTTTGTGATTGGAAGGCGTGGACGATTCACGGCGCCATACTGACAGGGTGACTACTCTAGCCCGCTCGACGACGCGGAACTGGCCGCTTTGTACCAGCGCCGTCTTGAACATGTCCTCGTGCCCAGAACGGGGCGTGAAACCTGCCTCTCTCCCCCTACAACGGGAAATTCCGAACAGACATGCCACGCTTTAGGAAAAAAGGCGCGAGTTAGCGTTGGCTTCGATCATCGTCGTCAGCGTGATCCGGTGAGCGCGTCGTCTTGGTCGGCGAGTTCGCCGCCAAGCTGAGCGCGCAGCTGCCAGTTAGGCGATGACGAAGAAGCACACCGGCGGGGCCCCGTAAGCTCAGAAACTGGCACGAAGCTTTCGGTGGCTAGCGACCGGAACTGGCCGAGAGCAGTCTCCTGCGCAACCGCCCCTCGCCCGGCAGGGTAGACATAAGACTCCATGTGAGAGCCAATTAGTGACGTCGCGTTTTGGCAAGTAGAGATGTCGCAGAGTTAGCCGCCGAGCTCCGGGTGCTGAGGTGAGGCGATGTCAGGACAGCGGCGGCGATCACGATCAGCGCGGCAGTCGCCCGATCAAAGCGCCGTCGCGAACGCACGGCGAGCATTTCCTGGAGCCGCGGCTAGCTGGGCTCGAATCGGAGTCGATACAGAACCTTGCCGGCACCCTTCGGGCCTGCGGCGTTAAGCGTTTGCTGCAATACCGTCTCCTGAACGCATGAAACGAATTCGGTCTCCGCAAAGTCCGATTGCGCCGCGCGCGCGTTGCGCGGCAGCTGGTCGGCGATCTCGAAGGCGATCTCGACGTTCCCCTTGGGCATGGCGTTCGCGAGATTGCCGAACTGTCGGTCGTAGCACCGGTTGTAGCGCCAGGCATCCCACTCGATGTACTTGCGGATGATCGGGTCCGCGACATTCGAGTCGTTGCGTACCAGGCTTCCCATTAGGCGTACTTGGTGGCCGTTCTTTAGGCGCATGACGTGCGAGTTGTCGGTGTCGACATCCGCTCCGTCGACGATTTGCGCGCGCTGGGCCAGCCAGACGGTCACGCCCGCGACCGCGACCAGGGCGACCCCGGCGACAACGCTTCGCCGCAACCAGCGACGACGACTGCGCTCGCGCCACTTGGCCACCGCATCAACCAATTCCGCTACCGGATCGCCTGCCGGGACGAGCACGGTAACGGCGCTGAGGTAGGGTGGCAGCGCGGTAATCGGCGTGGTGTCGGCGAGCAGCGTCAGCACGCGCTCCGCCGGATGCGGCCAACGGTTCTCGGCGATGCTCAGCTCGGCCATCGTGTAGGCGCCCTCGCGGATCGCCTCCCGGCTCGCGATGAAGATGAACAGGTCGCAGCGACGGATCGCGGTGCTAATCGCGAGATTGAACTCCCCGGTTGGAGGGAGGTCCTCGCGATCGAAGAACACATCGGCGTCGATGCCTTCCAGGGCGAGCGTGGCCCGCTGCGCGAGCTCGCGCTGCTCGTGGGAGTAGCAGATGAAGACTTTCATGGACGGGAACGCGCACAGCCAATGGTGTCAGCCTGGCAGGCTACAAGGGTTCGCGGCTCCTTGCGAAGCCGAGCAGTTCGTGCTCCGCCGAGCCTAAGCCAAGCGGGAACAACGGTACCGTTTGGACCGGTTTGGCCACGGCTTTCTGAAGAGCTCAAACGTGTCTTGCCGGGTCCCTGCATATGTACCGTCCGCTGTAAGGCGGGTCACCGCGGATGGCAGCTTTTCGGTTGAGTCGACCGGAAGCGCGAAGGCCCGCAGCCGGTCGACGAAGGACAGCTAGTCGTAGCAGATGTTTTGGATCTTAGATCGTGCGACTTTCGCTCACAGATCATGCGACTGCCAAACGGGCCTAACTTGCTGATTTGCCGATGCATTTGGGCCGCGCCGTGCTCATCGACGCTGTTGCCGCCAGTCCACACCAGTACGCGCGCCGGATCACAGTTGACACGATGAAAGGGTCAATAGTGTCAAGTGAACGATCAAAAGTGACAGGGTGAGGGGAAACCGACAGCCGCTGATGGCCGAGTCCGTGAACTCGAGGTCCTGCCCGAGAGCTGACTTCGCTGGGCACTCGAGTCGAACGACTGCTGTCGCCGGCCGCCAGCAGCGCGAGTCGACCCACAAGAGACATTCGCGGCCCCGAACTCACCGCCTCGAAGCGGCCGTTCGCTTATAACCAAGATCCCCGAAGGAGGCTCGTAGCAGCGGGCATACACAGATAGGCGTCACTCTGTGCGATTGAGGAGCGGCGCACGGCTTGAGACCGTGCGGGCTCACCGTTTCGAGAGCCTCGCGTGCAAGGCACTGCGCAGCATGTCCCGGTCCACTACGACCGGCACCGCCCCGAGGACATCACGATCGCCCCCGAGCGAGGAGGAGAGGCGGCCAGCGATGCCAACTAATGCAGCAACTTGCCACGGAGTTCGTCCATCACATCCTACGGCAGAGGTACGGGAGTGGCGCCCGTGCATCAATCCAGTTGCAGACCCAATCGGTCGATCACCGCATTCCACTTCTGCGTCTCGCGCTTCAGGCGCGTTGCCGCTTCTGCGGGAGTGTTGGGAACAAATTCGAGATCGATGGCCAGCATCCGCTCGCGCACCTCGGGCTGCTTGAGGATGTTGGCGATCGTTTCGTTGAGGTACTTGACGATCGCATCGGGCGTGCCCTTCGGCACCAGCAGCATTTCGCCGAACGAAGCTTCGTAGCCGGGCACGCCGGCTTCTGCGATCGTCGGCACCTCGGGGGCGATGGGCACGCGTTTTGACGACGTGACTCCCAGCGCATTCAACTTTCCGCTCTTAACGTGCGGCATCACCACCGGCGTGGCCAGGAACCCGCACGGCACTTGGCCTCCGATCACGTCTTGGGTGGCAGGCCCCGGGCCTTTGTACGGAACATGGGTCATCTTCAGGCCCGTTGCGGCAATGAAAAGCTCCGCCGACAGATGGCCTGGCGTCCCCTGACCACCCGAAGCGTAATTGAGGTCATGCGTCTTCGCATAGGCCACGAACTCGACCACCGTCTTCACTGGAACGGCCGGGTTGCACACCAGGGTCTGCGCGGTGTTCGCAAGGTAGATCACCGGCCGCAGGTCCGTGGCGGCTTTGAAGCTGAGCTTCTTGTAGAGGTGCGGGTTGATGGTGACGACGGTGTCGATCGTGGCCAGCACCGTATAGCCGTCTGCAGGCGAGCGCGCCACCAGTTCAGCGGCGAGATTGCCGCCCGCCCCGGAGCGGTTGTCCGCAATCAGTGGCTGCTTCATCGCCGCGTTGAATGGCTCGCCGATGAGCCGCACGATGAAGTCGTTTGGCGCGCCGGGCGGGAACGCGACGATGACATTCACGGGCCGGCTTGGATAGCCGACGGGCTGGGCCATCGAGGCGCCGAAAGTCGATACGAGCAAGGCGCTCGCAGCCAGAAGTGATCGACCGATGTTCATGATCTTCCTCCTTGAAATTCGCTCAAGCTGTGGCGGTATCACCAGACGCCGATGAATGTGCCGCTGCGCGACTCCTTTGCAGTCCACGCAGCAGCGTCGTGATCGCTGATCGTCGGGTGCATCCGGAGCCCACGCATCCAGTCGAAGAGCATCGTTTCGTGTTCTCGCCGAATCTGCATCCTGGAAGCATCGGTGCCAAGGTCGTCGAGTTCCATCGGGTCGTCCTGCAAGTCGAAGAGTTGCGGCGGCAAACCTTCGTAGTGCACGTACTTGAAACGCGAACTTCGCACCATAAACATCCTGCAGCCGTCGACGGGGCGGCCCAGCGGCTCGCGCACGAAGCTGCGAAACGAGTAGTCGCCTTCGCTGATGGCGAAGTCGCGCCACGGGCCTGCATAGGGTTCCTGACGCAACAGCGGCACCAACGAGCGCCCCTCGAGCTGGTGCGTCGCGGGTTCGCCGCCCAGGCTTTCGACAAAGGTCGGCAGCAAATCGATCGCCTCGACAAGTCGGCTTTCGACCGCTCCGCGCCTAGCGTGCGCCTCAGGCGACACGACGATGAATGGCACGGCCGTGACCGTATCGTGAAACAGTTCTTTCTCGCCGAGCCAGTGGTCGCCGAGATAGTCGCCGTGATCACTGCAGAACACCACCATCGTGTTGTTCCACAGGTTGCGCTCCTCCATGAAAGAGAACAGCGTTCCGAGCTGGTCGTCGATCTGCTTGACCAAGCCCATGTACGCGGGCACAACGTGACGACGCTTCGCATCGTCGGAGAAGTTGCGGCTGGCGGGTTGCGATTGGAAGCCGCGCAGTACCGGGTGCGGTTGGCTTTGCTCAGCAGCGTCGCGAATCGGGGCCGGCACATCGTCGGCGCCGAACAGCCCGTGATACGGAGCTGGCGCCACATACGGCCAATGTGGCTTGATGTAGGACAGATGCAGACACCATGGCGACTCACCGCATTCGGAAATGAAGTCGATTGCACGACGCGTCGCGTAAGCCGTCTCCGAGTGATCGGCTGGTATCGCGGCAGGCAGATGCGCCCAGCGCATCGACCAGCCGCTGCGCAAAGTCTTTTCACGGTCGAGAGCCGAGTTCACCCAGTCATGCCATGGGTTGTTGCCGCCGAACCCATGAGCACGCAGATAGTTCGCGTAGCGGTTGTCGGCTGGCACGGTCGGGCCGGGCCAGATGCCGTCATCGCGCTCGAAGGCGTCGAAGCCCCCCTCGGCGGCGAGTCTTGCTGCGGGTGAGGCCATGTCCGCGCCAACTCTGATCAGTCCCTTGTGGTCGGCCGTGACATGGGTCTTGCCGACGACCGCAACGCGCAGACCGAGAGCACGCAAGTGGTCGCCCAGTGTCGGGTTGTGCAACGGCAGCGGCACGAAGTTCCAGTTTGATCCGTGGCTGGCCATGTAGCGGCCGGTGTAGTAAGACATGCGCGAGACGCCGCACACTGGCCCCTGGACGTACGCATTGCTGAAGCGCACGCCGCGCGCCGCGAGCGAATCGATGTGCGGTGTCGACATGTGCTTTGCGCCGTAGCACGACAGGTAGTCACGCCGAAGCTGGTCGGCCATGATGAAGAGGATGTTCTTGGTCATCTGCTTCGGTGGATGCTTAGATGCGAGTAGAGCAGGCCGTTGGCAGCGGCGTAAGATGCCGGCGTCATATCAGCCATAACCGCCGGCTATGCGGGAGCCCTCCGATGCGACTCACCCAGATCAGGGACTTCGTGGCGGTCGTGGACGCCGGAAGCATCTCTGCGGCGGCGCGTTTGCTCAATGTGTCACAACCGGGGTTGACGAAGAGCATCGGCAACCTCGAGGCCGAGTTGGCAGTCTCGCTACTGCAACGTACGCCTCGAGGTGTGTCGTTGACGCGCTACGGACGCGCGTTCTATGCGCGAGCGCGCGCGGCGCATTCAGAGCTCGACAAGGCGCAGCAGGAATTGGCCCAGCTCGCGGGAGGGCACACCGGCAAGGTGGCGATCGGGTTCGGGCCCCTCGCGGCGGCTTTGGTATTGCCGCAGGCGGTGCAGAGATTTCGGCACCAGTACCCGACAGTCGAACTCAGGTTGCTAGAGGGCTTCGCGCACGCCCTGATGCCGCTCACGCGTGACGAAACGCTCGACATGATGATCGGGCCGCGGCTCCCCGGGCGCGGCGCCGATCCATCCGTGCGCTACCGGCCGATATTCAGCAACGATCAGATCGTCGTGGGGCGACGGGGGCACCCGCTGGCTCGCGCTCGCTCGATCAACGAACTGGCCGAGGTGTGTTGGCTTAGTTTTGAACCTCGCGCGGTCATCGATCGCGTCCTCGTCGCACTGGGATTGACAGGTTCGCGCGAACTCATCCAATGTGAATCGTTGAACGTGATGGTGGCTTTGCTGGCAGATACGGACATGCTGGCGGTGACGTCGCGGCGGATGCTGTCGCTTCCACAGGCCGGCGCATCTTTGCTCGAAATCAGGACCGCCGAACGGATGCCGTCGATGACGACCGGATTGTTCACCAGGGCAGATGCGCCGCTCACGCCTCCAGCCGCCGCGATGGCGAAAGCACTGGTTGAAATCGGTCGGGAGTTGCCGCTGAGCGAGGCAACCGCCACTCGGCGGCCTTGATGGCTACGACGCTGGCTTACCGAGCAGTCCAAACTGCGGGAATTGGTCGCGCCGTTTCTGACCGTTCTGAGATGCCGCAACACGCCGCGGAGGATGCCATGCCGACGCTGGGCCACGAGCTTCTTCGTGTGCATCGATTTGTCGTAGAGATTCGGTTCGAGCGGCAGTCGCCGCAACGCGCCGTCGCCTCTTTTTCCGACTGCGCAATGCCTTGGTCGAACAGGTCCGAGGCACGAGCGGCTGGAGCTACCACCGCAACTACAGCCCCGCCCGAGACCGGAAGCAACCCTTACGAAAGGACGTTTCGAATGCGCGGCATCACATCCCTACGTTTGCCCAGCGAGCTTGACCGTTTCAGATATGTAGAATCTTATCAATCGAAGCGTAGCGTTTCGGGAAAGCTTGTTCTTGCGAGGAATGGTCTACTCGAAGGCCGACCTCTTCGGACGTCGGCACTTGGCAGTTATGGCAAGACTTGCATAACGGCCATAAGCAGTCTTCGCTCATCGTCCGCTGTGCCGCCAGCCCGTCGTTAACTTTGTCCAGGTAAGTTGTTGGCCCGATGCCCGGCGCGCCGAGGGATAGCACGCGCCGCAAGCAGCCACAGCGCGCGATGCGCATTGCTCCGGCCTGCAGGTCAACGAGCGTGCTGCGAACTGGTGGTGGCAAGCACTTTGGAAGTGGCGGCCGTCAAGGGCTCAATCGCCACGTCCGGAAACGGAGAGACGCTGCTGACGTTGATCTCGCACAAGACGTACTTCTCCTTGTCCCCGGACACTTTTTCCCCCAGCAGAAAGTCGGCATCCCACAGCATCGGCAGGTCTCCCGCGCACAGCCCCACTCGACGGCAAAGCGGGCAGAGCCATTCGCCTTCCAGGCGTCGGCGCAGTTCCTGAAAACGGGGGTCGTTTGCGTCGCTGTAAAGACGCTGGTTGGGCGGCGGCGGGTCGCCACCCTCGCCGGGCGGGTGCAACGCGACAACGGCTTGGTGCCCAAAGCCAGCGACACGCCCTTGCACCAAGTAGGCACGCGTCATCCCTTCGACCATGCCCGGCTGCCAGGCCTGGTCGATCATGTGACCGGCGTGCTCGAAGAACGGGGCGATCCTCTGCATGATGCCGTCTATGTCCACGATCTCTTCCGCCACGCCACGCACCGCGTGCCGGATCGCATAACGGTCGGCGCCCTGCCACTCGATTCGCCAAATGCCGATGCCGCTGTGCCCCCGATGCTGTTTCAGCACGCGAGCGCCGCCCGACAATCGAAACGGGAGTTCTGCCTGCGCCTGCACCAGGCTGTCCACACGATGAACATCGCAACCGAAGGGCAGGTCGCTGACGGCCAGCAGCACGTCCTTGGTTCCCAGCTTCAGGATCGTGTCCGGATGGGTGCTCACGAAAACGCCGCTTGCGGCCACCTGCCGCAGCATCGCTTCAAGCCGGTTGCGATCACGTCCGCCCTCGATCGGGTTGTGCCAGACCAGGACGCCGTGGACGCGCAAGAGCTGCAGCGGGCTCTGCTGCCGCCATCGAGATGGCATCCGCCGTATTCGCCCACCGCCGTGACTCGGGCGACTTCGGCCGCTTCTCGGTCTTCTCCCAGTCAACCGATACCGCGGCGGCGATCCGGATCGTCGAACGTGAACTTTCCGGCGGCGCCGCGTACGGCACCCTGGCCACGGGAGACCTGACCGCGCACGCTATCAAGGTCGCCAGCCAAAGCACGGGCCTTTGGATGCAGAAGAACGGTGTCCCGAGCGGCGCCAGCAACGCGCTCAGCGACGACCTGGCTGCTGTGACCCGGGGCCTGCGAATCCGCCGCTGCAGCGCCGAAGCCGGCACCGCGGCCACGCCTAAATTTGGCTCCATAGCGGGCCACGCTCCTCGACAAAAAGGGCACTTCAATGCCCTTTTTGCATTTCTGCGCAAACGTGTCGTCGGATGCTTCCGGAGTCGATGAAACGCAATTGAAAACGGGCCCATGTGGACCCGTCACGCTGCCAGAATGTTGCCGATGGCAGGCCGCCGACGTCGACTACATCGTCGAAAAGTTTGACTGCATTTTTGGCGGTCGCATCACCGCTACGGCGTGAACCCCACGACCGACATGATCCCCGATGCCGTCATGAGCAGAATGGTGGTAAGCACCGCACTTGAAGACGTGGGCTCAAGATTTCACTGGGCTTCCTCAGCCCCATCGAACACCGAAGGAGCCTCGGGCTCGCTGCTAACCCAGTCCAAGTTTTTCGCCGCACCCGCGTGGGTCAATTTTCGGTCGCCGCCAACAGTTTGGACCGCCGTGGGCGCCGCCCAAGCCGGCTTTGTAGCGGGTGACAGCGCAAATTTAAAGCCACTACGAAATAGTTGACCGGTCGTCTAGCCCGACGCATATTCGGCAGACCGAGTGCTAGCAATTGCCTTAACGGAACAGTTTGGCGGAGGCGCTCGGGCTCGACTAGGAGACCCCAATGGCCGCATTGAGTGAGGCCCTCGACACCGCGTGTCGCGACTTCGGTTCGGCCGTCGCTTTGCTCGGCGAATCGATTCAGCTTTCCTACGCCGACTTGGGCAAGCGCGCGCGCGCCGTGGCGGCGCTGCTCCTTGATGCCGGTCTTGCTGCGAATGAGCCGGTCCATGTGCACGTCTCGAATCAACCGCACGACGTCGTAGCCCTGTTCGGCGTTTGGCTCGCTGGCGGGGTGGCAGTACCGATCCATCGGACAACGCCTGCCGAGGTCGCAGAAATGTTCCATCAGCGTACGCGAGCCCGCTTCCTCATCGATCTCCAGTCGGCGCGCATCGATGGCGCAGCGCTCTCATCGATCGCGGCCGACCGACCCCCGCAGCGCCCCTTGCTCGGCGGCGCCGCCTGCATCGTCTTTACCTCGGGGTCTACCGGCGCGCCCAAGGGCGTGGTCATCGCGCACGACACCTTTGCCGCCAAGATCGAGCAGATTGACACGCTGCTCGGCTTCGGCGCCGGCGAGCGCACGCTCCTGGTGCTGAACATCACCTTCAGCTTCGGCCTGTGGGTGAGTCTGCTCACTCTGCTGCGTGGCGGCACGCTGGTCATGCAGCCGAAATTCGAGCCCGACGCGTTCCTCCGCGCGCTCGCCGAGGAGCGCATCAGCCGCGTCGGCATGGTGCCGACGATGATGCGCGTGCTCTTCGCCGATGCGCGCCACGATGCCGCGATCGATCGTGTGACGCAGCAAGCCGATCTGCGTCAGATCCTTATCGGCGGCGAATCGCTCGGCCAGTCGCTCGCGCAGACCATTCGCAGGCGCTTCGCGCGCACCGATCTCGTCGACATCTACGGCCTGACCGAAACGGCGACTTGCGACTTCTTCGGCTTCCCCGCCGACTACGCACGCTATCCGGGCAGCATTGGCCGGCCGTCGCCGAACGTGCGCTACCGGATCGCCGATGCGCAGGGCAACGCAGTGACGGTCAGCGCGATCGGCGAGTTGCAGATCCGCAGCCCGTACCTGATGCGGGGATACCTCGACGCGCCCGAGCTGACAGCGGCGGCCTATCAGGACGGCTGGTTCAGAACCGGCGACTTGGCACGCGAGGTGGACGGCCAAGTCGTCGAACTCATGGGCCGGCTGAAAGAAGTGATCAGCCGCGGCGGCAACAAAGTCACGCCGGCGGAAATCGAGCAGTCGATCTGCTCGCATTCCGACGTTGCCGCTGCCATGGCGGTGGGCATCGACGACGCGCTGCTTGGCGAGCGGATTCACCTGCTCATCGTTCCTCGCGCCGGTGCGCTTCTCGACATCGAGACGTTGCGCCGGCATCTTGAAACGCGGCTCGAGCGCTACAAGCACCCCGACGCTTTCTATCTCGCCGAGGCCCTGCCCCTCGGCCGCACCGGCAAGGCCGATCGTGCGCAGTTCAAGGCGCTGATCGGATGGGCCGAGCTAGTCCCTGTGCAGCGCTGATCACGGCGCATCAACCCACGCGAGCTGCCATGACGAACTTCGAATCGATCGCCTTCGGTGTCGCTGACCACGTTGCCCACTTGACGCTCAGCCGCCCCGAGCGGCTCAACGCCTTGAACAAGGCCGCGCTGTTGGAAATCAACCGCGCAATGGACGAGGCCGAAGCCGATGCCGACGTTCGCGCCATTGTCGTCAGCGGCGCCGGCCGCGCCTTTTCGTCGGGCTTCGACCTCAAGGCGCAGATGGAGCAGCGCCCCGAAGGCGCCCAAGTATGGCGGGAGATTCTGGATCTCGACTTTGACACGACCATGCGCTTCTGGAACAGCCCGAAGCCGACCATCGCCGCGGTCCATGGCGCTTGTCTCGCCGGCGCGTTCGAGCTCGCCATGGCGTGCGACATCACCATCGCCTCGGAAGATGCGATCTTCGGCGAACCCGAGCTGAAGTTCGGCGCCGGGATCGTGACGCTGCTGCTGCCCTGGATGACAAGCCCGAAGCAGGCCAAGCGCATCATTCTTTCGGCCGACGACCGCATCCCGGCGCGCGAAGCGCTCGCCATGGGGCTTGTCAGCCGTGTTGTCGCACTGGGCACGCATGTGGAGGAGGCCCTACGGACCGCGCGCGGCATTGCGCTGATGGATCCCAACCTGGTGGCCGAGACCAAGAAGGCGCTGAACCGCACCTACGAGATCCAGGGCATGCCCACGGCTCTGCGCATGGCGCTCGACATCGACCACACGATCGAGTCGCATGGCTCGCCGGACAAGCGCGCCTTCATGGACGTCGCCCGCGAACGCGGCATGCGCGAGGCGATCGCCTGGCGCGACGCGCGCTTCGCGAAGGCGCAGGCGTGACGCCGTGACACGTCGCCCGGTCGCCTGGATCGTCTTCGCGCAACTGTGCGGAACGTCGCTGTGGTTCAGTGCAAACAGCGCGGCCGACGACCTGCGACCGCTTTGGGACCTGTCGATCGGCGACCTCGGCTGGCTCACGAACGCTGTCCAGGCCGGCTTCATCGTCGGCACACTCGCCTTCGCACTGACCGGCATCGCCGACCGGTTTCCAGCGAGCCGCATCTTCGCGCTCTGCAGCGTACTCGGCGCGTTCTTCAACGCCGGCTTCGCCTGGCGGAGTGAGGGCTTGGCCGGTGCCATGGCATTCCGCTTTGCCGTGGGCATCGCGCTGGCCGGCATCTACCCGCTCGGCATGAAGCTGATCGTCAGCTGGGATCCCGGCCGTGCCGGGCAGAGCCTCGGCCTGCTGGTCGGCATGTTGACGCTCGGCACCGCCCTGCCGCACGGCATCCGCATGCTCGGTGGCTCGTTGCCATGGCAGGCCGTGATCCTCACGTCGTCGGCGCTTGCGCTGGTCGGCGCCGTCGTGATCGGGCGGCTCGGCGATGGCCCCTACCTCAAGCTGACAGTGCGCAGGGCGATGGTCTTGGGCCCTTCGGTGTGGAGCGCGTTCCGCATCCCCGACTTCCGCGCCTCCGCCTTCGGCTACTTCGGCCACATGTGGGAGCTCTACGCGTTCTGGACGCTGGTGCCGCTGCTGCTCCTGCCGGTACTTGGCCGTAACGGCTCTGCCGAATCGAGCGTCGTCTCGGGGTGGGCCTTTGCCACGATCGCGATGGGCACGCTGGGCTGCATCGCAGGCGGCGTGATCAGCAGGAAAGTGGGCAGCGGCAAGGTCGCGTGGTGGGCGCTGATGACGTCGGGCTTTATCTGCCTCGTTTATCCGCTGCTCTCCGCGCTCCCCAGCGGCGGCGTCCTCGCGCTCTTGCTGGTCTGGGGCTTCGCCGTCGTCGCCGACTCGCCGCAGTTTTCGGCGCTGTCGGTAAAGGCCTGTCCGCCCGAGCTGGTGGGCAGCGCGCTGACCATCCAGAACAGCCTTGGATTCCTGTTGACAACCTTTTCGATCCTCATCGCCACCTCGGTCTATCCAACGATCGGCAGCAAGGTCGCCTGGATCCTCCTGCCCGGTCCGGTTATTGGCCTGTGGTGCATGCGCCGGCTGGTCCGTCGTCCGGACGCCTCGACGACCGCAGGGCGGGCCGAATGACCCGCCACGCCCATGACTACGGAGAGAGCGCCCGGACCAATCAGCGTCGTCCCGAGCCGATGACCGACGCCACGGAAAAGATCAAGCCGCAACGCCGCGGCGACGCCAAACGCAAGCTGCTGATCGACATCGGCACAGCGATCTTTACGCAGAAGGGCTTTTCGAGCACTGGGCTGGACGAGATCGTACAGGCCGCCGAGGTGCCGAAGGGCTCGTTCTACTACTACTTCGCGAGCAAGGAAGAGTTCGCGCACGAGGTGATTCGCAACTACGCCGCTTACTTCGCGCGCAAGCTCGACCGCACCCTTGACGACACCAGCCTCTCGCCGCTGTGCCGCCTGCAAAGCTTCGCCAGGGACGCGACCCACGGCGTGCAGCGCTTCGAATTTAAGCGCGGCTGTTTGGTCGGAAATTTAGGCCAGGAGATGGCGAGCCTGGAAAACGAATTTCGCGTGCTGCTGCTGCAAGTGCTCGACACGTGGCGGGAGCGCTTTCGGCGTTGCATCAACGAAGCCAAAGCCGCAGGAGAGATCGCGACCCCGCTCGACTCTGCCGCGCTGGCGCAGTTTTTCTGGAGCGCATGGGAAGGCGCGGTGCTCTGCGCCAAGCTCGAACAGTCGACTCGCGCGCTCGACAACGTGAGCACGCTGTTCTTCGAGCACATGCTGCAACCCGTGAAGAAGCCTTGGGCGAAACGAGCCGGTGACCCCGATTTGGCCTCGGCCGGACCCCGCTGATCGACACCCTCACCCACCCAAAGGAGAGACATGTTCCGCGCCATCTATCTGGAGCAAAACTCTGACAAGAGCACCATCGCGTCGTTGAAGGATCTCGACGACAGTGCGCTGCCAACCTTCGATGCCCGGGGCGTCTCCGTCGACGTCGCGTACTCGACACTCAACTACAAGGACGGCTTGGCCATCACCGGCAAGTCGCCGGTCGTTCGCAAGTGGCCGATGGTTCCCGGCATCGACTTTGCCGGCACCGTGACTCAGAGCGACGACCCGCAGTGGGAAGCCGGCGACCAAGTCATCCTCAACGGCAGGAGCGTCGGTGAAGCGTACTGGGGAGGGTTGGCCCGGAAAGCCCGCGTCAACGGCGACTGGCTGGTGCGCCTGCCCGAGTCGCTCGACCTCTTCGAGGCCATGGCCATCGGGACCGCGGGGTACACCGCCATGCTGTGCGTGCTGGCGCTCGAACGGCGCGGGGTCAAGCCCGACGCTGGCGAAATTCTCGTCACCGGCGCCAGCGGCGGGATCGGCTCGGTCGCCGTCTCGTTGCTTTCACGGCTCGGCTATCGCGTCGTCGCATCGACCGGCAAGGCGAGCGAAGGAGCTTACCTGCAGTCGCTGGGTGCCGCCGAGATCATCGATCGCAACACGCTCTCCGCCGCCGGCAAGCCCCTGGCGAAGGAACGCTGGGCCGGCGTGGTCGACTCGGTCGGTTCGCACACGCTCGCCAATGCCTGCGCGTCGACGCGCTACGGCGGCACGGTGGCCGCGTGCGGCTTGGCGCAGGGCATGGACTTTCCCGTCACGGTCGCGCCATTTATCCTGCGCGGCATCGCCTTGATCGGAATCGACAGCGTCATGGCGCCGCAGCCGGTGCGCAGCGAAGCCTGGGCGCGGCTCGCGAAAGATCTCGACCGCCAGGCAATCACGCTGATCGCCCGACGCATCGGTCTCGCCGAAGGGCTGGCTCTAGCACCGAGCATCCTGTCGGGCGCGGTTCGCGGCCGCTTGGTGGTCGACCCCAACCAATGACGCAGCAGCACCCGGCAACGCACGAATCGGGTCGCGCGCCCTTGTTCATTGC
>ENA-OBIO01000772-OBIO01000772.1-metagenomes-genome-assembly--contig:-NODE-772-length-15021-cov-3.56896_pt1 | contig 15021 bp, 12 predicted proteins | sample MGYA00153383_OBIO01 | MGnify analysis MGYA00153383 | reverse complement strand
CGCATCTGTCCGATGCGATGGGTTCGATCGATGGCTTGCCGTTCGACCGCGGGATTCCACCACGGATCGTAGAGGATCACGTAATCGGCTGCCGTGAGCGTGAGACCGACGCCGCCTGCTTTTAGCGAGCATAGGAAGAGCGGCGGACCATCGGGCTTCATGAAGTTTGCAACTTCATCCTGACGATCTTTATCTTTCGTCGAGCCGTCGAGATAGCCGTACGTGATGCCACGCTTGTCGAGTGCGGCGCGCATGATCTTGAGCATCGATGCAAACGCGCTGAAGACGAGCAGACGATGGCCGCCGGAGAGAATCTCATCGACGGTTTCGAGGAACGCTTCGAATTTCGCGCTGGCATCGGGCGCGTCACGATACTCCTCGAAGAGGAGCCCTGGGTGCGCGCAAATTTGGCGTAGGCGCGTGAGCGCGGCGAGCACGTGCACGGTCGCACTTTCGATGCATTGCTCTTCGACGACGGCGAAGACATCGCGTCGTGCGGCTTCCGCTACGCCGCGATAGAGGCGACGTTGCAACGGCGAGAGATCGCACGCAAGCGAGACTTCCGTACGATCGGGAAGTTCGGGCGCCACATCTTCTTTCGTGCGGCGCAACAAGAACGGCTCGAGCCGCGACCGAAGGATGTTGGTCGCCTTCTCGTCATTGTCGGCGATCGGGATCTCGAAACGGCGCCGAAACGAGGTCTCGCTTCCAAGCAGACCGGGTTCGACGAACGCGAAGATCGCCCACAAATCACGCAACGAGTTCTCGACGGGCGTGCCGGTGAGCGCGAGCCGATGATCCGCGTGCAGCCCGCGCACGACGCGTGCGATTTGTGATGACGGATTCTTCGCGTTCTGCGCTTCATCGAGGATGAGCGTGCGGAAATGATAGTTCGAGAGTTGCTGCGCATCGAGACGCGCGAGCGCATACGACGTGATCACCACATCGGCGTTTGGAATATCCTCGTACCGCGCGGCTCGTTCGCTCCCCGAACTCAAGCGCAACGTGCGTAACTCCGGCGCGAACCGCGCGATCTCGTTCTCCCACGTATGCGTCACCGACGTCGGCGCGATCACGAGCGACGGTACGCGCCCCTCGCTGAGCTTGCGGCGCAACAGGTAACTGACGACTTGAATCGTGTTGTGCGTGACGACAAAATTATCGATAACGTAGAGATGATCGGGCGAATCGACGGAGATACATTGAGCGGGCTCGACACCCAAACGCACCACATCCACGATCGCTCGCGTCGGTCGATACTTCGCGCGCTCCTCGTACGTGTTCGCCTTGCACGAAAGTCGGAACGGAGCGATGCCGGGCGGAAGAGCGATCGAAACGCGATACGCCGGTTGGCTCGTTTCCAATTCGCGGACCCTCGCGGTTCCGCCGAGCGATTGCACGAGGAAGACGACATCGGATGCGAGCTGCGAAGAGAACGTCGCGTACTCGAGGCGATTGTCGAGCGAACTCATCGAGCCGTCCGTGTCCATCAGACCCTGCAACAAGGCCGTGCGCGTCGAGACACTCGCGAATTTGTACGTCTCCGGGACGAAATTAGTCGACGGACCTCGATTGCCGCGAAGGTCGTAAGCGTGTCCCGATTTCGGTCCGTTTACGGCAACCATTTCGATTCCGGCAGGGACGAGGGACGCGTGACCGATGGACATCCCGAACACGTATGGGTCGCCCGGCAAGGCTTTCGGCTCGACGAATTCGACCGGCTCGACGATCGGAATGAAGTGACGTGCATTTCCCGCCGCGTCGTGCAGACGCGCGCGGATTTCGCGAAGTTCGAGCACGCGCGGCACCATGCCGCGACTTTCGCGCGACGGCGAATTCACCGCCCACAAATGTTCGTCGCAACACTTCGCCGTGGTTCCGTCACTGAACGTGACGCAGAACATCTCTTTGGGCCCCTGCGGATACACGCCCGTCACGCGGGACGTCTTTCCCTGAGCATTGACGATCGCATCGCCGACGGCGATGTCGCGCATGAGTTTCCAGCCGAACGGCGTCATGATGCGCGTGTCGAGTGAGTGCGCTTTCCCGAGCCCCATTTCGTCGGCCAAGATGCCGCCGAAACCGAATTCACTTAAGTACGTGAGGAAATCGAGGCCGAGTTTTTGGTAGCCGCGGAGCGACCCATTAACGAGATCGGGCGCATCGACCGATGGGATACCCTGGAAATTGCGCAGTTTCTCGCGCATCTTCTCCACGTCGGGCGGGAGCGACACGTTGCCGAAATTATCGTGGAGTTCGTCGCGGATTGCCAAAAGCGCGGCAAGGCCGCTGCGGCGACGTTCGGCGATATCGGTAAGCAGGGCGTTGCGCTCGCGAAGTTTTTCGACGTCGACGAGCTTGCCACGAACTTCGGCAAAGCGACCGCTCGAAGAGAGGAGCGCCGAGAGTTCTTTCTGCGTGAGCGCTTCGCCCGAACCGCCGACGAAGACGTCGACTTTTAACTCGAACCAATTCGAGTCTTCACCCGATCGTTCGGCGCTGACATTGATATCGAGATCGGTCTTGCCGCGGACGAGATCGGTAAGGCCAGGATCGAGACGACGTTCGAGATCGTCCCACGTCGGGAGCACCTCACGCACGAAATTCGCCGCGCGATCCGTGCCATGCAGGGCGAACCCGTCCGATGACCGCGGCACGAAGCCGGCGTCGATCATGCGCGCGCGCAAACCCGCCGCAAACTCCGCGGTGAAGCGCACGAACTTCTCGCCATGCGGCGCGATCGCTCCGAGTGCGGCGTACGGGGAGCGCGATTCGGACGCGCGATCGATAAACGTTATCGTCGCAACGAGCGCGCCGCTCGTCCATCCGAGCGCGATCTCGGCGCCGGGGCTTATGGCATCGGCGATGCCGAGCGCGCCGCGATCCTCCGTTGTGAGAAACGGCGCGACGCGCGCGATGGTACGCGGCGTGAGCGGAGCGTCGGGGACGGAGCCGTTCATCGCTCGCGCGGCTTCGATCGCGCGCTTCGCATCAAAGGTGCCATCGATGAGATAGGCCGCTCGCGGGGTTGCGACCCACGTCGGCGGACCGTCGAGTAAGAAGACGTCTTTCGGCGAAACGCGCGCGCCGTCGACGGTCTCGAACGAGGGTAAGAACGACGTCCCGCGCCGCACCGCGCGCAACGTTAGGCCCCGCAGATCGATACGGAAATCGGGTAATTCGGAGGGATGGCGCGAAAGACTCGGCTCGTCGTCGAAACGCAGACGCGGATGTCGCGAGAGCCGAAAGAGCGCGCGTGCGAGGGCACGTTGAACATTGCGGCCCGCGAAGGCTTCGAGCACGGCTTCGTCGCGCATGAGTTCGCGATCGAGTTCGTCCCAATCGTCGAGCGGCGTCGCGTCCATCATCGCGAGGATCGATGCGGCATCGCGGTTCGCCCCGCGCAAACGCGGCGAATCGAGCACGAGTATCGCCGAGAGCGTCACGCTATCGGGCGATGAAAAAACAGGCCAGACCGAACGCGCGCGAATCGCTTTCGATTCGATCCGCATGGTCGGCAACCAACTCAAATCGAGTTCCGGCGTGGCGGGAGCGGCTTCTTCGAGTTCGGTTTGCGAGCGCACGGTCTCGAGCGTCGCGACGACATGTTCGCATATGCCGCTCCCACCACACGAACACACGGCGCGCAGGGCGAGTGGCCCCGTGCCAGTACCCCACTCGATCGCGACGTCGCGCGCGCCGCGCTGATCTTTCACGCTCGATTCGATCTTGAGATCCTCAACGGCGCGAAGCGTCACACGCTTTGCTTCGACGAGCGATGAGGCGATTTGAACGAGATCGCGGGCAAACCACGAGCCAATGGTCGCGGGTAGGCGCGAACGCCACGTAGCGAACGGTGTCAGTTGGGGCATCTCCCGGCCCGCGCGCGGACCGAACGGCGCGATGCCCACATCGCCAAGCGGTGCGGGCATCGAGTGAAGCAGCGAGTAGGTTTAGCCGACGGAGATTTCCGGCGGCGGCGCCACGGGCGGCTCGACGTTAGGGATCTTCGAGAAGCGCAGTTTCTCCGGGTTGTCCGGCGAGACTTCTGCGAGGATGCGATCGCCCGAGGTGAAGTTGCCCTTGAGCATCTCCTCGGCGAGTTCGTCCTCGACCTCGCGTTGGATCGCACGACGCAACGGACGTGCGCCAAATTGCGGATCCCAGCCCTTGCGAGCCAGAAGCGCCTTCGCTTCCTCAACGACCTCGAGGTACATCTCTTGTGCCTTGACTTCGCGCACGACTTTTTCGAGTTCGAGCGAGACGATCTGCTCGATCTGCTCGCGATTGAGCTGGTGGAACACGACGATCTCGTCGACACGATTGATGAACTCGGGCCGGAACGTGTGCTTGACCTCGTCGAGCACCTTCGTTTTCATCTTTTCGTATGCGGCCTGATCTTGTTCTCCCGACGACTTCTGCGGCCGGAAGCCGATATCGGTCGTCGTCTGCATGCCCGAGGCTCCGACGTTAGACGTCATGATGATGACCGAGTTTTTAAAATCGACGACCCGGCCTTGACTATCGGTAAGCCGGCCGTCTTCGAGCACTTGCAAGAGCAAGTTGAAGACGTCGGGGTGCGCTTTCTCGATTTCATCGAGCAAGACGACGCAATACGGACGGCGACGGACGGCTTCGGTGAGTTGCCCGCCCTCTTCGTAACCGACGTATCCCGGAGGTGCGCCAACGAGCCGCGAGACCGCGTATTTTTCCATGTACTCCGACATGTCGATGCGAATCATCGATTCGCTATCGTCGAAGAGATACTCGGCGAGCGACCGCGCAACTTCGGTCTTCCCGACGCCGGTAGGCCCGAGGAAGATGAACGAGCCGATCGGACGTTTTGGATTCTTGAGGCCGGCGCGCGAGCGACGGATCGCACGTGTCACGACCTCGACGGATTCGTCTTGACCGATGACTCGTTTGTGAAGTTGCTCTTTCATCGTGAGCAACTTTGCCGTCTCGGCCTGGGCGAGTTTCTGAACGGGAATACGCGTCCACGAAGAGACGATATGCGCGATGTCGTCCTCGGTGACCTTAATCGTTTTGTTGCTCAGCGCTTTCTTCTCGATCCATTCGGCTTCGAGGCGCTGTTTTTCGAGACGGAGCTTTTCTTCACGATCGCGGATCGACGCTGCTTTTTCGAACTCTTGCGATTTGACGACGGCTTCTTTTTCAATTTTTACGCGACGGATTTCTTCGTCGATCGCACGGACTTCCGGCGGCGGGAGCGTCGCCTGGAGACGTACGCGCGACGATGCTTCGTCGATGAGGTCGACGGCTTTGTCGGGTAAGAATCGGTCGGAGATATAACGGTCGGAAAGCTTCGCCGCGGCGACGAGCGCTTCGTCCGTGATCGTGACCTTATGGTGCGCTTCGTACCGGTCGCGCAAGCCCTTGAGGATCTCGACGGTTTCGTCGATCGAAGGCTCGCCGACCATCACCGGCTGGAAACGGCGTTCGAGCGCGCTATCTTTCTCGATGTGCTTGCGGTACTCGTTGAGCGTCGTCGCGCCAATGCACTGAAGTTCGCCACGCGCGAGTGCGGGTTTGATAATATTCGAAGCGTCGATGGCGCCTTCGGCGGCACCGGCACCGACGAGCGTGTGGAGCTCGTCGATGAAGAGAATGATTTCGCCGGACGCCGCGCGGATTTCGTCCATGACGCGCTTCATACGCTCTTCGAATTCGCCGGCGACGAGCCCTGCGAGATCGAGCGTAATCACGCGACGATCGCGCAGCGGTTCGGGAACTTCGCCCTTGATGACGCGCTGCGCGAGACCTTCGGCGATCGCCGTTTTACCGACGCCGGGTTCTCCGATGAGCGCCGGATTGTTCTTCGTGCGGCGCGCCAAAATCTGGATGACACGTTCGATTTCGTTTGCACGACCGATAACCGGGTCGAGCTTATTGTCGCGCGCCAGCGTCGTGAGATCGCGGCCGTAAGCGTCGAGCGTCGGCGTCTTCGATTTGCCTTTCGGCGCGACGGGCTGACCTTCTGCACCGAGTAAAGACGTCGTTTGTACGCGGACTTTCGCCGGGTCGACGCCGAGGTTCGTGAGTACGCGCGCCGCGACACCCTCGCCCTCGCGAATCAGGCCGAGTAAGAGATGTTCGGTTCCGATGTAATTGTGATTGAGTTGTCTCGCCTCTTCAAATGCAAGCTCGATCACGCGCTTTGCGCGGGGCGTGAAAACCATCTCCTGCTGGACGGTCTGACCGCCGCGGCCCACGATCGCTTCGACTTCCTGGCGGACTTTCGCCAGGTTGACGCCGAGCGTCTCCAAGACTTTCGCGGCGAGACTTTCACCTTCGGAAATGATGCCGAGCAAGATGTGCTCGGTACCAATATAGTTGTTTCCAAGGCGTTGCGCTTCTTCTTGAGCGAGGACGATGCTCCGTCTCGCGCGCTCGGTAAACGGTTCCCACATTGACATACGACGTTTAGACTCCCTGACCGCCAGCATCGGTTCTACTGGCGCACCTGCGTGCGACCGACTTGCCGGGCTCGTCGGCTATCCCCTTTGTCCATCTCGGGGGGCTTCGTCGACGAGCGCCGTGTGGTACGAGAACACGTCTAAGGCCATACTTAGTTTCCACAGGAGCTCAGAGGGCGCGAATCTCGTGCAGCGGTATTGCTGGTGACGTTCTGGCGTATAGAGAAGTCTTACTAAGTGGATGATGTGGTCGGACGCCAGGCCACGGAAATATGGGATGATCGTCGAGTGAATTCACGCAAGAGGCCTACAGAGGTGCCGAACCCCGAAGGCCCGACGGTTACGGGCATCGTTTCGGCCGAGCCCCGCCAGAGTAGCGTCGCGAAAGTGTCGCATACCCTCAGCGTAGCGCTCGCCGAACGGCTCGAAGAGTTCGCATTTTTCCAGCGTATCAGCGAGAGCGCGGTCATCGAACAGTCGTTATTCAATTTTTTCGCACAGAGCGACGACGACGCGGCCCTTGGCGATCTCCTCCGCCAAAATGGAGCCCGTCGACGGCGAAAAGTCTAGCTTTCTTCGCGATTACTCGCGAGCAGGCCGTCGCAACGAGGCGCCTTGACTACGTAAAAATTCCCCGAGCTGCGCATCGCTCATCTCCGTAAAGAGGCCGTTGAGTGCGATCTCGACGATTGAGCTCTCGGAAACGCGTTCGTCGAATGCGATCCGTCGGAGACGGATGCCGACGTCACGCGTGACGTTGACGGAAAGCTTCACGGCACCAGTCGACCCTGCCGCTCCCGCAGGGGCGATCGGAGCGGCCGTTCCGTTCGTTCCCGGAGCGTGCAGTTCTGGAAACTTTCCGTTGGTTTTCATTAATGAAGGTGTTCCGTGCCATTTCGGGGCGGCCTCTATTCATACTCAACTCTTGCGGCGAAGCGCAGCTCCCGAAGTACGGAGCATCGTGCCCAGTTCGGGATCGTCGCCGGATTCGAAGAAAACCCGCAACGCAAATTCGATAACCGCGCTCTCGCTGATGCGCTCGCGGAAGGCAAAATATCGCAATTTCTCGGCGACTTGCGAATCGAGCGTGTGCGAGACGGTCGATATTCTTAACGTCCGTTTCGGCGGCTCGGGAACCTGGGGTGTCGAGGTCTCTTGATTGCCATTTCGAGCGATTTTCGGGGCGGCGCTGAGCTTCCCGTTCGTTTTTGATGACGCCACTTCTGTCGCTTGCTATGCACGACCAAGCACTCCTGCGTACCAAGTACAAACTACGCACCACAAGATACAAATGTAGGACTACCCATTGCGGCACGTTCGGTCTTTCCAAAAAGACGAAACTGACGTGCGGGGGTTCGTGAGCCGCCCTCGCAGAATCGGCTCGGCGTGCTTCACCAAATTAGCGATCAACTCGTAAATGGGATCACGCTCGGCATGCTGTATATTTTGGTCGCTCTCGGCCTCAATATTATCCTCGGCCTGATGGGCGTCATTAATTTCTCTCACGGAGCATTTTTTATGCTCGGCGCGTACGTGGCGTACACGTTGGCCCCGCACGTAGGGTTTTTCCCGAGCCTCCTTTTATCGGCCGTTATCATCGGTCTCTTCGGAATGCTCTTCGAAGTCGTCCTCGTGCGCCCGCTCTACAATCGATTACCCGAGTACACGTTGTTGCTGACGTATGGGACGGCACTCGTTTTCGAGCAAGTCGTCCGCAAAATTTGGGGTGACGATGCGGTGCGATATCCGGGGCTCCCGGGCTGGCTCAGCGGTTCGGTCAATATCGGCGCGTTCTCATTTCCCGTGTACAAAGACGTCTTTCTCGTCGTGATGACCGGGCTGATTCTTACCGCGGTTTGGCTGCTCATCAACAAAACCAATATTGGCGTGATTATTCGCGCCGGCACGCGCGATGCCGAGATGGTGAAGATCCTCGGTATCAACATGCCGTTCATGTTCACACTCGTCTTCGGGCTGGGATCGTTCATGGCGGGTCTCGCAGGCGCGCTTGCCGCTCCCGTCTATGCGATCATTCCCAATCTCGCATCGCAATGGATCGTGCTCACGTTCGTCATCGTGATCGTCGGCGGCATCGGTTCGTTCTGGGGCGCGATCGTCGGCGGGCTCATCATCGGCATCCTCTCGAGCCTGATGGAGCTCGTTTATCCTCCCGCAGTCGAGCTTACCGGTTTTATTATTATGGGCGTCATCTTACTCGTTCGTCCGCGCGGGATCTTCGGCGTCGAAGGACTCTTCGAGTGATCCGTCCCGTCGCACCAAAACCGTGGGTGACGTTGCTCGCGGTCGCCGTCGCATTCGCGATCTTGCCGCTCTTGATGCCCGGCGGAACGCTCGATCTCTACCCATTCGCAGGAGCACGATTCCCCGTGCACGCGGGCTTCATCGATCTCGCCACGACCGTGCTCGTCTTCGCTCTCTTCGCGCTCGGCTTCAACCTCTTATTCGGCCATACGGGCGAACTCTCGTTCGGCCATGCGATGTTCTTCGCACTCGGTGCGTACGGCACGGCGCTCGCCACGAAGGGCTTCGACGTCACGCTCTTCGGCGCGCATCTCGTCTTTGCGGGGTCGCACGACGGCATCTTCGCGCTCGTCGTTTCGCTGTCGATCGTCTTGCTCTGGGCGTGGGCGCTCGGACGCATCATCGTCCCGCGCTCGAGCGGAATTTATTATTCGATGATCACGCTAGCCTTCGCGCAAGTCATCTTCTTTATCGCGTTCCGTTGGAGCGAACTCACCGGAGGCGAAGATGGTTTGCAGGGCATCTCACGGCCGCACATCATCGGGCTCCCCGACACTTGGCTCAACGATGCCACGCACACGTACATCTTCACGGCGATCGTCGCATTTCTCGCAGTCGCCGGCAATTATTGGATCGTCCACTCGAAATTCGGTTCGGTCTTGCATGCGATTCGCGAGAACAAGCAGCGTGCGCGTTTTCTCGGTTACGACGTCAACAAATATCGCGTGAATGCGTTCGTGCTCTCCGCGATCTTCCCAGGCGTCGCGGGTTGGCTTTGGACGTATTTCCAGCAATCGATCAATCCCGACGCGGGTTCGATCGATTACAGCGGCCGCGTCGTCATGATGTCGTTGCTCGGCGGAATCAATACGTTCGTCGGTCCGATGATCGGCGCGTTCATCTATTGGGATCTTCAGAACCGCGTGTCGGGTCTTACGAAATTTTGGCCTGCCACGATCGGTATCGTCTTCGCGTTTTTCGTCATCTTCGCACCGCGCGGAATCGGCGGCGGATTCGAAGATCTGCGGCGCTATGGCGTTCAAGCCGTCTTCCGTCGCATCTTCTCGAAGCAGGCGCGCATCGAAGCCGACGTTGCCGAAGAAATCCCCACGCATGGAGCCGCCCAATGAGCGTCGATTACGCATTTAAAACCGAACATCTCACGCGCTCGTTTTCGGGATTTAAAGCCGTGAGCGACGTATCGATCGAAATTCCGGCAGGCGGCGTGCGCACGATCATCGGTCCCAACGGCGCGGGCAAGACGACGTTCTTCAATTTGCTCTCCGGTTTATTGCCGCCGTCGTCGGGCAAGATATTTTTCGACGGCAAAGATATCACGGCACTCGAGCCCTACAAGCGCGCGCGCATGGGCCTCGCACGCTCGTTCCAGATTACGAATATCTTTGCAAAACTTACGGTCTACGAGAACGTGCGCCTCGCGGTGCAAGCCGTGTACGACGGCACCGCCAGCTTCTTCTTTCCTTCGCGCGCGAAGATGGGCGATCTCGCGGGAAAGACGGAGGCGATCCTCGATGACATCGGCTTGCTTTCGGTCGCGAACGGCTTGGCAGAAAACCTCTCGCATGGCGACCAACGGCGTCTCGAAATCGGGCTCGTCCTGGCGCGCGATCCGAAGGTGTTGCTCCTAGACGAACCCCTCGCCGGGATGTCGCCGACCGAAACGCATGCGACGGTCGATCTCATCGTTCGCATCGCGCCCGGCCGCACGATTTTGCTCGTCGAGCACGACATCGACGTCATCATGGCGATCTCGACGACGATCACCGTCTTGCAAACGGGTCAAATCCTTGCCGTTGGCACGCCGCAGGAAATTCGCTCCAACGAAGCCGTGCAGCGCGCGTATCTCGGAGGTCACGCTTGAGCACCCCGTTGCTCGAACTCGAGCTCGTCAACGCGTATTACGACAAGAGCCACATCTTACAAGATGTCTCGCTCGCGGTCGACGCGGGCGAAGTCGTCGCACTTCTGGGGCGCAACGGTAGCGGTCGCTCGACGACGCTCAAAGCGATCATGGGCCTCGTCAGCGTGAAGATGGGCACGATTCGCTTCAACGGTAAAACGATCACGAGTAAGGCTCCCTTCGATCTCGCGAAACTCGGGATCGCTTTCGTACCCGAAGATCGCCGCATCTTCCCGAATCTCACGGTCGGTGAGAACCTGCGACTCGCGGCGCTCGCGGGTAAGAAAGGTCCGTGGACGGAGAAACGGATCTACGAATATTTTGCGGTCTTGGGCGAACGGAAAGATAAACCAGCGAAGCTTTCCGGTGGCGAGCAACAGATGCTCGCCATCGCGCGCGCGCTCATCGCGAATCCCTCGATCATCTTGCTCGACGAGCCGATGGAAGGCCTCGCGCCGCTCATCGCGCGCAACGTGGAAGACGTCGTGCGCCGCATCCGCTCCGAAGGCAACACGATTCTCCTCGTGGAGCAAAACGCGCAGGTCGCGATGGGCCTTTCCGATCGCGGCTACATCCTCTCCAACGGCCGCGTGATGGCCTCGGGCCCGATCGCGCAACTCCAAGCCGACGCGGAGTCGATGCAGCGCTACTTGGCGGTCTAGCCGGTCGTGCGACGCCTCCGTCCCCGTTCCACGGTGGAACCTTCGCCCGCGCCGCCGAATCGTACCGATTATGCCGACACAAGAAGAAGTTCGCGAAGCGCTGCGCACCGTGGAGGATCCCGAGCTCCACATCGGGATCATCGACCTCGGGCTGATCTACGGGGTCGAAGTGGCGGGGGAGCATAGCGAGGAGTTCCACGAACGAATCGACCTGCGCGTTTTGCTCCAGAAGTGGCGGGGGAGCATAGCGAGGACGTCAACGTCTCGATGACGCTCACGTCGCCGATGTGCCCCGTCGGCCCGATGTTCAAGGCCGCCGTCGAATCGAAAGTGATGTCACTCGAGGGCGTCAAGACGGCGAAGGTCGAGATCACGTTTACACCGCCGTGGGACCCGCGCACGATGGCTTCCGATGACGCAAAGGTCCAACTCGGCATCTGGTAATCGCCGCGCGTGTGAACGGACGACGAACGCGCGTGCGCGAAAGTCTCGGAGTATGACCCCGCCCGATTCGATGCATCACGCCAAAATCTCCGACCTCGAAGCGAAACGCGCGCAGGCGCTCGCGCCGGCGGGCGAGGCCGCAAACGATCGACAGCGCGCGCGTGGAAAACGTACGGCTCGCGAGCGCGTCGACGCGCTCGTCGATCCCGATTCGTTCGTGGAACTCGGCATGTTTGCCGTCCATCGCAGCACCGCATTCGGACTCGACGAACGCGAGTTTCTCGGCGACGGCGTGATCACGGGTCGCGCCACGATCCGCGGCCGTCAGGTCTTCCTCTTCAGCCAAGATTTCACGGTGCTCGGTGGCTCGCTCGGCGAAGTCTTTGCCGAGAAAATTTGTAAGGTCATGGATCTTGCGATGCGCACGGGATCGCCGATGATCGGGATCAACGATTCGGGCGGCGCGCGCATTCAAGAAGGCGTCGTGAGCCTCGGCGGCTACGCGGAAATCTTCTGGCGCAACGTGCAGGCGAGCGGCGTCATCCCGCAGATCTCGCTTATCGCGGGGCCGTGCGCGGGCGGCGCGGTCTATTCGCCCGCCATCACCGACTTCACGATCATGGTCGAAAAGATCTCGCAGATGTTTATCACGGGACCCGAGATCATCAAGACGGTGACGGGCGAAGACGTCACCTTCGAAGAGCTCGGCGGCGCGTTCACGCATGCGACCAAGAGTGGCGTCACCGATCTCATCGCCTCGGGCGAAGACGAGATGGTCGAGCAGACGCGAGCGCTGCTCTCGTTCTTACCGCAAAATAATCTCGAAGACGCGCCGCGCTTCACGTCCGGCGACGATCCCGAGCGACTCTGTCCCGAACTCGACGATCTCATTCCCGACTCGCCGAACAAACCGTACGATATCGTCGACGCGATCGAAGCCGTCGTCGACGATGGCGATTTTTTCGAGATCGGTGAGTTACACGCACCGAACATCGTTATCGGATTTGCCCGGATCGACGGCGCTTCGGTCGGCATCGTCGCGAATCAACCGAAGGTCCTCGCGGGCGTTCTCGATATCGCATCATCGGTGAAAGCTGCGCGCTTCGTGCGTTTTTGCGATGCGTTCAATATTCCGCTCGTGACGTTCGTCGACGTGCCCGGCTTCTTGCCCGGGCTCGCGCAAGAATACGGTGGCATCATCAAGCACGGCGCGAAGTTACTCTACGCGTACGCGGAAGCGACGGTCCCGAAAATCACGATCATCACGCGCAAGGCCTACGGTGGCGCGTACGATGTTATGGCATCGAAGCATATTCGCGCCGATTATAATATCGCGTGGCCCACGGCCGAGATCGCGGTCATGGGTGCGGCGGGCGCGGTCAAAACGATCTTCCGGCGCGATATCGCCGAAGCCGCAGACGGGGCCGCGCGTGAGGCGGAACTCATCGCCGATTACGAGCGGCGATTCGCCAATCCGTATATCGCAGCGAGTCGCGGTTACGTGGATGACGTCATCGAGGCGAGTAAGACGCGACGCGCCGTCTCACGCGCGCTTTCGATGCTCGCCAACAAACGCGTCGAGCGTCCAAAGCGCAAACACGGAAATATCCCGCTCTAACCTCCTCGATATCGACAGTCTCCGAACCGTTCGCGCGCTCCGGGTCGAGTCATCGCGATGCCGAACACGTGTAAACGTGCGGGGACTCGCACTCGAGATTGGAGTGACTATGGAAGCACGGATCAAAACTCTCGGCATCGATGCGATCTACTTTCCCGTCAAAGACGTGCAACGTTCGATCGCCTTTTACCGCGACACGGTCGGCGTCGAACCATCGGGCGTTTCAGAGGAATGGGGCGCCGAGTACGACTTGCCACAAGGCGCGGGATGGGGCTTCGGCCCCGCCCATCGTTTCGGCGGAAATACCAGCCCGGCGACCGTCTTTTTCGCGATACCAGACGTACGCGCCGCCGCCGATCGTCTGCGCGAAAAAGGCGGTTACACCGTCGGCGAAATCATGGACACGGCCGTATGCATCATGGCCTTCGTCAACGACGCTGAGGGCAATATTCTTTGCCTTCATCAACGCAAGACGGGTGAATCGACGCCTTGAACGATGAGTCTGAAGAATAGCACGCCTGCGGCTTACTCGCGCGTCGCGCGACAGACGAACGCGCGTAGGGCGCCGTCGAGCGGCGTACCGAGGGAGGCGATCAGAGCCCGTTCGAGCTCCGCAACGATCGTCGTCAACGCCGAGGGATCGCGAGCGACGATTTCGGCGCGCAAGGGCGAACCTTCGATGAAACCGCGCGCGACGCCGCTCGCGTCGACCGCATAGCTGCGTTCCGCGACATCGTCGCAGGCGACGTGGATGAAGCCCGCCGCACGAAGATCGCGTTCGATCGCGACTGGATCGCCATGGCCGTGGGGCGTGCGTTGCAAGAACGTCGGGGGATCGATGGGGAACGCGCGTGCGACGACGGCCGCGACGATGCGGCTGGCATCGTTGTCCTCGATCCCAGCCCAGACGCTCGCGATAAATGTCCCGCCCGGTCGTAGCACCCGTCTCGCTTCCGCGAACGCAGCGCCGCGATCGGAAAAGAACATGATACCGAATTGGCAAACGACCACGTCGAAATGCGCGTTCTCGAATGGCAACGCCATCGCGTCGGCTTGCGCGAACGTAACGTTCGGGCCGGCGCCGACCGATCGCGCGCGATCGATCATCGCGGCGTTGAAATCGGTTGAGACGATCGTCGCGTCGGGGAGCGCGCGCGACAGCTCGCGCGTGACGACACCGGTTCCGGCCGCGATCTCGAGCACCGACGACGGCCCGAGACGTACGACACGAGCGGTGAGTTCGCGTGCGTAGGGCGCGAATAAAAACGGAACGAGATACGTGTCATACGATTCCGGGATCGATCCCGTAAAGGCGGTGTCGGCTTCGAGCATCGGTCTCCTTCGCGCGCCCCAAACGCGCTCTGCGGTATCGATGCTTAACGACTCGACCGTTTCCTTCATTGCCCGAGATCCGGCCTCACGGAACGACACCCCAGACGCATCGCTCGTAGCGAAGAGTCACGCACGGTGCGGCAGCGGCGATGCGCCGCCTATGCGTGAACGGCGAGTTGCAACACGTCGGCCGTCTGATCGCGAACCTGCTTGCAGAGCGCCGCGTCGTCGGCGATCGAGCGTCCGTACGACGGGATCATCTCGGTGAGCTTCGGCGTCCACGCCGGGAGCCGATCTTTCATGGCCTTTGCGATGACGCCGAGCATGATACTCACCGAGGTCGAT
>ENA-OBIO01000771-OBIO01000771.1-metagenomes-genome-assembly--contig:-NODE-771-length-15070-cov-3.0702_pt1 | contig 15070 bp, 7 predicted proteins | sample MGYA00153383_OBIO01 | MGnify analysis MGYA00153383 | reverse complement strand
CCCGAGTTAACGTACATTTCGTAAAGTTCGCTCATTGTGAACGAAAGCAAAGGCAATGCACCAGGCGCTTGCACGACTTCTTGCAAAATCTGATCTACTAAATCGGGATCATCAAATTCTAAAACTTCTTGAACGGTGGGTTTTACAATTACTTCGGTCAAATCTTCGATAGTAAAAGGCGGAACAATAAAACGTCCGTCTTTCCATTGCTGCCAATCGTCGGTTTGAAATTGCGGTTCAAAATCGGAACGCACCGTGACAATGACTTTCAAACCTGCATCAATGTGCGCCCGCAGCGCAGCGATAAATCTATTTCTATCGTCAGTTGATACTTGCGTTAACAGCTCTTCAAATTGATCAATGACTAAAACTAATTTATCGGTGTTTTTGGCGGCATCGGAAGAAAGTGTATCTTGAAATGCTTGTTGAACAGGACGAATGACGGGTAAAACATTATATCCTGCGGCGCGCAATTTTGGAATAATTCCCGCTTTTACCAAACTCGATTTACCCGTTCCAGACGCACCCGACACAACAGTGAGCGGCATTTTTTCTACAAAAGGTAAAAGATTTTTAATGACTTCTGTTCGACCATAAAATAAATCTTTATCCGCTTCATCGAAAGATTGCAAACCTTTATAAGGATTGCGTTTTGGTATCGGTGGAAGATTCAATCTGTGATTCGGTGCGAAAAAAATAAATTCACCGCCATCGTGTTTCGGCATTGTAAAAATAGACGGCGTTTGTCGCAAACGCAAACTAATTTCCGAAGTCGGCAGTTCAACTAACTCGCGCAAATACAAATATAGTTCGGTGGCAGTGATAATTCCGTCGCCGCCATCTTGCGGAATAGTATCGCCTTTACCAGAAAGTCCTTCCATTAGCGCTAAAGCAAAAGGTGAGTGATCACCCTGGGCATCGCGGTTGTCTTCAAATCCCGCCAAACTATCGAATGCTTTTTGGTTGTATGATGCGGACGTTAAAACTTGCCAAGCATTATCTTGGATGTATCGCTCGAATCGCTCTTTAAAAATTCTATTTGGCAAAAAAAGTGAATCTACATCACGACTCGATGTTGCCCACCGAATAGCACCTGCAAAACAACAATCTAATATGAGTAAAAAATGTCGGCAAGGTAACAAACCAAACGTATCGGTGAGGAGTGACATTGGCACGAGTGAATCGCGCTCATTTGATTTAGCATCAGACGGCACAACATAACCATTCATTCCTTTATCGTCTTCTAAAGCAATTCCATGACCCGCAAAATAAAAAACGCACGCATCCTCTGCGCCAACTACGTCTTTCATGCCATTCATAAAACTTTCCAACGCCGCCTTTGTCGGATTTTCCAAAATAGGATGCAACAAATAATTATGCTGCGCTTCCAACATTTTACCCAAAGCAACGGCATCATTCACGGCTGTTTTTAATGACGTTACAAACGCATATTCGTTAATGCCGATTAAAAAAGCGTGGTGCGTTCTAAACGGTTTAACTTCGTCAGTCGTTGAGATGTTGTCTGGAATATTACCGATGCCGCGTTGTTCGAGTTCCATAATTTGGCAATGAGACTATTGAGAAATCTGTGTCGAAAATAAAAATAATTACCTTCAATTTTAGAAAAGAAAAATATAAATGCAAAAAATTTAAATTTAATTTGCGCATTACTTTTTTCAAAACTACAATTCCAGCTTTATCTCGTTGAAAGGAATAAGCGTATCAAACCCTTTGTTTGAAAAATAGAGACGCGTTGCATCTTCGTTTCGTTCAGAAGTTACTAAAACAAAATCACCACCCCATGCACCGAGCGATTTTATTTCACCCCAATAATCGGAAAAATAAAGAAATTTGGCGCGTGGTAAATGTACAAAACTTTGTACTATGCGCTCGTGATCGGTCAGGAGGCGTTCAAAATCGTGGAGCGTTTTTATAGTTAAAACCGCTTCCGTTATTTCCGAAATTTCTTCAATAGCAGCGTTTTTGTTTTCCGTATTGGCTCTATAAAGCGTAATCCCTTCGCGCGAATTTTGTTTTTTGTTGAGGTACAAAAAATATAAACTGCTACTAAAAGGTGGTTGCCATTCCACGGCATTCACATCTCGCGTATTTTTATTTTTGAGTTTATAAATGATGGGGGAAAGTGCATAAGCGCAAGCAATATCGTAACCAGAACCACCAAAAGTTTTTTCTAAAAGTAAATACGGATTGACTTCAAATATTTTGGCGATTAAATAAATCAGCGTTGAACTTGAACCTAAACCCCATTCTCTCGGATATGTGAGCCAGGTTTCAACCTTGTAAGCATCTGTTTTTAAATTTTTATTCTCACTCTGTTCAGCCGCATTAATCAGAATATTTTGAAGCGTTTTTGCGGTTGTTTCATCACTCGATTGTAAAATGTCAAAAGTTTTAGGTTGAAATTTTGCATCGAACCACGCTTCACCAAACGCATCGTTACTGCGCCAAGAAAAAATTGGGTTTGTAAATATACCCTTACTGTGTAAATCCTTACTTTCTAAATCTTCACTAACTTCTTCAAATTGTATCTGCTGACCATATTTTGTCGGCATCGCTAATGCTTTAGCACCATCAAGCACAAAATATTCACCCGTTATTAATAATTTACCATTCGCCGATTTGTAAAAAGCCATTTTTTATTTTTCATTTAAATAATCTCTAACAGCATTTACGGAAACAGTGTGGCTTTCGAAATATTTTTGCGCACTCTCGGCAACACTTTCTGAAGCGCCCATTTCATTTAAAATATTACTTAAATGCAATTTCATGTGCCCTTTCTGAATGCCAGTAGTAACAAGTGAACGCACGGCTGCAAAATTTTGCGCCAAACCCACCGAGGCTATTATTGACATGAGTTGTTCTGATGTAGGCGATTGTAAAAGTTCTAAACTCAATTTAGCCAACGGATGCAAACGCGTCAATCCACCAACCGTACCAACGGCGAGCGGTAAAGTTGCGCGCATAGTGAAAACACCACCTTCAACCGTACATTCCGAAAGACTTTTATATACGCCGTCGCGAGCTGCAAAAGCGTGCGCGCCTGCTTCAATTGCTCTGAAATCGTTACCCGTTGCAATGGCCACCGCATCTACTCCATTCATTAAACCTTTATTGTGTGTCACAGCGCGATACGTATCTATTTGTGCAATGCGTACCGCTTTTTGGAATTTATCAGTGTAATATTCGGCATTCTTATCGTCAAATTCAGAAACTTTGCATTGAACCATGCTCTCAACTACACAATCGGGTGTGTAGTTAGAAAGGATGCACATAATAATTGTCGGTTCAATATTTGTTTCCGCTGTCAGTCGCACCGAAAAAAAATCCGCGAGTTCTTCCAAAACGCTATTGATGAAATTTGCACCCATCGCATCCGCCGTTCTGAATTGCACTTTTAACTGATAATACTGTGGTTCGATGGCTGTAAAATCGCGAAGCGTGATAGTATTGATTCCACCGCCACGTTTTTCCATGCGAGATGTCGTGTTTTTACAAGCACTAATAAACGATTCAATATTCGTGCGAATAAACGCCTCTAAAATTTGTGCTTCACCTGCCCAATTAAAATGAATTTGCCCTTCTTTTAAATTATTTATGATGCGCGTTTTGAATCCACCGCGTTTAAGCCAAAATTTTGCTCCCGCCGAAGCAGCAGCCACAACACTGCTTTCTTCCGTAACCATCGGAACAGCGTAGAGTGTGCCATCAATCAGAAAATTTGGCGCAATGCTATATGGTAAATGAAAATTGCTTACCGTATTTTCTGAAAAATTTTCGAAAACATTTTGAAAAGCATTGTCTGAACTCCAAAATTGTTCTAATATTTTGTGAGAACCATCAGGTAAATAATTAAGGCGCAGCCACTGAATTTTTTCAGCTTTACTGAGTTTAGAAAAACCGCTGATGGACGACGACATTTTAAAATTAGGTTGGTGAGTTAAAGAAAAAAAGCCCATTTCTGTAAATTTGAAATGGACTTTAGTGCATTTGTAGCGTGAGGGAGACTTGAACTCCCGACCTCGCGATTATGAATCGCGCGCTCTAACCGGCTGAGCTACCGCGCCAAAAAATTGTAATACTGATCTGCATTTTACAATGCGGTTGCAAAATTAGTTTTTTTTTGTTTATTCACAACAAAAATCTCTAAAATAAAATAAAATTTATGATGAACTTGATTTGGGCTATTTAATTTGTTATGGGAAAAAAAATAGTTAATTTTGCAGAAAAGTAATTCTGTATGGCTTATTCCGATTTTACGTTTGCAAAACTAAAGCAGAAGTATGGGATTGATCAGAATGATATTATTTTATTTGAGCCAGTGAAATTTGATTTAATTGCACCATCTAAAAGACTTAGTGAAGATATAGATGACAAACGTTTAATGCCTCTTTACACAGGAAAAGCCCAATCCGAAATTTTAATTTATCCTATTTTTCGTGAGCTAAAAAAACGAAATAAACACATCAGCATTTTTTCGGGTTATACTTTTAATATCGAAACCGAACAAGAACTTTCTGGAGAACCTGATTTTTTAATTACCTCTAAGCAAAATATTATTGAGCCACAAAGACCTATATTTTGTTTAGTAAATCAATTTCCCGAAGATGGTTTTGCACAATGTGCCGCAGAAATGTATGCAGCGCGTCTGTTCAATCAGCAAAATAATGAACCGTTTGAAATAATTTATGGCGCAGTGACGAATGGTTACGATTGGTCTTTTCTAAAACTCGAGGGTAATACGGTTTATGTAGATATTGATCGCTACTTTATCAACGAGCTACCCAAACTTCTCGGGATTCTGCAATTCATCGTTGATCAATCGAAGCCTAAAAGCGATTAAAAATATTTTTCATCGCGTCTAGTTTTTGGCGCGAGACTGGAATTTGTCTGCCATTTGACATTTCGAGATGCGTACCATCTTCTCTTATCACACGTTTAATGGCTTCTGTATTGACTAAAAATTGTTTGTGCGGACGAAAAAAAGTAAATCCTTCGAGTAAACTTTCTACTTCACCAAGTGTACGGCAAATAAGATATTGCTCACCATTGATCATAAAAAAACGCGTATAGTTAGAGTCGGATTCGCATAAAATGATTTGCTCTACGTCGGCGATGATAAATCCGTTCAGTTGTGGCAATGCCATTTTTGTCGTTTTTTTAGGCGAAAAAAGTTGTTGTCGCAAAACGTCAATTTGTTGCTGCACGATGCGCTCCTTGTGTGTCGCTTTTTCCACTGTTGCTTTAAGTTCAAGGTGGTCAATGGGTTTAAGCAAATAATCTAATGCAGAATATTTAAATGCGCGTACAGCGTAACGGTCGTAAGCGGTGGTGAAAACAATTTGAAAACTAATGCCGCCAATTTTTTCCAACAGATCAAAGCCATTTAAACGTGGCATCTCAATGTCCAAAAAAAGTAAATCGGGTGGTGATTTTAAAATCATGGCTAAACCTTCTTCTGCGTTACAGGTCTCACCGACAATATAAACTTCGGGACAATGTTTGGTGAGTTGTAAGTGCAAAACGCGCACACAATCAGGTTCATCGTCAATAATTATTGTTTTGAGTAAATTCATAATTCATAATTTAGCTTTTAGCTTTTAGCTATACAGGAATAGTGATAATAACTTTTGTTCCGTTGGGCAATTTTTTCTCGTCGAATAAATCAATAATTTCTACTTTGGCATGGATGTTATAAATTTGATTTATAGCGGCAATGCGCTCATTCGTTACTTTCATACCGAATGATTTTTTTAGCGTCGCTGATTTACTTTTAATTTCAGAAGCTGCTGCTCTACCAATCCCGTCATCAATAATTTCTGCTTGCAAAATATTATCATCGGGTTGAGAAATTTTTAGATGAATTGAACCGCCTTCTAATTTGTGCATCAATCCGTGCCAAATGGAATTTTCTATAAAGGGCTGAAACAAGAGAGGCGGAACGTTTACCATTTCGGGTTCTACGCTTTCGTCTATTTCTATAAAAAACCTTAGCTTATTTTTGAAACGCATAGTCTCTAAATCCATGTATAATTTTAAAGCTTCGATCTCATTTTTTAAAGGTATGCGCTCCAGTCGAGAGTTTTCTAAAACTAAGCGAATAAGTTTTGAGAATCGTTGCAGGTAATCGGAGGCTTGATCAATATGGTTTTCAAGAATATACAGGTTCAAAGAGTTTAAGCAATTAAAAATAAAATGCGGATTCATTTGCGAGCGGAGGGCTTTAATTTCATTGCTTAATGCCACCGTTTTAAATCGCTGCATATCGCGTTCTGTTTCTTTGTCTCGCACAGCGAGCGAAATCCAGAAAAAGATTATTTCAACGAAAGTCCCAACCGAAAAAACTATACGACTGTCGGGAAGTCCATTCATGTTTTGGATTGGGGGAATAATAAATATTGAATAGGATGTAATTAAAATTAAACAGACTGTACCAATTATTATTAAATTTGCAGGTTTACTTTTTCTTTCCTTAGCAATAAAATAAATGAAAAATATTCCGCCAAAAGTGAGAATTGGATTGTGAATAGCTCGAATTAAACCAAAATATGTATTTGGAAATTGAAATAAAATGACTAAGGCGTAAGCACATGCACAAATAATTTGTGCATAGTAATAAATATTTAAGGCACTGTAATACTTAAAATTATTGCGCTTTAAATCAAAAAAAAAGTAAAAAAAAGCAGTTTGAAATATATGAGCCAACATAAAAGCAAGCCGCCAACTAAATCGCGCATGACTATTATCGTAAAAAAATAAATAGCTTGACCAATACAATTCAAAAAAGTTTTGCAGGTACGCTATAAAACTAAAAAATGTGAATAGTCCATAAAAAAAATAAGCTTTATTGTTGGTGAGTGAAAATTGAAAAAAAGCGTAGAAACTGATTAATAAAAGCGTACTCAGTAAAAAAATAAGCCAAATTAGGGAAGAAGTTTCTTCTTGCTGATAATTTGATTTTTTTAAAGATAATGAACTTCGTGGCAGGATTTCAACGAATAATCGCGGAAGATCGAACGTTTTATTCTGAACGAGAAAGAATAATCGCTGCGGTGTATTTTTTTGCGCCTTTAAATTAAAAACAAAAGCATGGTCATTTAATCGGTTATAAAATCCCCCTGCCTCACCTTGCCAAACGCTTAAAGTATTTTGTGTGAATAACGTTGATTTTTCTAAAGCGTTTGAAACAAGATTATATGTCGTGTCGCTGCTCGTAAACTTAACATCGATCATGAGCCACAAATTAAACGGCGGATGTGATGTGATAGACCCGATGTTTTGCGTATCGGTTCTGAATAAATTCAAATTTAGAAAACTTGGTGAGGTAATCCTTAAAGAATCGGCGTAGAATGAAATATTTTTTATCTCAACATCTTGCGTTTCGAGGGCGAGCACATTTTTTTGCTGGCAAATTCCGAGTGTAGAAATTAACCAAAATAAGACTAAAAGATATTTTTTTTTCCTAAGTTTCAAAAACACTAAAATTTAAAATTTTCGCTTTAAATATTGTGGGGAACAGAGATTGTTTATTTTCAATGTTTTTACAAAAATACGTTTTTTAATTCGCAGTGTACTAACGACTTAGCGAAGTGCTTGAATGACTGTTTGAATGGCATATTTTACCGCACAACCAACGTAATCTGCAATACAGTTGGTGTGTTTCCAAAATACGCACCTCCCCAATCTGTTTCATCGCCATTAAGAATTCTATTAGACTTAAATATGCCGTTTTCAAATTGCCCTTCTTCAACTTTTAAATATTGCCAAGCCTTGCCTAAATTATTTTTGAGTGGAAGAAAAGAAAGGCGACTAAGTGTACCGAGCGCTAAAAATTTATTTTCCTCCAATTGCACAATCATTACCTTTCCAGTCGGTTCAGCATTGGATTGTGCTTTATTTCTGTTTCCATCACTAAAAGAAACAATGGCTTGCCATGCGCCTAAATCAATATTTTGTTGAGCATGATCTTCATGTTCAACCGCAGATTTTATTTTACCGTCAAAACTCCATTGCGCCAATTCGCGCATCATAGGCGCGACTACTGCGAATTCTTGCGCAAACGGCAAAAGGCGCTCTGTAATTTCTGATTTCTTGGAACCTTTCCCATTGTCATCAATACCGAACGGCGAAAAACCTATGCCACCATGCGCTAAAACATCATAAAAGTATTTTGCATTTTCCGATTTAAAATTAAATTCGGGCACAAAAAGCGTATTGTCGGGGCGACTATACAAATCAATGACTTTTAAAATTTTTTCACTTTCCGATAGATAAATATCGGGAGAGACAAAATCTATACTCGGTGCAGCAATTTTCCAAATCGGAATCACATTGTCCGTTGGTCCGCCACTTTCATAAGTGTTGGCACTGGGATTAGAAAGTGGATCTCGCAATGCGCCATTGACATACATCGGTATAGGATACGCTTTTTTTCCTGCGGCAGCCACTTGCCCAATAAATTTTGCAATAGACCAAGCGTGAAAATATTCATCCGCGTCATTTCCAAACACTGTTTGCCAAGATCCACCCGAAACAAGAGCATGGTTCAATGATTTAAGCACATCGGGTTTTAGTAATTCAGCAGGTACGGGTCGTTCTATAAGTTTTTGCGCTTCCGAAGAATAATCACGCACGCTTCCCCAAGAACCAGGTTCGTTTTCTACTTGAACCATAATTACTGTATGTCGCGTATCGGCTTTATTCAGATAGGTCATCACAGCCGTAAACGCTTTTACGTCAGCATTCATTGTTGCTTGGTAATGCGGCGAAGGAGAGTCAACCGGGTTACCATTCTTGCCAGTAATATTCGGATATTTTGTGGCATCGCGTTTCATCCATTCGGGCATATAATGATTACTCCCATTTTTCCAGGTAGCGAACCAAAGTAAGATCAGGTGTTTATTATGATTGCGCGCTTGAACAAGTAGTGTATCAACCAAAGAAAAATCGAACCTTCCGTGTTGTGCTTCAATTTGCTCCCAATAAATCGGTACTTCAAGTGTATTAGCGTTAATTTCTTCAATCGCCGACCAAAGTTGCGGCAACATACTTGTCCAACCACTTGAGTTGTGAGCTTGCGCAGCAAGAATCAAAAAAGGTTTTCCATCAACGAGTAGGGCGTGGCGACCATCTTTTCCAACAAGTCTTGGCATCATTTCCGAAGGTGCCTGACCGAAATTTTTTTCAATTCCAAATAAAATTAGAGAAAACCACAAAGCAAGTATTTTCGTCATTTTTAGAATTTTTTTGCAAGATAACGCCTCTCAATTCAATTTGTAGAATAAACAATGATGCAATTTTAAGCGATGTCTTTGTTTTTAATTAAAATAAAAAGATAGTGTGCTGAGAATTAAAGTTAAACCCATTTTTTTATTTTTATTGTTGCTCACCTCCGCTCATTGATTCAAAACGACCATTCAACAAGTACTTTAAGCAGTTCACGCATTCACGCAATTGAATTGGGTATGAGTGATTAATTTTGTTTCGCTTAGAAAAATATTAGCTCAAAAATAATGAAAGCAATACAGAAAATCATGAGAGGCGGTAAAATTGTATGCATTTTAATTTTTTTAGTTAGCTTAGAAAATAATTTACTGTCTCAGAATCTGGAAAATATCGGGACTGAAAAACCAATTAAACTGCACGGTGGATTAAACCTCGGCACTGTTTTTTACAGCTCCGATAATTCACCTGAGCGGCAAGCACCTTTTTATTGGACGATTGGTGGTTCTGCCATTTTAGATATTTACGGCGTGAGTTTACCATTCACGCTCAATTATTCTAAATCAAACGCGGCGTTTTCCCAACCATTTGTGCGTTTTGGTTTATCGCCAGAATACAAATGGGTGAAAGTGCATTTGGGTTATCGCAGTTTAAGTTTCAACAGTTTCGTTTTTTCTGGTCAACCGATGTACGGCGTGGGTTTAGAATTAACACCTAAAAAATTACGCTTCGGTATTATGTACGGTCGGTTGAGCGAAGCGGATTTTATTGACTCTACGCGTGCGCAATTTTTACAACAAGGTTCTACATTTGAGCGCAAAGGCTTAGCGGTAAAACTCGGTGTAGGTTCAAATAAAAATTTTGTTGATTTCTCTTTTCTCAAAGCCAAAGATGATCCCAATTCTATCGCATATTTTTCGCGCACTTCGCAAAGTTTACCTGCCGAAAATGCTGTAATCGGTTTGAGTTCGCGATTTCAATTCGGTGCGCACGTTGCATGGAGTTTAGAAATTGCGGGTAGTGTTTACAATCGCGATGTCTCTTCGCCTGAACTAACCTCGCTGATTGATTCTCAGACCGTCGTAAAATATCAGAGTGGTATCAACGCGGTAGAAAAAATAATTCCGCTACTCACCAGCAGCCAATTCGTGACCGCAGGAGAAACGGGTTTAAGTTTTCAGTTTAAACCGTTTGGCGTGGCGTTTAAATATCGTCGGGTTGATCCAGAATATAAATCAATGGGAATATTTTTTATTCAGAACGATTTAGAACAATATACCGTCAATCCCAATCTTCGACTTTTTGGCAATAAAGTATTGCTGAATAGTTCGGTGGGTTATCAAAGAAATAATTTAGACGGCAAACGCCTTTATCGCTCCGAGCGTTTCATTGGTTCTGGCAATTTAAGTTTTACGCCGAGTGCGAAATGGTCACTTGGATTTAATTATGGCAATTTTGGTGTCACGCAGCAAAAGCAATACGTGGACGGTTTATACCGCGATAGTTTAGCACTGCGCCAAGTGAACGAACAATACGGTGTAACATCGGCACACAATTTTTTAAATCTGCAACATCCACAAACGTTGGTTTTTTCCATCAATTTACAAAACACGACCGATTACCGCGACATCACTACCAATAAACTGAATGCTAATAGTTGGTTCGCCAATGTGTCGCATTCTATATTTTTTGTCGCTTCGGGTTTATCGCTACAAACATCGCTACTTGCCAACAGTAATACTTTTTCTGAAACAATCTCCGATAAATTTTACAGTTTGCAACTCAATGCTTCTAAAACGGCTTTCGAACAAAAACTTTCTATTCAAGGTGGCGGCGGATATAGTTTGCGCCAATCGAATGGACAAAACACGCCATCTATTTCGCTGCGCGCAGGTGCAACACTGACACTCGCGCAACGACATAATTTCAATACGCTTTTTCAATGGGTGAAAACGTCGTTGGTTAATGTTGCTTCGGGTGGCGAGCTTTATGGTTCAGTAGGTTATGGATATTCTTTCTGATTTAGTTGACAGTTGTCAGTTGATAGTTGTCAGTTTAATAGCACCCAACAAACTGTCAGCTGTCAACTATAAACTATTTTGATATTCTTTTTAAAAAACTAAAATTTAATTTTCAATGAAAAAAAATCTTATAACTCTTTGTTCTTTGTTGTTAGCCAAAATAGTTGACAGTTGTCAGTTGACAGTTGTGAGTTTAAGAACACAAAACAAACTGTCAACTGTCAACTATAAACTATCAACTATTTTTGCTTTTTGCCTTTTGCCTTTTATTATTTCAGCCCAAACTATAACGGTTGAAGTTTTGATTGCGCCGCCTGTTGCATCGCACGTAACGGATTATATCAATCAAAACGTGTTGAAAATAACAAATAGCTCGACGGTGCCAATGAGTATTTATTTAAAAGGTACTCTCACGAGTGATAATGGTATTTCGGGGAAAACGAAAGAGGGTTACAGACCTAAACGACCGATTGTTGTGCCACCCAATAATCAACCTTTGATTTTGCAAGCAACGCAGCAAAACGGCGTTGATTTCACAGACAACAAAAATCTCGATTACGTGTCAGGTAATTACAGCATCGCCAATATTGTTCGCACAGGCGTTGTGCCCGAAGGTAATTACACGCTATGTATTTCTGCTTACGATTACATAACCAACGAACTCAAATCGCGCAACGATGCCGCGTTTAATTGCCGCACGTTTAATATTATTTTGCCACAACCACCTACGATTGATTGCGATATCAATGTGCCGACGCTTAACGGAACGCAGCGTTTGTTGGTGGGTGATAAAAATGATGCGTTTAATCCTATTGCTCAAAATCCTACGTTCATTCGTTTCAATTGGTTACCCACAAATGCGAACGGAAAAGCGATTATCGTCGCCTACGATTTATATTTGCTCAAACTGCAAGATGGGCAGAACGGACAAGACGCTTTGACGGCAGCAATTAGAAACAAACAGAATAATCCGATAAAATTTTCTGATATTCGCACCACACAATACGACGCGATATTAGCAATTTCGCCAAGTTTAGTAGCGGGTAGATATGCGTGGGCAGTGGTAGCGAAAGATGGCGGTGGTGGACAAACCGTTTTTGAAAACAATGGCGTGAGCACAGTTTGCGAATTTGAATGGAAAACACTGCTGATGGCAAACGTTGCGAAACCACCCGCACCTATTGTTGCCGCCGATATAAAACCAAGTTGTGATGAATGTAAGCTTTCTATACCCCAAGGTAATGTAAGTACTTATGAATTAAAAATTGGCGACAATGTAAATATTGGCAATCACACGTTTAGAATTAATTCGGTCGGTGCCGACCATGCCAAAGGTTGGAGCGGCACAGCGCGCATTGCCATAAAAATTGCAGGCATTAGTGCGATTCCATTTCTGGTAGATTTTTCAAATCTTACGTTCGTAAAAACAGGCGATAAATTAAATGCAAAAACAGGCACTGCAAAAGTACAAACGCATCCAGGCGCACCCAGTTTTGTTCCAAAGTTTTCAAAACCTGATATGCCGAGCTTGATGGATGTAAAGCCTGAAGACGCACTGGCGTTTGATGATTATTTGAGTAAGAATGTAGATCAGACATTGAAAGGCTATAAAGAAAATTTCAATAATTCGGGTTTGCAAGTGCCTTTCGGTATCGGTGGCGATAACGGTGCGCCGACGTTGAGCATTGTCAATATAACTTTTACACCAGAGTTTTCTTGGTTCGATGCACTCGCAGGAATGCAAATAGGCGATAATCCAGGCATGATAGCATTCGGCGCGTCGGGCGTTTGCTTGCGCGCTGACGACGGCGATGGTCTGTGTGGTAACGCCGTTTTATATTTAGCGAACGATTTAGTGATTGATGCACTTAATTTTAAATTGCTCGGTGCGAACGGACACGATTTAAAAGATGCTTGTTACTTAAAAATTACAGATTCAAAAGTTCAGGAAGGGCAATTCGTCGGTCAATTCGATTTTCCAGACAATAAATTAGTGCGCGCCGATGGTAAACCTGAACGCGTTATCGCTGAAGCGCGATTCAAAGCAACTTCGTGGAGCGATTGGATGGCGGAAGTGACGATACCCGATTTTAAAATTAAAGGGGCGGAAGATTTTACGTTTCATACGAGTAAAGCGACGTATGACCACAGCGATTTAATCAATCCTAAAGGTATGCCCGATGATTACAACGACGCGAAAAATAATACAGCATGGCATGGTTTCTTTTTGCCCGATTTAAACGTTGATATTCCAGGCGTTTTCAATACTGTTGATAACAAACAAATTAAAGTAGGTGTCAAAAATTTAATTATTGACAACACAGGCAACATAACGGTTAAAATTTATGCCGATAACGTGATTTCTATTGGAGATGGTAGTTTAGACGGTTGGGGATATTCTCTCGATCATTTAGAAGCAAATTTTTATAAAAGCGATTTCCAAAACGGTAGCTTCAAAGGTAAATTTTTGTTGCCAATTACTGATAAGAAAGTGCAATACGCCCTCGACTACACGGGTTTATTCACTTATCATAACGATTTGAAAAAAGATAAACTCAAATATACTTTTACCGTTGCGCCCGATGCAAATCGCGAACTTGACGTGCAGATGTGGGCGGCGAAACTAAAAATTGGCGGTAACTCGAACATTAAAGTTAGTAATGAGAACGATGAAAATAAATTTCACGCCGAAGCGCACCTTTATGGTGAAATGAGTGTGAACACCAAAGATATAACTATTCCAGGCGTAAAAATAAGTTTGCCCGATTTCAATTTAGCAGATTTAAAATTTCAAGACTTATTCTTAAAATCTTTTAAAGACCCTAAAAAGCCCGATGACAAATATTTTGGCATTGATAAAACCGAATTTACTACAGGTTTTGCGAGCCCACCAAAAAGTGCAGGTGGTTTCCCACTCAGCATCACGAGTTTCGATTACGCCCCTGATATTATGGGTGCAAACGCCTCATTCAAAATTGGATTGGCTTTAGCCTTTTCCGATAAAGACAAAGACAACGGCTTGAGTGCTACGGGTTTGTTTTACATAAAAGGTAATTTAGACGTGCCCGTAATTGGCGGCGGCACTTGGACTCCAAAATTAGTGGGTTTGGAATGTAGCGGTATTGATATTAAAGGTAAAATTGGACCCGTAAAAATTGATGGTAAAGTGCAGTTTTTTAGTAACGATGCGACGTGGGGTAACGGTGTATATGGTGGGGTTAAAGCTTCCGCGATGGATGGTAAAATAGATTTAGGAAGCGTTTCAGTTCAATTTAGTAACAAGAACGAGCTGTTTTCATGGTTCGTGGATGCTAAAACAAATGTGGGATTTAATTTGATTCCCGCTTTTCAGGTCTATGGTTTCGGTGTTGGCATCTCTTATCACATGGATATAGCAAATTTACCAACGTCACAATCTCTAAAAAATGTGAGTAATTTACCACAAACTATTTCAGCAGTTGGACAAACACTTTCGGGCATAAAGTATACACCGAATGTAAATACGGGATTAAATTTTAAAGCGGAACTCAATTTTGGCGTTGGAAGTAGCGATGTCTTTAATGCTGACACCAAAATAGACATCGCTTTCAATGCGCAAACCAATGGCGTAGAACATTTTCATTTTAATGGCAACGGTAGATATTTACAGTCGGAAGGAAGAGAACCATTAGCGAGTGGTACTTTGGATGTTGATTATGACCAGAAGGGTAATGTATTCGATGCAGTCATCGGTGTTGCAATTCATCCAGGCGCACCACTTTCTTTAGAAAGTGCTAAAATATTTTTATACTTTTCCGATAACGGATGGA
>ENA-OBIO01000768-OBIO01000768.1-metagenomes-genome-assembly--contig:-NODE-768-length-15107-cov-4.43762_pt1 | contig 15107 bp, 9 predicted proteins | sample MGYA00153383_OBIO01 | MGnify analysis MGYA00153383 | reverse complement strand
AGGACTTCGGGGTGGCTCAATCGCCAGCTGGCGCCCAAGATTCCGGGCGGCCACACTAGACCTGGCAGAAAGTCCACCTTCTGCGGCAACACAGTGACCCGACACGAGTCGTAGCTGCGACGGGGCTCTGCCTAGGTGCTGACCTGCGGCGATGTGCTCCGCAACCCCGACGACCGTGCTGACCGTGGGGCTGATGGCCCCAACGCGAGTTTCGGCTGCAGGAAGGCCGCTGGCCGAGGCGTGCAGGGCCGGGAGGAGCAGCGCAGCCAGTACGGTCAGGACCGTCAACACGAGCAGCCGCAGACGTGCACTGAGCGGCTCCCAGCGACTGGTCACGACATCACGCCGCTGAGTCTCGGGCAGCTCGGTGCCAACGTCGTGGTGGTTTGACGCGACCTGATACTCATTCGCCGGGTTCAACGCTTGAAGCCGCCGCGGACTCTCTTACGACGCCTTTCCCCGGCCCAGCAGTGATCACCGTGCCGTCGTCGAGATAGAGAAACCACTCTTCCATGTCGGAATCCCCGGACGGCCTAATGACCAGCTCGAGGTCCGAATCAAACCGAAGGGTCAGAGTCATGAGGTCGGGATCGAACTCGAAGCCCTGGACGACGGCGTCATCCATAGCGTGCGCACCAGCCATCATCGCCGGGCGCTCTTGCTCGGACGTCGCAATGTTGTCGTCGCGTTCACGGATGGACCATAAGGAGCCATAGATCCACAGATGAAAGGCGCCCTGTGTCACTCCAGCTGAGGTGACTCTCGGGCTACCGAACTCAACGGTGAGAAAGCTGCCGACGCCAACCGAAGGCTCCCAGGCCCGTAGGCCAATGATCTGACTGAACCCGAAGTCGACTACCTCCCGGGCCTTCGGCTGCGGGATCATCCGCCACCGCCGAACATGCCCAAGACCTCATCGACAATGTCGTGATACCCGTAGTCCTGCCCACTGATCTCGCGGTGAACTGCCGAGCGTTCGTCCTTGGACAGGGTGCGCCCCAGTTGTCGCTCCGCGGCCTTGATTGCGTCGTTGAACTGCTTGTTCTGAGCGATGTTGGTTCGCGGAGTGCCAGCTCCGATCGAGCCGCGGTCCGGATCAGCCCGCATCGCACGCAGTCGGCTCGCGAAAAGTCCTTCGCCGTCTTCTGCGGCTCCCCCTATGCCGCCCGTTCCGTAGATGACTGCGGCTACTCCGGCGGCTGCGCCGACGTAGTAGGCGGCGTTCTTATCGACGTAGCAGGACGAGCCGGGTGAGATGGCCTCGCGGGCAATTTGGGTGAGCCCCAGGCTTCCTAAGTCGGAGAAACCCTGGATCGTGGAGACAACTGCGCCAGTGGGGCCGTGGGTGAGCAGGTCGGCGAGGGCGGTGGCTGGGCCGCTCATGATGGCGGCGTTGAACACTCCGCTGCCGAGGCAACTGCTGTTGGCGTGGTAGCCGAGGCAGATGAGGCCGGTGGGGTCCCATCGGGTAAGCGGGTTGTTGTCTGCGTAGGCGTAGTTGTTGATGTAGGGGCTGGAGGTCGGGGAGGCGAGGGGGTCGGTGCTGGTGAAGCGGCCCTGTTGTGGGTCGTAGGTGCGGGCGCGGTTGTTGTACTGACCGGTGGTGGGGTCTTGGTGGCCGCTGGCGTAGCGGAGCTGGTTCAGGGTGGCGCTGGTGCCGGTGCTGGCGGTGAGGATGCCGTTGGGGTCGTAGGTGTAGTTGGCGGTGTAGGCGCCGGCTGCCGAGACGAGGGCGGTGATGCTGTGGTGGGGGTCGGTGAGGGGGTGGTCCTGTGTGGTGGTGAAGCCGGTCTTGCTGCGGGTGAGGGCGGTGGGCAGGGTCGGGGTGAGCCAGCTGGTGGCGCGGGTGGTGCCGTCGGGTGTCGTCTCGTCGACGAGGTCGGGCAGTTCGGGGTCGCCGGTGTTGGGGTCCCAGGCGTAGCGGGTGGTGGCGGGGTTAGCGGTGCCGGTGGTGGCGGTGAGCCGGTTGCCGGCGGGGTCGTACGTGTATGCGGCCTGGCTGGTGCTGGTTCTTGCGGCGGTGAGCTGCCGGGCGAGGTTGTAGGTGTTGGCCTGTGTCCCGGCGGTGGTCTGTTGGCCGAGCGGGTCGTAGGTGTAACTGGTGGTGGCGCCTGAGGTGACGGTGTTGCTGAGCTGGTCTGCTGCGTCATAGGTGCTGGTGGTGGTCGTGGTGCCGCTGGTCCGGGCGCTGGTGAGCCGGTTGCCGACCGAGTCGTAGGTGTAGGCGAGGGTGGTGGCGGCGCTCGTGCAGGGGCTGGCGCCGGGGCAGGTCTTGATCAGCCGGTTCGCCGGGTCGTATGCGTAGGACGCGTTGGTGGTCGTGGTGGCGGTGGCCGGGCTGGTCTCGGTGAGCAGGTTCCCGGCCGGGTCGTAGGTGAGGGTGTTGCCGGGCAGGGTCTTGCCGGGCTGCGTGTTGACGATCTTGGTGGGTTGCCGGGCCGGGTCGTAGGTCCAGGTCTGGGTGGTGGCTGGGGCGCCGGGTTGGGTGAGGGTGGCGAGGTCCCCGGCCGGGCTGTAGGTGGCGGTGGTGATGGTGCCGCCGTCGGTGAGGCCGGTCGGCTGGTTGTCGGGGTCGTAGCGGTAGTTGACGGTCGCGCCGTCCGGGCGGGTCCGGGTCAGGGTGTTGCCGGCGTTGTCGTAGGTGTAGCCGAAGGTCTGGACCGGTCCGCTGGTCGGGGTGCGGGTCAGCGCGGTGAGGTGCCCGGCGGGGTCGTAGGTGCGGGTGTCGGTGGCGGTGCCGTTCGCCTGCCGGGTGAGCTGCCCGGCGCTGTCGTAGCCGTAGGTCCAGGCCGGGGTGCCGTCGCTGAAGGCGACGCTGACCGGCTGGTTGAGGCTGTCGTAGCCGGTCGTGACGGTGCCCTTGCCCGGTGCGGTGGCCTCCAGGGGTGTCGCGACGAAGGTGGGGTTGCCGGCCGGGTCGTAGGTGTACCGGGTGGTCCGGCCGAGCGGGTCGACGGTGGTCGCGGGCTGCGACGTCGGCGTGTACGTCCAGGTAGTTTTGTGCAGGTTCGGGTCGGTGCGGCTGGCGAGGTTCCCGGCTGGGTCGTAGACGTAGACGGTGTTCTTGCCGGCTGCCGGGTTCGCGCCGTGGACGCTGGCGAGCTGGTTCAGGGCCGTGTAGGTCCAGGTGGTGGCGTTGGAGTTCGGGTCGGTCACCGACAGCTGGTTGCCGGTCTGGTCGTACGTCCAGGTGGTGGTGTGCCTGTTCGGGTCGGTGCTGCTGGTGCGGTGCCCGGCGCTGTCGTAGCCGTAGCTGGTGGTGTAGGTGGCGGCGGTGGCCCCGGCGGCGTTGCCGCGCGGGTCGGTGCTGCTGACCAGGTGCCCGTCGGCGTCGTAGCCGTAGCTGGTCTTGTTGCCGAGCGCGGTCGTGAGCGAGGCGAGGCGGCCGTCCGGGTCGTAGCTGCGCGTGGTGACGCGGTTGTTCGGGTCGGTGGAGGTGACCGGCTGGCCGGCGTTGTCGTAGCCGACCGTGGCGGTCTGGTTGTTGGCGTCGGTGGTGCCGGTCGGGTGCCCGGCCGGGTCGTAGACGTATCTGGTGGTGTGGCCGTTGGGGTCGGTGCGGCTGACTGGCCGGTCCTGGCCGTCGTAGGCGGTGCTGCTGACCAGCGCGGGTCCGCTGCCGGAGGGGTCTGGTCGCGAGGTGGTGGTGACGTTGCCGTCCGCGTCGTAGCCGACGGTGCTGGTGTGCGCGGCGGTCTGCGCGGCGGTCGCGCCCGGCGCGTTGCCGTCCGGGTCGATCGTGCTGGTGCGCCGTCCGGCGCTGTCGTAGCCGTAGGTGGTGATCTGGCCGCCGGCCGCGACGGTCCTGGTGAGCAGGTTGTCCGGGTCGTAGGTGTTGGTGGTGGTGCCGGTCCCGGTCGCCAGCGGCCTGACGACGGTCGCGAGGTCGTTATCGGCGTCGTAGGTCATGGTGGAGGTGTTCTGGGCTGCGTCGACAATCGACAGTTCGTTGCCCAGGTCGTCGAAGCTCGTCGTGGTGACGTTGCCGTTGGCGTCGGTCGCGGTCGTGAGGTGGTCGGCCGTGTCGTAGGTGTAGCGCGCGGTGAAGCTGCCCGCGGTGGCGCCGGCGACGTTGCCGCGCGGGTCGGTGCGGCTGGTCAGGCGGCCGGCGGTGTCGAAGCCGAAGGTCGTCTTGCTCTGCAGCGCGCTGGTGGCGGCGGTCCGGTTGCCGGCGGTGTCGTAGCCGAACGTGCTGGTCTTGCCGGCGGGGTCGGTCACGGTCGCGACCTGGTTGCCGGTGGCGTAGGTCATCGACGTGGTTCGGTTGTTCGGGTCGGTGACCGACGCGAGCCGGCCGGCGGTGTCGTAGCGGTAGGTCGTGGTCAGGTCGCGGGCGTCGACCTGACTGAGCAGGTGGTTCTGGTCGTCGTAGGTCCAGCTCTGTGTCGCGGCGCCGTTCGCGGTGACCGCGGAGGTCTTGTTGCCCCGGGTGTCGTAGGCGAACGTGCTGAGCTGCCGGTTCGGGCTGGTGGTGCTCGCCAGGTTGTAGTCGTTGTCGTAGGTGTACCTGGTGGTGCCCGCGGCTGTGGTGCGACTGGTCAGGGCGCCGTTGGCGTAGACATCGGTGGTGACGCGGCCGGCGGGGCTGGTGACCGTGGCGGTGGTCGTGGCCGGGTCCCAGCCGAAGGTGGTGGTGCCTCCCCGGCCGTCGCGTTGGCTGCTGACCCGGCCGGTGGTGCTGTCGTAGACGTCGCTGAACCGGATGTGACCGTTCGGGTCGGTGACCTGGGCGAGCCGGCCGCCGCTGTCGTAGGCGTACGCCCAGGTCTTGCCGGCCCGTCCGGTGACGCCGGTGAGCTGGTTGCCGGTGTAGGCGTAGGTGATGCTGCGGCCGTCGGCGAGCGTCACCTTCCTGAGCAGCCCGGCTGTCCAGGTGAGGGTGGCCGTGCGCCCGGCGGAGTCGGTGACGCTCGTCAGCACGCTGCCGGTGTAGGCCAGCGTCAGGCCCAGCCGGGACTGGTCGGTCATCGCGGTGACCTGCCCGGTCGGGTTGAACGTGAGCTGGTGCCGGTCGGGCGAGCTCACCGTCCAACCGCCGCCGGACACGGCGGCGAGCACCGAGTTCACCCCCGGGTCGGGCGTGTACGAGCCGTCCGGGGCGCGGGTGAACGCGGCCTGCTGCCCGTCCTCACCGGACACCACCGGCCGGGTCGGGGCGGTGGCGTCCAGGTGGGCACCGAACGGGTAGGACCAGCGGGCCCCGAACGCCCCCGAGGACGGGTCGGCGCTGTTGTAGGTGCGGGTCAGCGCGAACGGCACACCCGGGCCGGGTAGTTCCGCATCATTGAACTGCTCGGTTTGCGAGCCGGTCAGCGTGTCCACCGGGTCGCCGGCCATCCCGGTCGGGTTGGTGGCGCCGAGCGTGCTCCTGCACCCGCAGCCGGAGCCGGCGCCGCCCGAGCCGTAGGTCTGCCCGGTCGGGACCGGGCCGACCGGCGTGGGGCACTGCCCGACCGCCAGGCCGGTCGAATGGGCTGCCGCGACGTACCCGACGTTAAAGACCTGGGCGACCGCGACAGGTACCGGGCTGTTGATGAAGTTGCCGTCGCCGAGCTGCCCGGTGGAGTTGCTGCCCCAGGACATGACCTGGCCGGAGCTCAGCAGCGCCTCGCGAGGGCCGCTCTGGATCCCGGCGGTGACCTGCACGACGCCGCTCAGACCGGTGACCTTCACCGGGGTGACGGTGTCGGCGGCCGCGCCGTTGCCCAGGTTGGGGCCCGAGCCCCACCCCCACAGGCTGCCGTCTGCACCGATCGCGTAGCCGTTGCTGTCCGAGGAAACCGGGATCGAGGAGATGCCGGTCAGGACGCTGACCTGCACGGGGACGGGGTTCGCCGCGGTGGACGTGGTCCCGTTCCCGAGCTCGCCGTTGCCGTTTTCGCCCCAAGCCCAGACCGTGCCCGTGGACGTCAACGCGTAGCCGGTCGCGGAGCCGGCGCCGATCGAGGTGACGTTGCTGGGCAGCCCCGGCACCAGCACCGGGGGCTTCTGGTCGGGGTAACCGGCGTTCTGGCCCAGCTGGCCGGAATAGTTCGCGGCCCCCCATGCGTAGACCGCCCCGGTGCTGGTGAGCGCGTAGTCGCTGTCGTTGCCGGCCGCGACCTGCACGACTGTGCCGGGGATGCCTTGCGTGGGGATCGCGTAGGTGCTGAAGCCCTGGTAGTTCGAGTTGCCGGGGCTGGTCCCGGCGGTCCACACGGTGCCGTCGCTGCGCAGGAACATCGTGTTGTCCCAGCCCGCCGCGACCTGCACCACGCCGGTCAGGTCACCAGCGAACTGGATCTTGACGGCCGCCGGGTAGCCCACCCCCTCGCACGCCCGGGAACCCGTGCCCAGCGCGCCGTAGCAGTCCCCGCCCCACGCCGACACCGCGCCGGTCGAGGTCCACGCGAACGCGTCGGCGAGAAAACCGTGGCCACCCGCGACCCCGACCGCATCGGTGATCCCGGCCGCCGGGACCTGCAGCGAGCTCTTCGCCGGTGCGGTGTTGCCGGCACCGCCGTTGGGACCGCTCGCGCTGCCCACCGGGAAACCGGCCCCCAGCTCACCAAACTGGTTGTCGCCCCAGTTCAACGCCTTTGCCGGCGTCACACCCAGGGGCTGCCCACCCGCCGTCGCCTGCGGGGACACCGCCGTTGGGGACGCCGCCTGCGGGGACGCCACGGGCCCGCGACGGCCACGGGCCGCCACCGACTGCCAGTCCAGGAGTGCAGGACCGAGCTGCAGCACGCTCGCCGGGGGCTCGGTCAGCCAACGGCCGGCGGGCCGGGCTGCCTGCGCACGCCTGGCCGTACGCAGCATCTCCTCGGACGCGACCGCTGCGGAGGGAACAGGCCCGCCCGCAGGAAGGACGGCCCGGCCCGCACCGGCCTGTGCCCGCTCGGGCGCCGGACCGTAGGCGGTGACGCCCGCGGCACCAGCGGTCCCGGCAGCGATCAGAACGCTTGCAGCGACCGTGAGCGACAGCACGACTCGCCGGAAGCCCCCGCCCGCGAACGTCCCGCGCCGAGAGCGCCGCCCTGTGGACCCTGCAGCCAGCCCCCCGCAATGGCCCGGCCTCGGATCGACGCAATGGGAGGGGGTTGACCGGAAGCTCACGTTTAGCAGCCCTTACTCAGACCAGCCCTCGGGCTCGTGCCCGATGGAAAAGATCGAGGTCGACGACGCCACCTCGATGACGGCGACACTCGCCCGCCAGCCGCCCAACACCTAGCGATGACCTCGAAAATGGGCATAACGGGCCCCGCCATACCGGACGAACCCGTCGAGACCATACCCTTGTCAGAACGGAGTGTTGATCAATGAACACGAAGCGCGAACAGGGACACCCGCTATCCCGGCGATCCGATAGGCCATCACCGTCAGGTCGGAGCGGTCGTAGCTGTCCGGGACAGCGCCGCCGACAGGTACGGCTTGGCGAACTGGGCTTGGGCGTAGGCGATCGCGGCGGCCTGCACGGACGCGCACCGGCCGCGGCCGCATGCAGCGCCGGCCGAGTCGCAGACCCATCCGGCGGAGCGGCGAGTGCGCCCTGCCCGCCTGTTGCGTCAGGCGAGGGCGGCGAGTTCGGTCAGGACCTGACCGCTGGCGTCGGCCCGGACGGCCTCGATCAGCCGGCGGCGGGCCCGGCAGCACCGCTGCCGCAGGGCCGCATGGCTCAGGTTCAGCTCACCGGCGATGCCGGCGCCGCTGCGATCCTCCTGACGGATGTCGGCAGCTACACCCGGACCAGCAGCGCGGCGTCGTCGGTGCTGATCGCACGGACGTCCAGCGCCCAGGCGATGACCTCGAGCAGGTCGGCGGCGGCGGTCAGCCCGTCGCTGCCCATCCGAGGCTCGGTGTAGCTGCGCGAGGACAGTCGCGCCGAGGCGTCGTCGGGATCCAGCGGGATGTCGACCGGGGGCGGCGCGACCCGCGCGTCAGCTGGTGCAGCGTGTCCAGCGCCAGGTTCCCGGCGACCCGGCTCTGCCGGCGCTCCACCGGGTAGCCCTGCAGGACCTCCGAGAACGTCGCCACGGCGACCTGCCGACGGTCCTCCACCCAGCGGTCGTCGTTGCCCGAGGGCTGCATCCGCCGGACCATCATCGCGATCTTGGGGAGCATGGCCTGCAGCAGGACACGCCCAGCGAGCTGCTGACCGCCTTGCGCAAGCCGGACCAGCGCCAGCAACAACTGGTCCTCCCGCCCGCCGGTACTGGCGTCGACCTCGTCGAGCGCGCCCAGCGATCCCAGCCCGGCGAGCGCCGGTTCGGTGCGGCCCCACCGGCGCACAGCGTGTGGCTCAGCGACGGCAGGGAGCACAACCGGGTCCACTCCTGGCCCAGCTGCGTGAACAGCTCGCCCCGACGTCGCCCCCGGCGCCTGACCGTTCGGATCGAGGCAGCTCTGGCAGGTGCGCCCGGAACGGCCAGGCGCCGGTGGAGCTGGGGGAGGGCCGGGCTGGGGCGGGCTGGGGCGGTCGCAATGGCACGGGGGACGCTCCGGTTCCACGCAGTGACGAGGTGTGCCTGATCGTGGTGACAGGCGCTTGCCAGCGCGCTGCACGCGGGCGGCGCGGACACCTACCAGCACGGCTCGCGGGGCCCGCCTACCAAGAACACGAACGCGCCCGTCACACGCCGGCCCGCACCGGCACATACCTCCAGGTGTCGGCGCACGGGCGTAGACAGGCGAGAGGTGGGCGATGGACGACAACTGGTCGGGGACCGGCTAGTGCACACCGCAGCGCTGGTGCACTATGCGCGGCGACGGATCAACGAGGCGATCGCCGGGCGCGCAGCGCAGCCGTTAGACGAGGCCGCGGCCACCGGGATGAGGCGGGCGCTGCTGTGGCCAAGCGGAGCCCGGCGCTTCTTCACCCACTAGCGCACCAGCCGTTGGACCTTCTCCGCATCGCGCCGCACGCCAGTTCGCGCATGAGCCGCCGAGGCCACCACCCACGCCCAGTCGAGCGAGCGCCGGGGGCGCCTTGCCGGGAAACCCGTGGTCGGGGCCTCAAACCAGTTACCTGTTCCAACGAGCCCCAGTTTGCTGGACCCGTCGTGGGTGGGTGGGCGAGGGGGGAGTTGAACCCCCACGTCCTTTCGGACACACGGACCTGAACCGTGCGCGTCTGCCATTCCGCCACTCGCCCGAGTGCGGCGTCAACTTAGCAGGCGGGGTCGGGGGGGCACGCGGATACGATCACCTGACCGAAGGGAAGGGGTGCCGGGTGGGTGTGTTGCAGCGCTTCGAGCGTCGCCTGGGGGGCCTGGTCGAGGGCGCCTTCGCCAAGGTCTTCGGGGGCGTCGTGCAGCCCGTCGAGGTCGCCGCCGCCCTCCAGCGCGAGGCCGAGAACAAGAAGATGATCGTCGGTCAGGGCCGGCTGCTGGTCCCCAACGACTTTGTCGTCGAGCTCGGCAGCACCGACACGGCCAGGCTCGAGGAGTACGACGCGCCGCTGCGCCGCGAGCTCGCGGCGATGGTCTCGGAGCACGCGCAGGAGCAGGGCTGGTCCTTCGTGGGTCCGGTGGGCGTGCGCTTCGAGCGCACCGAGACCCTCGACACCGGCGTCTTCCGGGTTCGCAGCGCCGTCCTGCAGCCCGTTGCGGCAGCCCCAGCGCTCCGGCCGCCGCCCGGACCCGACGACCCCACGGGCCAGCCGTACCTCCTGGTGCCAGGCGACGATGCCGAGCACCGGATCGAGCTGTCGACGGACGTGACCCGGGTCGGGCGCAGCTCGGAGGCCGACGTACGCCTGGCTGATGCCGGTGTCTCGCGGCTGCACGCCGAGCTGCGGCGCCTGGGCGACGAAGTCGTGCTGGTCGACCTCGGCTCGACCAACGGCACGACCTTGAATGGCCGCAAGGTGCTGGAGGGGCGGCTTCGCGACGGCGACCGGATCGGCGTCGGCACGAGCTCGCTGGTGTTCCGGCAGGACGCCTAGTGGCCAGCGCACTGGTCGTCTCGCTGGTGAAGTACGGCCTGCTGCTCGTGCTCTGGCTGTTCGTGATCGCCGCGGTGCGCACCGTCCGCGCCGACCTGTACGGCCGGCCGACCGGCCGACCGGCCGCCGCCCGACCGGCGTCCCCCCCTGCGGTCGCCACCGCGAGCCGACGCAGCACGGCCCGCCGGCTGGTCGTCACCGAGGGCCCGCTTGCCGGGACGGCGCTGACGCTGGGCGACAGCCCGGTGACGATGGGCCGGGCCGACGAGTCGACCCTGGTCCTGACCGACGACTACGCCAGCAGCCACCACGCGCGGCTCGCCCCCGGCGATGGGGCGTGGCTCCTGGAGGACCTCGGCTCGACCAACGGCACCTACCTGGGCGCCGCCAAGGTCGTACGGCCGACGCCGGTGCCGCTCGGGCAGCCCATCAGGATCGGCAAGACCGTCCTTGAGCTGCGGCGATGAGCCGAGCGGCCGGGTGACCCTGGCGCTGCGCTACGCCGCGCTGTCGCACGTCGGGCTGCTGCGTACCGGGAACGAGGACAGCGTCTACGCCGGCCCCCGGCTGCTCGCGGTCGCCGACGGGATGGGCGGGCACGCCGCCGGCGAGGTCGCCAGCGCGGTCGCTATCGCCTCGCTCGCGGCCCTCGACGAGGACGCCCCCGGCGCCGACCTGCTGGCCACCCTGCGCCAGGCCGCCGTCGGTGCCAACGCGCATCTGCGCGACATGGTCGACAGCGACGCAACCCTCGACGGCATGGGCACCACCCTCACCACACTGCTGTTCACCGGCAACCGCCTCGGGCTGCTGCACATCGGGGACTCCCGCTGCTACCTGCTGCGCGACGGCATCCTCGCCCAGATCACCCACGACGACACGTTTGTGCAGAGCCTGGTCGACCAGGGCCGGATCACGGCCGAACAAGCCGGCTCCCACCCACAGCGCAACATGATCCTGCGGGCGCTCGACGGCCGCGACGACGTGCAGTTCGACCTGTCCATGCGCGAGGCGCTGGCCGGCGACCGCTACCTGCTGTGCAGCGACGGGCTCACCGGGCCGGTCGGCCGCGAGAACCTGCAGGCGGCGCTCGGCCACGAAGATCCACGGGCCGCGGCTGAGCGGCTCGTCGAGCTGGCGCTACGCGGCGGCGGACCGGACAACATCACTGTGATCGTCGCCGACGTCGTCGACGGCGAGTCGACCGGGGTGCCGGTCGTTGCCGGCGCCGCCGCGGAGTCGCCGCAGGCCGCTCCGCCGCACCTCGCATCAGGCGCCGCAGGACGAGCCGCGGCAGGCCGGGCCGCTGCGGCACCGCGCGCTCCCGTCCCCGCCCCGCGACCGGCGGCCCGGGCCGGGCCGCACCTACGCCGCGCCACGGTGCTGACCGTCGCGGTCCTCGCGCTGCTGGCCGGCGGCGTCGGCACCGGCTGGGCGTACGTACGGTCCCAGTGGTACGTCGGAAGCGACGGCCAGCAGGTCAACGTCTACCGGGGCCTCACCGGTTCGATCGCCGGCGTCCACCTGTTCTCCGTCCAGGAGCACACCGGCGTCCAGACGCGGGCCCTCAGCGAGCTCGACCGGAGCAAGGTCGAGCGCGGCATTCGCGCCGACGGCCAGGCCGATGCCCGCCGCATCGTCACCGTCCTGCACGACCAGGCGCGGTGCGCGCCCCCGACCACGCCCACGCCCACGCCCACGCCCGAGCTTTCGCCCCCACCGGCCGGGTCGGGCCCGATGCCCACCGCCCCGCCGGCCGGGAGTGCCGAGTGTCCGGCCCCACCGCTCGCCGGCAGCAGGTCAACGCCCGGGCTGACCAGGGGCGACCCGTCCAGCTCACCGGGGCCGACACCGACCGGTGCCATGGCCACCGGGACCACCCCGACCAGCCCCACCCCGACCGGCCCGATACCTACCGGCCCGACCCAGACCAGCGGACTGGCCCCGTGACCACACCGACCGCCCTGCCCGGGGCCGCGCCGACGCCCGGGCCCGCCACGCGGCGCGGCACCGAGCTGGCGCTGCTCGCGTTCGCGCTCGGCATCGTCGTGCTGGCGTACACCGCCGTCGGCCTGGCCGTCGACGGCCACCTGCCCGCCGGGACCCTGGGCTACGGCGCCGGCCTGGGCGCGCTGTTCCTGCTCGCGCACCTGGTCGTGCGTGGGGTCGCGCCGTACGCCGACCCGCTGATCGTCCCGTGCGTGGCCTTGCTGAACGGGCTCGGCCTGGTCATGGTGCGACGGCTCGACGTCGCCGAGGCGGAGCGGGCCAGGCTCGCCAGCCGGGCGGTGCCGCGCCCGGACGCCCCGCTCCAGCTGATCTGGACGGCGCTGGGTATCGCGCTGTTCATCGCGGTACTGCTCGTCGTGCGCGACCACACCAGACTCGCCCGCTACGCCTACACCTGCGCCGCCGCCGGCCTCGCGCTGCTGCTGATGCCGGTCCTGCCGGTGCTGGGGCAGACGATCAACGGAGCCCGGCTGTGGGTACGGGTCGGCCCGGTGCAGGTCCAGCCCAGCGAGCCAGCCAAGCTCGCGCTGATGGTCTTCTTCGCCAGCTATCTGGTGACCAAGCGCGATGTGCTGTCCCTGGCCTCCCGGCGGGTCGCGGGCCTGGACCTGCCCCGCGCACGTGACCTCGGCCCGGTACTGGTGGCCTGGGCGGCCAGCTTGTCCGTGCTGGTCCTGGAGAAGGACCTCGGCAGCTCGCTGCTGTTCTTCGGGATCTTCATCGTGATGTTGTATGTCGCGACCGAGCGCACCTCCTGGCTGCTCATCGGGCTTGCGCTGTTCGCCGTCGGGGCCTACGTCGCGTACCTGCTGTTCGGACACGTACGGCTGCGGGTCGATGTGTGGCTGCATCCATTTGCCGACCCCGACAACAAGGGCTACCAGCTGGTGCAGTCGCTGTTCGGGTTCGGTACCGGCGGGCTGACCGGCACCGGCCTGGGCCAGGGCAGCCCGCAGACGGTGCCGTTCGCCAAGACCGACTTCATCCTGGCCAGCTTCGGCGAGGAGATGGGCCTGATCGGTGTCATGGCGATCCTGCTGCTGTTCGGGCTGATCGTCGAGCGCGGGCTACGCGCCGGCCTGGGCTGCCGCGACTCGTTCGGCAAGCTGTTGGCAACCGGCCTGTCGTTCGCGCTGGCCCTGCAGGTCTTCGTCATCGCGGGCGGCGTCACCGGCCTGATCCCGCTGACCGGCGTCACGCTGCCGTGGCTGTCCTACGGCGGCTCCTCGGTGGTCTCCAACTGGGTGCTGGTCGCGGTGCTGCTGCGGATCAGTGACGCCGCCCGCAGGCCTGCGCCCGCACCGGTGTCGCCCGGCCTGGTCCGGGCGGCCCTCGAGGACGCCCCCACCCAGGTGGTGCGCCGGTGAACGCGCCGCTGCGCCGGGTGGCAATCGCCTGCCTCGTGCTGTTCGGCCTGCTGCTGGTCAACATCAACTACCGGCAGGTCGTCAAGGCCAGTGACTACCGCGACAACGCGCGCAACGCCCGGGCTATCGTGCGCAACTACGAGAAGGAGCGCGGCTCGATCGCACTGGCCGGGGCAAACCGGCCGCTGATCGCGCGCAGCGTCGAGACGCCGGGCCGGCTCAAGTACCTGCGCACCTACCCCGACAAGGACCTGTACGCGCACGTCACCGGCTTCTACTCCCTCGTCTATGGCCAGGACGGGCTCGAGGACACCGAGGACCGGGTGCTGTCGGGCGATGACCCCAGGTTGTTCGTCAAGCGGCTGTCCGACACCCTCACCGGCCGGGTACCACGTGGCGGGGACGTTGTGGTGACGTTGCAGCAGGCGGCCCAGCAGGCCGCGTACGACGGCCTCAAGGGCAAGCGGGGCGCCGTCGTCGCCCTCGACCCGCGAACCGGGGCGATCCTGGCGCTGGCAAGCGCCCCGACGTACGACCCGGGGCTGCTGAGCTCGTTCGACACGGCGGCCATCCGCGCCTACCGCACCGCCCTGCTCGCCCCCGCCGCCGGTGACCCGCTGCTGGACCGGGCGCTGTCGCAGACCTACCCGCCGGGCTCGATCTTCAAGGTCGTCACTGCGGCGGCGGCGCTGCAGGACGGGGTCACCCCGGACACCCAGATCCCCTCGCCGACCGTGCTGACGCTGCCGCAGACCAGCGCGACGCTACGCAACTTCGGCGGTGAGAGCTGCGGAAGCGGTCCGACCACCTCACTCGCCGACGCGCTGCGGATCTCGTGCAACACCGCCTTCGCGCAGCTCGGCCTCACCGTCGGGGAGGGCCGGCTGCGGGCGCAGGCCGAGGCCTTCGGCTTCGGCGACGGCTCGCTTACCGTGCCCGACCCGGTAGCGGCCAGCACGTTTCCCGGGGCGCTCGACCCGCCATCTCTCGCGCAGTCGGCGATCGGCCAGCGCGACGTGCGGGTCACCCCTCTGCAGATGGCGATGGTGGCGGCCGGCGTGGCCGACGGTGGCACCGTCATGGCGCCCTACCTGATCCGTGAGGTGCAGGCACCCGACCTCACCCGGCTCTCGCTGGCCCAGCCCAAGACCTACCGTCAGGCCGTGCCACGCTCGGTCGCGGACCAGCTCCGCACGATGATGGAAGCCGTGGTGGCCAACGGCACCGGGACAGCTGCGCAGATCCCCGGCGTCCGGGTCGCCGGCAAGACGGGGACCGCCCAGAACGCCCCCGGCGCCGCCCCGCACGCCTGGTTCATCGCCTTCGCACCCGCCGAGGACCCCCAGGTCGCGGTCGCGGTCATCGTCGAGAACGGCGGCGACGCCGGCTCGGAGGCCACCGGCGGGAAGGTCGCAGCGCCCATCGCGAGGGCCGTCATGCGCGCAGTGCTGGGCCGATGATGGAACTGGGCCGATGATGGAACTGGGCCGATGATGGAACTGGGCCGATGATCGTGCTGGGGCAAGACGTGTTGGCCGGGCGCTACCGGGTCGAGAGCCGGATCGCGGCCGGCGGCATGGGCGAGGTGTGGCGGGCCCGCGACCTGATCCTGGACCGGCCGGTCGCCATCAAGGTGCTGAAGGCCGAACATGTCGACGACGCGGACTTCCGGGCCCGTTTCCGGGCCGAGGCCCAGCACGCCGCCGGGCTGTCGCACCCTGGCATCGCCTCGGTGTACGACTACGGCGAGCAGGACGGCCCGGACGGCCGGTCCGCCTGGTTGGTCATGGAGCTCGTGGCGGGGG
>ENA-OBIO01000766-OBIO01000766.1-metagenomes-genome-assembly--contig:-NODE-766-length-15128-cov-3.08081_pt1 | contig 15128 bp, 17 predicted proteins | sample MGYA00153383_OBIO01 | MGnify analysis MGYA00153383 | reverse complement strand
ATCTATTTGTAAATTATAACTGAAAGTATCAATCGCCACTAAACCCGCAATACCGATGGTTATGCTGGCAATCAATAAAAATAAACGCGATTGTTGCTTGAGACTTTCGCGCCAAGCCCAAAAAATAAGTCGGGAAAAATTCAAAATGTATTAGTTTACTTACAGTTCAGACGAGTTAATAGTTTATTTATTGTAAAATAAATAGATGTTCGTTAATCGATTGTAAGATTTCTCCCCAAAAAACTACCTAAATATTTCTCTTTATTAGGTTGCTTTTCGTTAATCTTAGCTTTGTGAAACTTTTTTGCTTTGTGAACTTTGTGGTGAAAAAATTCGTATTGTGTCTTCAGCATAAAGTTCACAAAGCAAAAAAGTTTCACAAAGGATTACAATTGCGCTTCAATTTATAGGAAAGTATAACTTAACTTTGTGAAAATTTTAAAATCACTCGCACATGGATGAAACAAAACCCTTAAAAAATACACTGGCTTATTTCAATCTCATTGAAACTTTCTTCTTCGATGTTGACGGCGTGATGACAGACGGCAAAATTATTTCAACAGAATCGGGTGAGTTGTTGCGCACTTTTCACAGTCGGGATGGTTTTGCAATTCGTCATGCCATTGATCAAGGTTATCATATTGTGGTGATAACAGGTGGAAAAGGAAAAACGATTGAGAACCGCATGGTGTCGTTGGGTATTACAACCTATTTTACCAACGCACAATTTAAATTACCCATTTTTGAACGCTACTGTCGCGAACATGACATTGATACAGCGCGCACTTTGTATATGGGTGATGATTTAAACGATTTCGAAGTGATGCAACACGTTGGTTTAGCTTGTTGTCCCGCTGATGCCGCCACAGAAATAAAAAAACTTTCGCAATATATTTCACCTGTGAATGGTGGTGAGGGTTGCGTCCGAGATGTGATTGAAAAAGTGATGAAGCTGCATGGTAAATGGATGAAAAATATTGAGGTTATTAGTGGGTAATATCAAAAGACAAATGGTAAATAGCAAAAGGCAAAATCCAATTATTAAGCGCTGAAAGCGCGATAGAGAATAGCATCGGGAGCAAGCCCGATGAAAAAAAGCAAAAATATCTTTATTGTTTACTCAAAAATTTAAATTTATCACTTTAGATAATGAAAAAACTTTGGCAGAAAAAAATTGAAACGGATGCGTTTATCGAACAATTTACAACTGGGAACGACCCGATGTTCGATTTAGAACTTGCACCGTTCGATGTGTTGGGTTCTTTGGCACATATACAAATGCTCAACAGCGTAGGTTTGTTAAAGGATGAGGAATATAAAATTCTTGCTAAAAATTTACGCGATATTTACAAAACAATTGCTTCGGGAAATTTTAAAATAGAGGACGGTATTGAAGACGTGCATTCGCAAATAGAACTTCAACTCACACAAAAACTCGGCGATATTGGTAAACGTATTCACGCAGCGCGCAGTCGCAACGATCAAGTTTTAGTGGACTTAAAACTTTTTTATCGCGCAGAACTCGAAAAAATATTAAACGCAACGCAAACACTTTTTGAAACGTATTTAGCGCAAAGTGAAAAATATAAAGACGTTATTCTGCCAGGTTATACACACACACAAATTGCGATGCCATCGAGTTTTGGTTTGTGGTTTGGCGCATATGCAGAAACACTGTGTGACGATGCGCATTTTTTATTAGCGGCGTATAACGTTGTCAATCAAAATCCGTTGGGTTCGGCGGCAGGTTATGGTTCGAGTTTGCCGATTGATCGCGCGCTAACAACTAAACTTTTAGGTTTCGCCGATATGAATTATAACGTCGTTCATGCACAGATGGGTCGCGGCAAAGCAGAATACGCTGTCGCCGTTGCTATTGCAAGTATTGCTGCAACACTTTCGCGGTGCGCAGCCGATGCATGTTTATTCATCAATCAAAATTTTGATTTTATTTCTTTGCCCGATGCACTGACAACAGGTTCGAGCATTATGCCACACAAAAAAAATCCCGATGTGTTCGAGATTTTACGCGCCAAGTGCAATCAATTAATCACTACACCAGCGCAAGTTTCATCGCTCACCACCAATCTCATCAGTGGTTATCACCGAGATTACCAACTTTTAAAAGAAATTATTTTCCCTGCGCTGCACACTTTGGAAGATTGTTTAGACATGATGCAGTTTATGATTGCGCGCGTTGAAGTCAAACAAAATATTACAGAGCGACCTTTGTACGATACACTTTTCACCGTTGAAGCTGTTAACGCGTTGGTGCAAAAAGGTATTCCGTTCAGAGAAGCATATAATATTGTCTCGCAGCAATTAGCGGAAGGAACATACACGCCGCAACGCGAAATCCATCACACACACGCTGGCAGTATTGATAACCTTTGTACCAACGAAATTAAAAATAAATTCAATCGCATTTACGCACAGTTTCCATTCAAAAAAGTTCATTCGGCGGCGAAAAATTTATTGAAAGGTTAAAAAAAAGCTGCACCATTACGCGCAGCCTTTCACTTAAATCACATTAGTAAATCTTATAGTTAAAAGCTGTTAACTATTTAACCCGTTTCGCTTCCTCTTCCAAACTTGTCTTTCTGTTTCGTGCAGATTGCACATTCTTATTACCAAAACGATAATTAAAATTAAGTTTTAAACGTCTGCCTTCATAAGTACCCTTTCCTCCTGCGGTTAAATTGCCCAAAGTTGTTTCGTAAACATTCCAACCTGACGTTCCTAAAATATCATCGAAACCTAATTTCACTGAAGCGTCACCGTCCATAAATTTTTTCTGAACTGCTATATTAGCAACACCCAATGGTCTATTTCTAAAAATTCCCCAATTATCGTTTAAGCTGTAATATCCACTCGCTTCAGCTGACCAACCTTTGCCGAGTGTGAAAGTATTTTCAGCGTAAAAACCAAAATTTGGTATCGTAAGGCTTACGGTTTTGTTATCGCCAAAATTAGCATTGAGTTTATCGTAATTAAACCAAGTGTTTAAGTAACCGTTCCACCATTTTTTTATCGGGAGTGGTGTGCCGAGACTAACGTAGTAATGATCTTTAGCGGCTAAGTTTTTTTGCGTAACAAAAAAGCGCGTTTTGTTTAAATTAGAATCAAACTCTTGATCTGTGATATCCGTGAAATAATCGTTGGTTTTGGAATAACCAAAATTAAAATTAACGGATTGCTTGAACACGTAACTAAATTCAAAACTATGCGTGTATTGTGGGCGCAAGAAAGGATTTCCTTTCTGAAATAATAATTCATTCAGTTGGTATTCGAACGGGTTGAGTGATTGATACGAAGGTCTGTCAATCGAGTAGCGATACGTAAAGTTGAGCGCATTATTATCATTAAAAGCGTAACCAAAAGCGGCACTCGGAAATAAATTTAAATAAGTTGTGTCAACATTTTTAGTGTTCGTTGCTTTCAAAGCTACCAGATCACCCATTGAACTGGTGTTTTCGGCACGTAAACCCAACTGTGCGCTAAATTTTTTTCCAAATTTGCGATTAAAATTAACATAGCCCGCTAAAATCTTTTCTTTATACGTGAAATAGTTTGTGCGATTGACGTCTACCTCTTCGCTGCCGTTCAAAATTTTAAAAGCATTGAGTTTATTATCGGTCGTTACATCCGAAAATTTAGCACCAAAACCCAATTTACCTTTCCAAAAATTTTGCTCGTAGTCGGTTTTAAACGACATGATATCAATATTCACAGGCGTGTTCGTTCTGTAAATGTTAGAACTCAAAACCTTTGAAAGGTTCGCATCTGCATAATATAGGTTGGGCAAATAAGAACTGCCATCGTTCCTGAACGCGCCGTAATCAGCATCAATTGTTAATTCGTGACCCGTTGTGTCGGCAAATTTATAATTTAAGTTGTAATTAATATTTTTGTTGGTGCCCTTATTCGTGTTGGTAGCCACTAAAACGGAATCAATAGAGTTTAATGATGGGCGACCAATAGTGGTTGTGCTATAACTATCGAAACCGTTTTCGGAATAAGTACCATTAACCAAAACACCTATTGTTGTAAATTTATTGACTGTATAATCGGCACCAATTTTCGCAGAGTGATTGTAGTTTGAGTTTGCCTGAGTATTATTTTGTGCATACAGTGTATCACCAATTCTATTGTTCCAAGTCATTGTGTTATGGTAAATGCCAGCACTCGTTGAGTAGGAACCAAAAACATTTAAATTCGCATCGCGGTGATTTAGATTTATGGCGAAATCGCCTTTAGGTGTTATGCCTTGTTGCACACCAAGAGAAACGTTTCCGTTAGTGCCGAGTTTAGTGTTTTTTTTGAGTTTTATATTAATGATACCTCCGTTTGCAGCTGCATCGAATTTAGCACTTGGATTGGAAATAAGTTCAATCGCTTCGATGTCATTCGAGTTTAAACCTTTTAAGAATGCGGCTAAATCGGCACCTGAAAGCGGCGAAGGTTTCCCATTAATCCAAATTGCAACGTTACTTTTTCCTTTGAAGCGCACGTTTTCGTCTTTATCAATTTGTACTCCTGGCGATTTACGCAAGAGTTCCAAACCATTTAAACCAGTCGCGCTGAGCGATTCGGCAACATTAAAAACTAATCTATCTGCTTTAACCTCTATGGTTGGTTTTTTTGTCGAAATTGTGACAGTTTTCAATTCATTTTCCAAAGATTCTAAAGTTATCGCATTGAGCGTTACATCTTTCTCAGAAACTGTGAACGGTAAGGTCGAAAAATTTTTTAAACCTATCATACTCGCATTGATATAGTATTTTCCAGCCACAACGTTTTCAAAAACATAACTTCCGTCACCTTCTGTTACAGCTCCTTTAATGAATACTGAATCAGGTGAGTGCATGAGCATAATCGTTGCAAATTCAACAGGTTTTTGTATCGAATATCGGATAACACCCGTTATTTTTTGCGCATTAATGGTAATTGTAAGGAATGTTAAACTGACACAGAGAACGTAAAATAGATTTTTCATAATGAATGATTAAAATTGTCTTAAAATGTCGGATGATTTTTTTATTGAGTGAATGAATTAACTAACACGCGTCTTAAATTAATAACTAACACAAATTTGATGGCATGGCTGATTCTATTAAAATTTTATGGATGAACGCCTTAATTTTCTCGACAGAATTTATAATCTTTAAGGTTCGAGTATTTTTACGTGTATTAGAGAACTCTTTTTTTTAAAAGTTGCACAAAAGCGATTAGTTCATTAAATTTTATTGGATTTATGAACGACGATTGAAAAAAAGATTAGTTATGACGGAGAAAGGGAAGCAAATAAATTAAAATGGAGAGTATTCTTTTGGTGTTTAATCTTTTGGATCTAGTAAAAGATTGTATAAATAAACAAGGAGCGTAGAAATGGCAAAGCTCGGAATGGTGTAAAGCACAATTTTTTTGAAATAGAAGGGTGTAAATTCTTCGACTGAAAAAAATACAAAAACGTGGATAAACATAAACAATGCTGCATAACGCACAAACCATAAAAACCCAAGATTGTGGCGCGTAGGACTTATACCAACTTTGTATCCGCCTTGTGGTTCTAAAAAAAGCAGTAAGCCACCACGTATGTAGGCGGAAAAAATGCAAGCCGCCATGTGCATACCAATAGTATCGTAAAAGACATCAATAATATAGCCGTAAAAAGCACCAATAAGTATCATTAACCAAGTCGGTGTTTGAATCGGTAGGTGCATAAAAAAAACGGGGTACAGAAATACCGTTATGACCGAAAACCAACCCACGCCAAGATTAAGATTACGCAGCACAAGCACCTGTACGAATATGAGTATTAATCCGCGAATTATATTACGCAACACAACCGTATTGTCCATATTTGTTGTTAGCGTTTATCGTTTTTTAGGTGCAATGTCTTCATTAATTTTGTTTAGCTCCTGATACAATAAATTATCAATAACGTAAACGTAGGCTTCGTTAGAAATATCGTTATTTAATTCAACCGTTAAAGTAAACGAATTACTACCACTTTCAATTTTAACTTCGGTAACTCTACCAATAAATATCCCACCCGGAAACATTTCCGAAAATCCAGAAGTAACTATAGAATCACCTTTTACTATATCCGCGTGTTTAGGAATACTTTCTAATATCATTTCTTTCGGATTTCCGCCGCGCCAAACCAATGAACCAAAATAACGATTCCGTTTAATCATCGCAGAAATACTTATTCGTTTATTCAGAATGGAAATGACCTGCGCGTAATGATCTGTGATATTATTTCTCACAATGCCGACAATACCGGTAGCACTAATAACTGCCATATTCGGATGAATACCTTGCAAGCGTCCGCGATTGATAGTGATGTAATTTTCGTTTCTATTAATCGAATTATTCACAACCTCCGCACTGAGATAATTGAATTGTTGTAAAACATCTTTTTTTTGAGTTGTATCTGGCCTGATAGTAGAAGTATCGAGTGGAAATATGACTGTTCCTTTACTCACAGGCACTAAATATTTTGTTGACTCTAAGGTTGTTTTTAATCGGCTGTTTTCGGTAGCTAAACTATCCGCAATTTGGCTAACAGAAAAAAAGCGACGCACCGAGCTAAAGTTTTCGTAAACAGTTCCTACCACAATATTCGCCGAACTTTGATAAATTTCGTTCTGTTTTCTATTGTATCGCGCTACCAACGAAATAGCATAAATCTCCATCACTAAAAATAGAAAAAAGTTGCCGTATCGTTGTAAAAAATTCATATTACTGCTGTCTAACGCGAAAGTTTTTGTTCAGACGCGTACATCCCATAAAAAAAACTCAAAATTAATTAACTGTTACTAAAAAAATGTGCTATTTCTAAAATTCATCTTTTTCTTATCAAAATTTTTGGCGCAAGGTGTAATTAACGTCGAATTGCTATGGAGGAGAAACTAATTCTTTATCTATTTTTATAACCTAAAAATTGTGTTTTTAAAAATTAATTTTTAAGATACTTTTGAAATACTTTTAAGGAAATTTTTTGAACACATTTAGTATTAAGCGTTTACACGCGATTAATTTTTAGAGATTTAGATATATGAATTTTATTTTAATTAATTTTAAATTTCAATATCGAATTTGTTTTTTTTATAATAAATACTTTTTAGTTTTGTGCTTTAATTAACGCTACCATAACTTTTTTTTTTAACCATAACTTTTTTTTAACCATGGATTTCACTGCTGTAAAAACCACTAAACAAAAAACAGAAAAACCTACCCACACAAAAACAACTTTTAGCATTTTACCTTTATTAATGATTGTGCTATTAATAGGCATCATCATCTTTATGGGATCGAAGATGTAAATTATTTTTAAGAACACAGAGTGCGTAAAGACATTTCGATGAGCGATGTTTCTACGGCAACATCTACTTTGGAAGTACCAATTTTTTCAATGAGGCTAAAACAGATGCTATCACCGACGTTTTTCTTATCGTTGCGCATAAAATTTATAATTTCAGGAATTTTATGCCCATCTACTTGGTATTTTGGATAATGTGCATCAATAAATTGCTTTGATTCCAATAGTTCTTCCTTTGGAAGTTGGAGTAATTTATGTGAAAGTTCAAGTTCGCATAGCATACCTATTGCAATGGCTTCGCCATGCGTGAGTGGTTTACTGGTGCTGAACGAATAACTTTCGACAGCGTGTCCAATGGTGTGTCCGAAGTTAAGTGCTTTGCGAACATTTCGTTCGAATGGATCTTGCTCAACTATGGCGCGTTTTACTTTGAGTGAAGGAATTATAACTTCGGAGACGCTTTGCGGCGTTAATGATTCAATACTTTTTAGTTTTTTCCATAAAACGGTGTCGTCAATTAATGCGTGTTTTATTATTTCTGCGAAGCCACTCAAAACTTCTCGTTTTGAAAGCGTGTTCAAAAACGTTGGATCAATTAATACCGCGTGTGGTTGAACAAAAACCCCGATACTGTTTTTTACATCCGAAAAGTCAATGGCGAGTTTTCCACCAATAGAAGCATCCACTTGACTTAATAGCGTTGTCGGCGCTTGAATGAATCGAATGCCGCGTTTATATGTAGCAGCGCAAAACCCACCCATATCGCCAATAACCCCGCCGCCGAGATTAATACACAGCGCGTTTCGGTCAATATTGTTTCGCAAAAGTTCTTCCCAAATTATTTTACACGTATCGAGAATTTTGTATTGCTCTCCTGCACGGACTTGAATGACTAAAGTGTTTTTAGGAAATAAAATCGCGCGGGGTTTATAAATTTTTGCAAAAACTGTTTCGTCTGTAATAACTATTAATCGCGAAAATTGTGTAGTTTCTAATGTGTGTTTTAGCGATTCTTCAAAACTGCCTATTAAGATATTATACTGCTCTAATCCGAGCGTTTGAAATGTATTTTCCAAAATTTATTTGTCTTTTAAATTAATCTCTTGACGCTTTGTCAAACTTAGACAACTATTTAATTTCTTCGTAATCGCTAAAATCGTCGTTGTTAGTTTTTTTAGGTTTCGGATTTTTCTTATCGAAAAAATGGCGATGCTCAACAATCACTTTTGGGCGAAACAAGGCGCGGTATAAAAATAAAATGAGAACGATGTAAAAAAGATATTTTAATCCCATGATCTAGTTTGAAAATTTTACGCGTGCAAAATTACGCGCTATTTTCTTATAATGTTCAAGTAAAACAAAAATTGATTTTATTGCGCGAAAACAAAAATCTATTTCTGATTAATCGGTGTCTCAATAATGATGAACTCAGAATCTTTTTCGCATTTCAATGTAAACTCCGACGTGTTCCAAATACCAATTGCATCGCGTTTACTAAGGCGTTTTTTTTCAATGTCAAGCCCGCCTTCGATACAAAAAATAAAAATACATTTATTAGTCGGATTCAAGGTGTAATTAATAGTCGTAGTTTCATCAAAATAACCTAAAGAAAGTTTAGCGTTTTGGTTTATCCAACAATGATCCATGCCTTCTTCATTGCTGACAATAAGTTGAAGTTTGTTTTTGCGGGTATGCTTCGGAAAATGTCGAAATTGGTAGCGCGGTTTTATGTTTTGGAGTTTGGGTGAAATCCAAATTTGTAAAAAATTAACATCATCTTGTCCGACGTTGTATTCTTCATGATACAAACCAGAGCCTGCAGACATAATTTGCACACTGCCTTCTTTCACAACATTATTGTAACCCATATCATCTTTATGACTCATGCTGCCGTTGAGCATCACCGAAATAATTTCCATATTCTGATGCGCATGTATGCCAAAACCTTTTTCGGGTTGCACGAAATCGTCATTGAAGACAACCAAACTACCGAAAGAAATCCGTGTCGGATCCTGAAAATTACTAAAACTAAACGTGAAATTACTTTTTAGCCACCCTAAATCTTTTAATTTTCGGTCGGAAGCAGGAAACAATTTAAAATCCATACAAATTAATTTTGAAGGTATTTTAACGCAGATGCTATTCTGTAACATTCAAAAAGAATCTTTGTTCTAAATTATTGGCTTCTGATACAACTTCGGTATGTCATCACCCGCACCACCTTCAAGTTCAATATTATTTAAAGCCATTTTAAACGCAAACGCTACATCGTTTTCTTTAGCAAGTGTGCGATAAAAACCCTCTGTAAATTGAATTGCGGTATCGTCAGGAACAGCGCGACTCATGCCGATAACAAATTTTACACCCGCCTGAACAATTGCACCCGCTTGCAATGCCGAATGACAAGCATTTAAAACAACAACATCAATCGGAAATTTTACCAGACACGTACCAAATAAATTTGCCAATGCCACACCCGATACAAATTTTTTGTTGCCAAAGGCATCTTGCAAAAAAATACCTTCTGTTTGTGCGGGCGTAGCGGAAGGATTGCTGGGAATATTTCCGATGGCGCGCGTTCCAGAAATATTATTATCAGGTAAAATGACGGCAGTTCCAGCCGTACCGTGACCAGAAAAATGAATAATGCGCGGACGATAATTTAAGAGTGCGTCTTGTAATTGCGAAGGCGTTGTCGCCCACTGCGTTTTTACCGAATAAGAAGAGTTTTGAAGTTTATCGTACAGTTTTACAAATTCCGATTTTAAATCGAGTTCTGTCGTGTCGGCAGGGTTAGCGGCTAGAAACAATAAGTTTGACGTGCTAATTGACGGCGCGATTTGTGGTTGAGTAGGTGTTTGTGATATTGTAGGCGGTAATTCTAAATTTGTTGTTGCACCTCCAGGAATATCTTTTGCAACTTCTAATAAAGCATTTGAAAGACGCGCTAAAGTTATATTGTAATTCTCTTGCGTCAAAAGACCCGTATTAAAACTATTTTCTGCCCGATTAAACTGACCGCTCAATGCAATGATTGTATTAAAAAGCGGCGAATTCGAATCGCTCGCCCAAGACATAAACGCAGTCAGTGCGTCTTTAAGTTTTCCGTTTCCAATTGTTGAAGCGATATAGCTTTTTAAATCCATTATAAATTTTTGGCTAAATTAATACACGCCGCATTCATTTTTTAATGATTACAAACTCTACACGCCGATTTTTTTTGCGTGCTTCATCATTTACGTTTAGAACAAGCGGTAATCTTTCGCCGTAACCATCGAATTGTAATCGCATCGCATCAATGCCTTTCGCAATCATATAATCCATAATTTTTTTTGCGCGCGCTTTGCTCAATGTTAAATTATATTCCGTTGTGCCGTTATCGTCTGTGTGACCAATAATTGCGATATCTAAATTCGGGTTTTCTTTTAGAATTTTTACAACGCGCTCTAAAGCTGGATTGTAATTTGAGATAAATTCCGATTTGTCGTTATCGAATAGCACATTTTGTAAAGAAAAAGATTTACCTACCTCGAGCCTGAAAGTATCAACTGATTCATCGCGCTCTTTAACAGGTAAAATGGGGTTAATTTTATGAAGCACAACGTCATCAATATAGTAATACGCAAAATTATTATCGCCCGTACTTTCATTGAGCGTCAGCGTATCAATCGAAAAATTACCAAGCGTTAAAAAAGCCACTGGCATTTGAGGTGTAAATAGGAAAGTAATTTTTTCCCATTTTTTATCGGCGCGAATTATATTTTTAGTCGCCAGCGTGGCTGCAAAATCTATTTTTTCATCCGTGTTTTGATAAATTTTTTTTTCTGAAAGATGCACACCAATATTGTACATATTTTTGTCCAACAACCAACGGTGCACGCAAATTGGTTTCAATATATTCTCTACAATGTGGTTTGCCATTTCGGCAACCGTAAAGCGTTAAACCCGCCATACTTTTACCAGAGTGCGGAGCAGTTTTACCAAAACCTTTTTCTGCCCACGATTCTGGTACGTGAACGTTTGGTCCATAAGCATCGGGTGATGCAACGGTTGCAGAATTCCAAAACGACATCACGCGGTCAAAATCGGTACCTTTATAATACCAACCAATGGGAAAGAATTTAAAATCCTCGAAACTATTATTCGGAACATAATTAAACGTTTCGTCAAGTGTTTGCGCTTGAAGTAAATTTGCTTTTAACAAATATAAAAATAGCAAAAAAGGCAGTGGTAAACGACCCACAGGTGAAGGTATTAAAAATGAGAAATACTAACGTAGAGAAATTAAAAGATTTTTTGAAATGAAAGGATAAAGAATACACTATACTTTAGCATATTTCGTGATTAAATATTCCTTCAATCCTTCATTTTTAATTATTTAACCGTTACTTTATCCATGCCACACTTCGCGCATTTACCAGCTTTAGTGGATGCTTTTTCGCATTTCATTGGGCAAACGTACATAGTAGTCGCCATTTTTTTGTCACTCTTTTTTGCTTTTGTAGTTTTTTCTGTTTTAACAGACGCAGTAGTAGCCGTTGGAGTTGTTTGAGCAGATGCACTGAAATAAAAACTTGCGAGAACAATCGTGAGTGTAATAAACTTTTTCATTGATACTGATTTTAAATTAAAATTGAATAAATTAGATGAATCTATATTACGTGAATATTTTTAAAAAATTGTGTAACTTAATTAATTTCGAGTCGTCGTTTCAGTATTAGGACAAAGGAAGATTTTAAGCCAGAAAAAAACCTTATAACGTACAGCTTTAAAATGGTTGTTGAAGAAGTTGTTGAAATAATTTGGAAGATGCGCGATAAACTTTTTAGGTTTTCGCTCAAAATACTCGACAGTCGAAGCGAAGCCGAAGATGTGATGCAAGAAGTTTATTTTAAAATATTGAACAAGCAAACGGATGTTGGAGAATTAAAAAATCCAGAAGCGTGGTGCATGACGTTAACAAAAAACCTTTCGCTCGATAAATTAAAATCGAAACACAAAAGAGTGAATGAAATAAGCGCAGCGTTGCCAATGTGCGAAACTTCTGATAGTCCGTTAAAACGCGTTGAAATTTTAGCTCGACTTCAACGATGCGGAAGCGAAGGAAGTTAAAAATATTTTAAAAGATTTGCGCGGTATTCGCATTTTGACCACCGAATTTGACGGACAAAAATATTACAAAGATGCTATCACGAGTTTCAACACCACCGATTACGATTTACTGATGTCCGTCAGAAGTAAAGGCGATAATGTGCGTTTTTGGACGAAAGAAACTAACGGCATTATCAGTGAGTTACTCATGTTGGTCGGTGGGAAAGATGAATTTGTAATGATAAGTTTTATCGGAAAGATTGATTTGCAAAAAATTGCGCGTCTCGCTGATGATTCTAAAATTAAAGGCATGGAGCATTTGAAGGATGTTGAAAAACATTAAGTCAATTACGAAACACGAAACATTTTTAATAATCTTTAAAATCTTTATACCATGATTAAGAAATTAGTTTTTGTCTTAGTTGCCACAGTGTTGGCAGCTTCGTTAAGTTTTGCGCAAACGACGAATTTTAGAGATTTTGCAAAAAAATATAGTAGCCATACAAATGTAGTTCATGTCGAATTGCCGGGTTGGATAGTTCGGTTAGGAAATCATTTTATAGACGAAAAAGATTTAGAGGGAGTTGATATAAAACGATTGATCAAAGGTGTTCATCACTTAAATTTAGTTGTTTTCGACGAGACTTCAGTATCGCCTGAGAAAGAAGACATTTCTGCACTTTTAGAAGGTGCGCGGCAAGCACATTTTGAAGATTTAATTTTTGTAAAAGATGGCAAATCCCGCGTCAATATTTTAATTCAAGAAAGTAAGGACATTATTCATAGTTTACTCATAGTTGTCACCGACAACACTAAGCATAATAAAAGCAGCATGTTTTTAAATTTAAAAGGTCACTTCTCGATGGCTGATATTAACAAAATGATTCAAAGTGCGGATAATAAAAAATCTGATACCACTAAAACTTGCGCTACTGAAGAAGAATAATTTAAATCAAAAATACGCGGCTTTAAAAATGCTGCTTATTTTTGTAGCGCAATGGTAGAGCTACAAAACATTAATTACAGCGTCGGAAAAATAAATATTCTCAGAAATGTAAACCTTGCGTTTAAACCGGGTGCATTTAATATTATTTTAGGTGCGAACGGTGCGGGTAAATCAACGGCACTAAAAATTGCGGCGGGTGCTTTAACGCCACAAACAGGCGAAGTGCGTTACAATAATCAGAGTTTAAAAACTTTTTCGACGCGGCAGTTAGCGCAAATACGTGCGGTGCTGTCCCAAAGCATTGATATAGTTTTTCCGCTCACTTTGGAAGAAGTTGTTTTGATGGGACGTTATCCGCACAATGCGAGCGCTCCAACTGTTTATGATAGAGAAGTTGCAAACGCCGCTTTAGTCGCCGTTGATTTAGAAAATAAACGACACCAAAATTTTATGACGCTTTCGGGTGGCGAAAAACAAAAAGGTCATGTGGCGCGCGTTTTAGCGCAAATTAATTTTTTAGAAAGCGAATCAAATACGCCGCGTATTCTTTTTTTAGATGAACCAACCTCGAATTTAGACGTGCGCGTGCAATTACAAATTTTGAATTTGGTAAAATCGCTCACCCAAAAAAATATAACCATCATCGCTGTTCTGCACGATTTGAATACGGCTTTCGAATACGGGGAACATTTCTTTTTTATGAAATTAGGTGAAATATTTGCCGAAGCAGACAATTCAAATGCAGTTACACCAGAAATTATAAACGCCGTTTATGGTGTGCAAGCGCAACCAATTTTCAATGCAACTCAAAACACAAATCATTGGGTTTTTAAACTTTAGAATAGAACATCTTGCAAACTTTCAAAAAAACTTTGTCAAACCTTAGATTGTTTGTTTCTTTGTTCGTAAAAATACAAGGCATAAAATTTTTTAATTTTAAAAATCTACTTTGAAAAAAATTATTCTTCTTGGGTTAGTATCAGTTTTAGTTTTTACTTGTTGCGATAGATTAGGCAATAAAGATTCAAAAGCGAATCAAACAACGCGCATTGTGTGTGTATCGAAACAAATCAACGAATTTATTTACGCCATCGGTGCCGAGCAAGATTTAGTCGCGGTTGATCTGTCTTCAATTTATCCGGAAGCGATAAAAAAATTACCAAATGTTGGTTATCACCGCGCATTGAGCGCCGAAGGTATTCTTTCTATGAAACCGACTTTATTTTTGCACGACGGTTCAGTTGGACCAGATGCAGTTATTGCGCAAATAAAACAAGTCGGAATCCCAATGCTTGAAATGAAACCTGGTAAAAATAGTATTGATACCGCCATGCAACTGATGCACACTGTTGGCGTTTATTTTAACAAAGAAGTAGCGGCGGATAGTGTTATTAAATTGTGGAAATCAAATTTGCAAGCTGCGCTCGCTGACACACTTAAAAGTGTCGGTAAAAAGAAACCGCGCGTGATGATTATACACTACGGCCAGGCAGCGAATATTTATTTAGCCGTTGCTAAAAATAGTCCTGCAGACCAAGTGATTACTTGGGCAGGTGGTGTGAATGCTATTGATACAGTCGGGGGGCTTTCACGTTTAACGTCGCCAGAAAAAATTGCAAATGCAGCACCTGATATTATTTTAGCAACAGATTACGGATTCGATAAATTTGGCGATGCTGAAAAATTTGCGACAATGCCAGGCGTTGCGCTCACACCCGCAGGAAAAAATAAACGTATTTATCGCATTGATGAGTCGGAAATAAT
>ENA-OBIO01000763-OBIO01000763.1-metagenomes-genome-assembly--contig:-NODE-763-length-15161-cov-4.22441_pt1 | contig 15161 bp, 13 predicted proteins | sample MGYA00153383_OBIO01 | MGnify analysis MGYA00153383 | reverse complement strand
CGGTGCGACCAATACCGGGCGCACCACTCTCGTCACCCTCAGCAATCCGAGCAACGTCGTCGCCACGGTGAACCTCAGCATCTTCTCCGAAACCGGCCCCGTCATCGCTGCGGGGACGGACGGCATTGTCGTGTCTCCGGGCGGGCAGCGCGTACTGTCCCTCGCCGGATTCGCACCGGATGTCATCTCCCCGGTCGTGCATGTACAGAGCCGTGGCGGCCAGGTCGTCGCCAACCTTCAGCAGACAATTGTGCGCACCCTCGAACCAGGGGGAGTGGACATCATCGACGCCTCTGCCGCCCCCTCGACGTTCACGCTGATTCCGGGCCTCGTGCTTTCGAACGGAGCGGCGGTGGCGGCTCGTCAGGCCCAAAGCGGGTTCGGCGACCTGAGCTCGATCATCCGCCTCTATCTGCCTGGCACCGTCTCCGCTCGTGCAGAGATCACGATCGTGCCGGAGAACGGCTCAGAGGCCGCGACGCCGGTGCGGGTCGTGGTGCAGCCCGGCATCGTCACCGAGGTGCCGCTCGACTCCTATCCCGACGGTAGCTACACCGTGACGATCGCCACCGACAAGCCGCTGGTCGCCGGGGCGCGAATCTCCACGGTCGGCACGACGGGCCAGACTGATTTCGCCTGGTCGACGTCGACAACACGAGTGTCCCGGCGGGCGCTGGTGACTGTGGCTCCCGGCCCAGCGCCTCTCCTGCACCTCGCGAATCCGACACAGAAGGATGCCGTGGTCACCCTGGCCCACGCGGGAGCGGCTGACATCCCGATCACCGTGCCTGCGGGGAGGACGGTCACCCAGGCGGTGACCGGCGGAACGAATTACTTCCTCACGGGCTTCGATGCGCTTGCGCTCTCCGTCAGCTTTGTCGGTGACGGCACGCTCGCGGGCTTCAGTGTGAGCCCGTCCGCCCCCGCGTCACGCCCGATCGTGATCTACCCATAGGTCTTCGACCAGGTCGGCCGCCCTGGTTACAGGTGGCGGAAGCGCTCGGGAGCGAGGTCCCACGGATCTTTGCCGAGCAACTCGGCTACCGCGCGGAACACGCAGCTTTCGATGAGCATGCGGCGGTGCAGGTCGTCGGTTCGATTCAGTCGGGCGAGCCGCTCGATCGGAAGACGGAATAAAATCACGCGCTTCTCGGGCGCGATCACACTCCAGCGGTCGATACCGCCAGCGGGCGCGATCTTGCTCGGCAGGCCAGCGACTTCGAACGAGACCCCGGCGAGCTCATCCGGCCACAGGTCCTTGAGGTACTCCGCAGTGGCCGAGACGGTGAGGTCGAACAGGTCCGACCGGGTGTGCAAAAGGGGAAGATCTGGCCCCGTCACGGCGGAACGCAAGCCTCGACCGTGCCGGTCGCGTGACCCAGGTCGCGCCGATGGGCGGACGATCCGAGAGCGAGTCATCGCAAAAGTCTACGCGGCGAGTTCAGGATCCACCGCGGCGCTAGGGTGGAGTCAAATGGACGGTCGACCGTGTAGCAAAGTCGCGTGTACGGCCGACGCTGTGTCTACCCTCACGTACGTCTACGCCGACTCGATGGCCGTGCTCGGACCGCTCAGCCGCACTGCCGAGCCGCACAGTTACGACCTCTGCGCCAAGCACTCCGATCGCCTTTCCGTTCCACAGGGCTGGCAGGTCATCCGGCACGTCTCGCTCAGCGCCCCTGAAGACCCTCAGCGACGCGCCCAATAAATCGGCGCGGTAAATTGGCAGAATGACTGCCTTCATTGATCTCGCCCCATTCATCAAGGCCTACGACGTGCGCGGTCTCGTCGGGTCCCAACTCACCGCGGAGGTCGTCGAGGCTCTCGGTGCTGCGTTCGTCGATGAGATCGAGGGAGCGGGCAAGGATGTCGTGGTCGGTCACGACATGCGTGACTCTTCACCGGGGTTCGCTGCCGCCTTCGCGGTGGGAGTTCAGGCTCGTGGCGGAAACGTCCTCTCCATCGGGCTCTGCTCGACCGATGAGACCTACTTCGCGTCCGGCCACTTCGACGCCCCGGCTGCGATGTTCACCGCGAGCCACAACCCGGCCACCTACAACGGCATCAAGTTCAGTCGCGCGAAGGCGCAGGGCATCAGCTTTGACACCGGGCTCAAGGCGATTCGCGACCGCGCACAGGCCTATCTCGCGGGTTCGATCGAGCCGGTCTCGAAGCCAGGCACATTCCGGTCGGTCGACGTGATCGCCGATTACGCGGCCTACCTTCGATCTCTTGTGGATCTCACCGAAATCCGCCCGATCAGGGTCGTCGTGGATGCAGGAAACGGGATGGGAGGGATGACCGTGCCCGCTGTGCTCAGCACTGCCGCCGGATTGCCCGCCCTTCCGATCGAGATCATTCCGCTGTACTTCGACCTCGACGGTACCTTCCCTAACCATGAGGCCAACCCGTTGGAGCCCGCGAATATCGTCGACCTGCAGAAGGCGGTCGTCGACCACGGTGCGGACCTCGGTCTCGCTTTCGACGGCGACGCCGACCGTTGCTTCGTAGTGGACGAGAAAGGCGGCGCCGTCACCCCCTCCGCCGTTGCCGCCGTGGTGGCGTTGCGGGAGATTAGCCGGGTACGGGCGCTCAAGCCAGAAGGCGATATCTTCGTGATCCACAACCTCATCACCTCGAATATCGTGCCAGAGACGATCGAGGCTGCCGGGGCGATCCCGGTGCGAACGAAGGTCGGACATTCGCTCATCAAGGACCAGATGAGGATCACCGGGGCGATCTTTGGGGGCGAGCACTCCGCTCACTATTATTTCCGCGACTTCTGGGGTGCCGACAACGGCATGCTGGCCGCAATGCACTTCATGGCCGAGTTCGGCTCGCAGTCGGATCCGGTCTCGACGATCTCAAAGAAATACACCCCGTATGCCCTGAGCGGGGAGATCAACTCGACCGTCACAGACATCCCGGCCGCCTACGACCGTATCGTCGAGGCGTACACCGGGGTGGGTGACTTCGATGAACTGGACGGCCTCACGGTCACCGGGATCGTCGGCCAGGATGAGCCGTTCTGGTGGTTCAACGTGCGTCCCTCGAATACGGAGCCGCTGCTGCGCCTGAACGTGGAAGCCGGCACGCCCGCGGTCATGGAACGCGTCAGGGATGCCGTGCTCGCGCTCATCCGCGAGTAGCGTCCACCGATCGTGCACTTCGTCACGACGGTTCCGGGCGATCGGGAACGGTCGCAACAAAAGTGAACAATCGCAGGTTCGGTGCAGGTACTGTCGCGTACCCTTGAGGCATGACGATCACTGCCCCGAGCACCGCCTCTCGCACCGCCCTGCAATTCAAGGTCGCCGACCTCTCCCTCGCCGAAGCCGGGCGCCACCAGTTCCGACTTGCCGAAAACGAGATGCCCGGCCTTATGGCCCTCCGCGAGGAATTCGGCGAGTCGAAGCCGCTCGCTGGCGCGCGCATCGCCGGGTCGCTCCACATGACCGTGCAGACCGGAGTGCTCATCGAAACTCTCGTGGCGCTCGGCGCGCAGGTGCGCTGGGCCAGTTGTAACATTTTCTCGACCCAGGACGAGGCGGCGGCAGCCATCGCCATCGGCCCGACGGGCACCATCGAGAATCCGGCCGGTTCTCCTGTCTTCGCCTGGAAAGGGGAGACGCTCGAGGAATACTGGTGGTGCACGACCCAGATTTTCGACTGGTCAGCGGAGGGCTTCAGCGGCCCGAACATGATTCTCGACGACGGCGGTGATGCAACGATCCTCGTGCATAAGGGTCGTGAATACGAGCTTGCCGGCGCGGTTCCGGATGCTGCGGCGGATGACACCCACGAATGGCGAGTGATCCTCGACACCCTTCGCTCATCGCTCGCGTCCTCGTCGGATCGGTGGACCACCATCGCCGCCGACATCATGGGCGTCACCGAGGAGACCACCACTGGCGTGCACCGCCTCTATGAGCTCGCCAAGGCTGGGGAGCTGCAGTTCGCCGCCATCAACGTGAACGACTCCGTCACCAAGAGCAAATTCGATAACAAGTACGGCATCCGCCACTCGCTACCGGACGGCCTCAATCGCGCCACTGACGTGCTCATCGGCGGCAAGGTCGTCTTCGTCGCCGGCTACGGCGATGTGGGAAAGGGTGCCGCTGAGGCGCTCAAGGGCCAGGGTGCTCGCGTCATCGTGAGCGAGATCGACCCGATCAATGCACTGCAGGCGGCAATGGACGGGTTCCAGGTCACCACTATCGAGGATGTCCTGGGCGACGTGGACATCTTCGTCACCGGTACCGGCAACGAGAACGTGCTCACCGTTGACCACATGCTCGGGATGAAGCACCTCGCGATCGTCGCAAATGTCGGACACTTCGACAACGAGATCGACATCGCCGGTCTCGAGAAGCTTGCGGGCACCGAGAAGATCGAAATCAAGCCACAGGTACACGAGTGGCGGCTGCCGTCCGGCCGCAGCATCCTCGTGCTGTCTGAGGGCCGCCTGATGAACTTGGGCAATGCCACCGGACACCCCTCCTTCGTCATGAGCACATCGTTCACCAACCAGGTGCTCGCCCAAATCGAGCTCTACGCCCACGGTGAGAACTACGAGCGCAAGGTCTATGTGCTGCCGAAATACCTCGACGAGAAGGTGGCCCGCCTGCACCTCGATGCCCTCGGAGTGAAGCTCACGGTGCTCAGCGGCCAGCAAGCCGCCTACATCGGTGTGCCAGTAGGGGGACCGTACAAGGTGGACCACTACCGATACTGATCATCTCCGGCTCGCCAGCGCCGACCGCCGAGCGGAATGCGACAATGCGATTCACCCCTCGGGGCGAGTCGCATCGTCGTTTCGACAGGGAGTCGACCCTATGCTATGTCAGGTCAGGCCGAATCCCTGAACAAGGGAATTGAGTCATGACCATCGATAACAACCGACATCTCGCGCTCGATATCATCCCGTTTTCGATGCCATTCAGCAGTGGGAATGAGCTGGCCAACGTGTCTGAGGTGCTTCGTTCCGGCCATGTCCACGGCGACGGCATCTTCACAGCCCGGGCCACCGAACGGCTGGTCGAAATCACCTCGGCTGATCACGTGCTCCTGACCACATCGGGAACACACGCTCTCGAAATGGCAAGCTACCTCCTCGGCATGGGCCAGGGCGACGAAGTCATCCTGCCGAGTTTCACCTTCCCATCGGCCGCGGATGCTGTGGCGCGCACCGGAGCCACCTGCGTGTTTGTCGACATCGACCCTGCCACCGGCAATATCGATCCACAGCAGGTGAGTGAGGCAATCGGGCCCCGCACCAAAGCCATCTCCATCATGCATTACGGCGGCGTTCCGGTGGACGTCGAGGCGATTCTGTCAATCGCTCGAAATCACGACCTTCCGGTCATTGAAGACAATGCCCACGGGCTCGGCGGAAGCATCGGAGAGCACAGGCTCGGGACGGTCGGCATTCTTGCCGCCCAGAGTTTTCACGACACGAAGAATGTGCACTCCGGCGAGGGTGGCGCCCTTCTCATCAATGATCCCTCGTTGGTGGAGCGTGCGGAGATCATGCGGGAGAAGGGCACCAATCGGTCCCAGTTCCTGCGCGGCCAGGTCGATAAATACAGCTGGGTGGAGGTCGGTTCGAGTTACCTGATGAGCGAGCTCAATGCCGCTGTCCTCGACTCCCAGCTCGAGTCGTTCGACGACATCCAGCACGCGCGGTTCGGGGTCTGGGATCGTTACTCGCAGGAGCTCGAAGAGTGGTCCGCGGAAAACGGCGTGCGACGGATGAGCCCACCGCTCGGCATTCACTCCGCTCACGTGTTTTACCTGGTCATGCCCGATTGGGAATCGCAGACTGCGCTGATCTCGCAGCTGCGAGCTGCTGGCATCATCGCGACTTTCCACTACGTTCCTCTCGATTCCAGCCCGGCTGGCCGACGATACGGACGCGTATTGCAGCCTCTCACGCAGAGTGAAGACTTCTCCCGTCGGATCGTTCGGCTGCCTTTGTGGGCCGGGATGCCGGAGGACTATGTGACGAGAGTCATTGCGGCGGTCGTGGAGTTCCCGGGTCGGTAGGGTTTAGCTGTGATGGATAGCCTGCATTCGAGTGTCGACATATGAACGCGCTCGGACGCGCATTCACCAGCCTGAAGACCGAAGGCGTGCGGTCGACGGCCTGGCGAAGCGCCAAGTACCTGGCGAACCGCTTCAGTCCATTCGTCGCGACGCCGCTCTCCTCTGTCTACCGGGAAGACGTCATCGCGGTCGACTGGACGAAGCCGAGAAACTTCAACGGCGAGTCGATCGCCGGCATTGACGGAAAATACCGGATCGCGTGGGTGATCACCCCGCCGAGCCGCACCAGCGGTGGGCACCAGAACGCGTTTCGATTCATGAGCTTCCTCGAAGAGGCCGGGCACGACCTCACGGTGTATCTGTACTCGCCCGGCAAGTTCCCGGTGGTGAACCTGGAAGAAATCCAGTCGATGATGCAGAGCATGAGTGCCTATCCCGAACTCGCCGGTGAGCTGAAGCTCTACGACCCGGCGACAGGGTTCGCGCCCGGCTACGACGCGATCGTCGCCTCCGACTGGGAGGCGACCTACGCCGCGTATCGTTACGAGGGCGCTGCGAAGCGGTTCTATTTCGCCCAGGACTTCGAACCTTTCTTCTTTGCGGAGGGCAGCGACTACGTGCTCGCGGAGAACTCGTACCGCCTCGGCTTCCACGGAATCGCGGCCGGCCAGTGGCTTGGCGAGAGGTTGCGCACCGACTATGGGATGTCGTGTGACGCGTACGACTTCGCCGTCGACACCACCCGCTACACCTTCGCAAACACCGCTCGCCGCACCGAGATCGCGTTCTACGCTCGCCCGCCGACCCCGAGACGGGCCACCGAGTTCGGCCTACTCGCGCTCAGCGAAGTCGCGAGGCTCAGGCCGGACATCACAATCAACCTCGTGGGTTGGGACATGTCGGGCTACGACGTGCCGTTCCCCTATGTGAATCACAAGGCCGTGGACATCGCCGAACTGGACGCTATCTATAACCGCTGTGCGGCAGGGCTTGTGCTCTCTCTCACCAACATGTCGTTGCTCCCCATGGAATTGATGGCAAGTGGAGTGGTGCCTGTCGTCAACGACGCCCCGAACACTCGCGGGGTGTTCGACAGTCCGGATGTGGAATACGTGCCGATGTCCCCACGAGCGATCGCTGAACGGCTGATTGCCATCGTCGACCGGCCGGATGCGGTCGAGAATGGCGCGCGAATTGCCCGGGCAGTCAGCGAGACGGACTGGTCAGATCCGGCGAGCCAGTTCATCGGCTCGTTCGAGAAGGCCATGCGAACGGCTCTCTGAGTGACCGAGCCTCTGCAACACCTCCGCCAGGTGGCATCCCTTGATGTCACCGTCGTCATCCCGACGTTGAACGGTGAACTGTATCTCGATCGTCTTCTTTCGCTGCTCGAGCGCCAGGACTTCGCTGGTTCAGTCGAAGTGCTTGTCATCGACTCCGGCTCTATTGACAGTACCCTGACAATCGTGCGCGCCCATCCGGAGGTGCGCCTGCACGAGATCCCCAATTCCGAATTCGGGCATGGAAAAACTCGGAATCTGGCCGCACAACTCGCCCGCGGGCGGGTCGTCGCGTATCTCACCCAGGATGCCCTCCCCCGCACGGCCGGGTGGCTCAGCGCTCTCGTCGCGCCGCTCGACCCCGGCGGAGCGGATGCCGTGGCGGTATTCGGCAAGCAGGAGCCCCGGCCGGGATGTTTTCCCCTGCAGAAGTATGAGATCCAGGCCGTCTTCGCGCGATTCGGCGACGAACTGGCGCTCTATCAACGCACCGAGCGGGTGCCCACCGGCTCGGAGCTGGATCTGCTTGCCTTCTATTCGGACGTCAACTCGGCCACGCGGCGGGAGTTCCTCCTCGACGTGATTCCCTACCGCGATCTGTCTTATTCCGAAGACATGGCCTTCGCCCGCGACCTGATCGAGGCCGGCTACCGTAAGGCATATTCTCCGGACGCGAGTGTCGAGCACTCCAATGACCTCAGCTTTAGCGAATATGGCAAGCGAATCTTCGACGAAACCCTTGCCATGCGCCGAGTGGATGAGAGCGCTCCGATGTATGGCTTCGGTGGCGCGGTGCTGCGGGCTGGCTACGGCATCCTGAAAGACTCGATTCGAATCATCCGTGATTCCGATTATGGGATTGGGGCGACCCTTCGGTGGCTCGTTGTGAACCCGTGGTACCACGCATCCAAGTGGCGCAACTACGGCCGCGCGGCGCGGGTGCGACTCGACGACCGCAGAACGATCGAGGCGCACTCGCTCGAGCATGAACGGGTGCGCCAGGCGCGACCCGATAGCTAGTCGCGCCTCCCGACCAGGAGTTTGCGCAGTCCGGGGGAAAGCGGGCCGCGCAAGCGCATCAGGCCATGGGCCGCGCCGATGACGGTCGCAACCAGCTGACGCCAGCGCAGTGGCCCCGAGACGATGGTGGTCACAGTCGGTCCGATCTCGCGCTTGATCGCCGAGAGTACCCAACGCGGGCGGATGCGGGAGTACCGCAGGAAGAGGTCGATGTTGTTACGGGTGATAAAATACCGGCGGGTAGGGCCGTGGTACTCATAGGTGCGCTGGCGCCCCCGCTCATCGAAGCGAGCGACCCCGAAGGGTCTCAGGGCGACCTGCTCGCCGAGCGAATGGCTGATATCCGTGCCAGGCCCCACAGCGATCCGATAGCCGTACTGCGCGATCCGCAGGCAGAATTCGGTGTCGACGCAATCGATGAAGAGTCGCTCATCGAAGAGGCCGCACTCCGTGAGGCACCTGGCGCTGATCAGGCAGCCTGACTGGATCGCCTCCCGCACCAGGCCGAGTCCTTCGGCCGTGTGGAGCTCGTAGATGGATGGTTTACCGTTGACACGGTCGGTGCAGACGACGCCGAGTCGTGTGTCCGGAGCCGCGATACGAAACACCGTCGTGCAGTCGGACACGTAGTGGCCAGGGAGTACGGTATCCTGATCGAGTGTGAGCACGAAATCGGCGTCGTCGGTGAGCGCCATTCGAATGCCGATGTTGAGTGCCGCCGCGATCCCGTTGTTGCTTGCGCTTCGAACGATTTCACAGCCGAGTTCCCCTGCCAAAGCGAGGATCCCCGCCGGGTCGTCCGGGCTTCCGTCGTCCACCACGATAATCATTGCCACCTGCGGGGCGAGAGCGCGGAGGCCGACGAGCAGCGCCTCATCGGGACGAAAGGTGGGAACGACGGCCACAACCCTCTGGCCCGTCGGTCGTTCGTTTTCGGTCACACCCCATTATCGAGGGCGCACGATGCCCGACCAGCCCGCGCGTTACAGTAGGGGCTGGTGGGACAACGAGGGAAGAAGCGAGTGCCGTGACCAGTCCGAGCAGTGAATCCTGGGTCGGGCCGGAGGCCGAACTCGAGGGTGTTGATCGCGTGCACGCTCTCGAGAACCTGCTCCAGCTCAGCGATCGGATCATGAGCCTCGAGGCAGAGCTCGCGCAGGTCAGCACAGTGCGTGTGCTCACTCCGACAGAGCAGCTCGACGCCGAGCAGCAGCTGATTGCGATGCGCGCGTCCCTGCCGTGGCGGGTCGGTCGCGTCGTCACCATCCCTCTTCGCGTCGTGCGGCGGATGCTGCGCCGGACCTCGAACCGGTGAGCGCTGCGCCGACTTTTACGATCTGGGTGGATGGCATCGGTCGTTCCCGGGCTGACGTCGAGCGGGTACTGGTCGAAAGCGCTCTGCAGGCGGCGCCGGGCACCGACTTCGTCTGTCTCGTCGCTGCCAACGAGGAGGACAGTGCGGATTGGGCGGTCGACGCTGCGGTACTACTCGTTCCGCTGCCCGACGACGACGCCGCAGTGCTGAATCGACTGCTGTCGCAGACACGGAGTGACTGGGTTGTGTGGATCGATGCCTCGGCGCGACTGGCTCCGGGAGCACTCGCACACGTCGAGTCCGCAGTGGCGCGCTTCGACATCGATCTCCTCTACGGTGACTCGCGCCTCCCCGGTTCGCGAAGAAGCCACCGACCGGCCTTCTCGCCAATTCGACTCCGATCCCAGGACTATCTCGGCGATGTCCGGGGATTCCGGGTGGAAGCTCTTCTTGGGAGGGGCGGGTTCGGCGCTGGCCACGCGAGCGCACATCCCCTCGACCTCTCGTTGCGGCTCGGTTCGGATGCGGCGCGCGTGCTTCGTATCCCGGAGATCCTCTCGGTCTCCGCCATGGCCATCCGACCGTCTACCGAGCAGCACCGCAAGGTCGTCGCACAATTCCTCGGTGCGAGTGACATCGTCGCGGAGGTGACCGTCGTGGCCGGGGGGCTGCAGGTGAATTACCCGCTGGTGTCCGCCCCGCTCGTCTCGATCATCATTCCCACCCGGGGAAGTCGCGCAAGAATTCACGGCGCCGAGAGCGTTCTCGTGGTGGATGCCGTGCGCGGCATACTGGAGCGATCGACGTATGCCTCCCTTGAATTCGTCGTCGTCGCCGATGATGAGACACCCCAATCGGTGATCGACGACCTCGTGTGCCTCGCCGGTGACGCCCTTCGGGTCGTGCGGTGGTCCGAGGACTTCAACTTCTCGGCGAAGATGAACCGGGGCGCGATCTTTGCACGTGGTGACTACCTGGTGCTACTCAACGATGACGTCGACCTGATCACCCCTGACTGGATCGAAACAATGCTCGGCCTCGCCCAGCAACCGGGAGTCGGACTGGTCGGATCGTTGCTCTTCTTCGAAGACGGCACGGTGCAACACGGCGGACATGTCTACTCGGCGAGTTGGGCGGGACACATCGCGTTCGGGTGGCCGGCCGATCGAGACGACGACCTCGGCTCCATGGGCGTGGAGCGCGAAGTCTCCGGAGTCACCGCCGCCTGCGCAATGATCCGCGCCGACACCTTCTGGCAACTGGGGGGACTTTCGCTCGACTACGCCGGTAACTACAACGATGTGGATCTCTCTCTCAAAGTTCGGACGAGCGGCCGGAGTGTCATCTGGACGCCGCACGCTCGCCTGTATCACTTCGAATCGAAGAGCAGAATTGCCACCGTCGAACCGGCAGAACTCGCGACGCTGCGTGCCCACTGGGGTACCTGGCTGCTGTCGGACCCCTACTGGCCGAGCTCGGATGGGCAGCCCTAGCGCTCGGGGAATCCGTGCGGCAGCCCTTCGAGCGCCGGCCGTAGGTGCTCAAGGCGCTGCGCCTCGAGGCTGAGGCCGGTGTATTCGCGGTCGCGGCGGAGCGCCGAGACCGCGGCGAGAAAGAGTTCGGCATCCACGGTCGGCAGCGGCGAGACGAAGCCGGATGCCTCGGTCGCGAGCGAGCGGGACATGCGGGCGCGGGCATCCGGGGTCAATCGCGACGCCTGTCGGAGGAACTGTGCAATGCGGCGCGACAAGCCGTCGGGCATCCGCGCCACATCGGCCGTCGTGGCCCAGCCGAGCAGTTCGAGGGGGACCCCGTACACGGGAGGCGTAATTTTCGAGACCCGCTCGTTTTGGCTGTAGGTGCCGGCGAGCAGGTCGCCGAGGCGTTTGGTGCGGCCGTTGAGGAGCGCAGTGACCGACGCGATGCCACCGAGGGTCGAGAACACCTCGAGCACCCCGGTGAGCGAGCGGATGAAGGCGTGACGCAATCCGATCGATCCGCCGTCGTCCCGCACGATCCGCCCGCCGACCGCGAGTTTGCCGAGCGACTTGCCCTGGCTGAGGGTCTCGACGGCGGTCGGGGCGACGACCAGGCAGAAGACGAGGGCGGAGAGGGTGACTGCCTTACTGCTCGCCTCGTCGAAGAATCCGCTCAGCCAAGGAGACGTCACGGCGAGCAGGATGAGGAGCCAGAGTCCGAAGTAGGCCACGAAGTCGATCATCGCGCCGGCCGCCCGCAGAATGAAGCTGATGGGCCGCAGGTCGAGGCCAACGGCCTCGCCGGTCATCAGCTCGAGCTCATCCGAGACCTCGGGAATGCGTGCACCACCCTGCGCTGCCGTCGCCATGTCTAGTATCTAAACAGATGGATCTCGATGCATACTCCGCCGCGCACCGCGATGAGTGGGACGAGCTTGCCCGGCTCGGGGTCAAACGGAGCTTCTCAGGCAGCGAATCCGACCGGCTGATCGAGCGCTACCAGTCCGGGGCCAGCCAGCTCTCCGCGATCAAGACCACGGCGGGGCAGTCCGTGCAGGGAGATCGGTTGTCGCTGTCATTGTCCCGCGCGCGCCTGCGCTTCACCGGCGCTGGGAGCAATGTGCTCAGCCAGCTGCCCACCTTCTTCGGGGCGCAGCTTCCTGCGGCTCTCTATCGCATCCGCTGGACCAGCCTGATCGTCGCCCTCGCCAGCGCGACCATCGCCGTGCTCTACGGGTTCTGGGCACTCAACACGCCCGGAGTGCTCTCTCACTTCGGAACCGAGGAATTTCGCAAGCAGTTCGTGGAGCAGGACTTCGTGAACTACTACTCGAATCACCCTCCCGCATCCTTCACCGGGCAGGTCTGGACGAATAACGCGTGGATTGCAGCCCAGTGTGTTGCGTTTGGCATCGTCGGTGTCGCTCCGTACGTGCTCTTCTTGAATGCGCAAACCATTGGACTCAGCGGCGCACTGATGGCCTCCCACGATCGGCTCGATGTGTTCTTTCTCTACATCGCCCCGCACGGCCAGCTCGAGCTGTACTCGATCTTCGTCGCCGGAGCGGCCGGATTGACCATCTTCTGGTCGTGGATCGCTCCCGGTGCCCGCACGCGCGGTCAGGCGCTTGCCGAGGAGGGGCGAGCACTGTTCACCGTCGCGATCGGCCTGATCCTCTCGCTTCTGGTCTCCGGCATCATCGAGGGCTTTGTCACCCGCCAGGACTGGCCCTGGGTGATCAAGATCGGAATCGGCACGGTGGCGCTCGGGTCGTTCCTGTTTTACCAGTGGGTGATTGGCCGTCGCGCTGTGCGCGCGGGCGAAACCGGTGACCTCGACGAGTTCGAGGCGGGTGCGCGGAGGATCGTCGCGGCCTGACGATTCCACCATCCAGTTTTGAGTCATTCACGATAAGTGCCATACTGGAGCGGATGGATGCCGAGCTGGGGACTGCGCTTCGTGCCGCAGGCCTGCGCGTCACGCCGGGTCGGCTCGCCGTGCTCGAGGCGTTGGAGACGCATCCGCACTCCACCGCCGAGACACTGAGAGTGGTATCCGCGGCGGGACTCTCGATCCAGTCCGTGCACAATGTGCTCGCCGATCTGACGGCGGCGCGAATGATCCGGCGTACCGAGCCGGCCGGATCCGCCGCGCTCTACGAGCGTCGAATCGGCGACAACCACCACCACGTGGTGTGCTCGGTCTGCGGAGCCGTGGCCGACGTCGACTGCATACACGGTGAGGCCCCCTGCCTCACCGCGAGCAACACCAACGGCTTCACCATCGAGGCCGCCGAAATCACTTTCTGGGGGCGCTGCCCCCTCTGCCAGCACAAAATAACCACACCGAAGGAGACAGCATCGTGACCGAACCAACAACGAGCCAGACCGGAACCCCAGTTTCAAGCGATAGCCATTCGCTCACCGCCGGAAACGACGGCGTGACCGCACTGCACGACCGTTACCTGGTCGAGAAGCTTGCCCAATTCAACCGGGAGCGCATCCCGGAGCGGATCGTGCACGCCAAAGGCGGTGGGGCGTTCGGAACCTTCACCGTAACCGGAGACGTGTCGGGGTACACCAAGGCCGCGGTCTTCCAGCCGGGCGCGACGACCGAAACTCTCCAGCGCTTCTCGAGCGTCGCGGGCGAGCAGGGCAGCCCTGACACCTGGCGCGACGTGCGCGGCTTCTCGGTGAAGTTCTACACGACGGAGGGCAACTACGACATCGTCGGAAACAACACCCCGGTGTTCTTCATTCGCGACGGGCTCAAGTTTCCCGACTTCATCCACTCCCAGAAGCGCCTGCCGGGCTCTGGCCTGCGAGATGCCGACATGCAGTGGGACTTCTGGACCCTCTCGCCGGAGTCAGCTCACCAGGTGACCTACCTCATGGGAGACCGTGGTTTGCCACGTTCCTGGCGGGAGATGCCGGGCTTCGGCTCGCACACCTACCAGTGGATCAACGCGGCCGGCGAGCGATTCTGGGTCAAGTACCACTTCACCTCGAACCAGGGCAACGTGGAAATGGGCGGAGCCGAGGCCGAACTCATCGCCGGAGCGGATGCGGACTACTACCGTCGCGACCTGCATGACGCGATCGAGGCGGGCGATTTCCCCTCGTGGGACGTTCACGTGCAGGTGATGCCGTACGAAGAGGCGAAGACCTACCGTTTCAACCCCTTCGACCTCACCAAGGTCTGGCCGAAGGCGGACTATCCGCTGATCATGGTCGGCACCCACACGCTCGACCGCAACCCGGAGAACTTCTTCGCGCAGATCGAGCAGGCCGCGTTTTCGCCGGCCAACACCGTGCCCGGTATCAGCATCAGCCCAGATAAAATGCTGATGGCTCGGGTGTTTTCTTATCCGGATGCCCAGCGTTATCGAGTCGGCACCAACTATAACGAGATCCCGGTGAATGCCCCGAAGGCGGCCGTGAACAGCTACACCCAGGATGGTGCCGCACGGCACGGCTTCAAGCCGGCATTCGCTCCCGTCTACGCCCCGAACTCGTTCGGTGGACCCGTGGCGGATGTCGCGGCAGCCGGCGAGGGCACCTGGGAGAGCGATGGTGAGCTGGTTTACGCCGCCGCCAGCCTGCACGCGGAAGACGACGACTTCGGCCAGGCCGGCACGCTCTATCGCGATGTGTACGATGATGCCGCCAAGCAGCGGTTCCTCCAGACGCTGACCGGCGCGGTCGGCGGCGTGCAGAGCGCCGTGATCAAGGAACGCGCGATCCAGTACTGGACGAACGTGGATGCCTCCCTCGGTGCCGCTCTTCGGGTGGAGCTCTCGGCCACGGCGGTGCTGGTCGAGTAGGTTCAGCGGCGCCGCTGCGCCATCCATCTCCCGTTTTTCCTACCGCCGCCGTGTCTGAACACGGAGGCGGTAGGAAAAATGGACGGGGGTCACGCCTCGAGGGTCACGCCTCGAGGGACAAGGCGACGATCGGGCGCTACTCCGGAAGCGTTCTACAGCCGGCCGGCCGCTTTCAGCGCGATGTAGCGGTCAGCGAGGG
>ENA-OBIO01000762-OBIO01000762.1-metagenomes-genome-assembly--contig:-NODE-762-length-15175-cov-2.91647_pt1 | contig 15175 bp, 27 predicted proteins | sample MGYA00153383_OBIO01 | MGnify analysis MGYA00153383 | reverse complement strand
AAGCGTGCAGAGGCCATCCGGTTCGCAGAGTCTCAGGTCTGATTCACCCATATGGGCTAGGATCTAGAGAAGTTGCGCTAGCTCTTCGGACCTGCTACACTTAAGGTACAAGGAGAGAGACAGGATAGAGGACAGGGATCGGGTCGCCTGATCTGGTTTCTGCTCTCCAAGTTCCTCTCTCCACCGCTTCTCCAACCAGAAGGAGATTAAAATGTTCAAAGTCTACAGCTACAGTTTGTCAGGAATGACCAACATTTCTTCGGTAATGGGTTTCAGCAATGCTCGTCGTATTGCTGATCAGTCTAATGCGTGGTATATTGCTAGTGGTTCCAGTGCTCGTGAGATTGTACTTCCGGTGATTAAATGAGCAACCTTGATAAGCACGTAGGTGAAAAGGGCTGGGCTGGTTGTAGATGGAACAGCCAAAGAAAAGAAATATTTCGCTCCACAGCAGTCTTTAAAAATTATGAAGATGCCAGGCAAACCTATCCTGTAACAAACATCAGAGAGTTCACCTTTGATGGATCTAAGTGGCTTCCAGAGAATCCTTACAACAACACCATGAAGGCGGTACCGTAATGAGTGAAATGAAGGTATGGCGAACTTATGGTACAGTTGTTCGTCCACATTTGAACCTTGCTGATGGCACCACAGCATCGGTGCAGGCATCACATTCTCATAATTGTACACCTCGTAACAACGAAGGCCCCTACAGCCACGTAGAGGTCGGTTTCCCGTCAGTAAGGCCAGAGCCTTGGTCAGAGTGGGCGCAGTACGCAGAGGACCCCTCAGACCCCACTAGGACGGTCTACAGTTACGTTCCTATCGAGCTGGTGGCAGAGTTCATTCTGATTCACAACCAGAATCTTATAAGTGTAATGAAATTTCTAGAGCTGTCTTGACAGACGCTTCTGTCTTCTGCTACACTTTAGTTACAACGACAGAGAGAAGGACACCATGGCCTGCATGCTCACCAAGGCTGCTCAACACCAGGACAGTTACTGCCGGTGCTGCTGGTCTATGCACGCTAATAAGCCGCAGGCTCGTCGTAAGCAGCGTCAGATTGAGAAGCGTGAGTGGAGAAAAGATCAGGCATGAATAAAGAAGTAGTCTTTAAGTCAAGGTTTGCTGTTGGTGTATGCTTAGTGACAGTATCAGTTGTTATTGTTATTCTAAGCGTTCTTGTCATTTTAGCAAATAGCTCTAATAAGAAGAACGCAGATAATTCCAGTGTAGCTCAGTTAGCGGCTTGCCAAAAGGCAACAGTGATAGCTGATCAGCTTTTGAAAGATTGGAGGTCTACTTCTATTCTTTTGGCAGAAGCTGGTAAGGCTACTCTTAATGGTGATATGTCATCCACTAAAGCAGATATGGTCATAGCTACAAATCAACTTGATGTTATTGATAATAAAGAGTCGGCTTATCAACAACAAGAAAATATTTGCTCTGGATCAGGCCAAGCATAACCCTCTTATTGTGAAGGATTAAAAATGAGTGAAGTAAAGTACCCTGATGTGTTTGTTCAGTTGGTCGGCAAGGATGGTAACGCCTTCAACATCATCGGTTCAGTTCAAAAGGCTCTAAGGAAGGCGGGTGCCTCCAAAGACGAGCTGAATGACTTTATGACTCAGGCTATGTCAGGAGACTACAACGACCTTCTTGATACAGTAATGAGTTGGGTCGAAATAGGATGATCACCCAAGAGCAGTTTGATGACTTCTCAGAGAGCCTTACGGAGGCCTTAGCCCAGGACTGTGATCTTTCTAGAAGCACTTATGATAATATGCATCGTAACTATCCTGGAACTCTTTCTACAGCATATTCAGAGGGAGAGTATCGAGCAAGTGTAAAGATGTTAATTCTTGTAAGAAAATTAATTGAAGATTTTAATAATGTCGATAACAAGATTGAGGTAAGCAGCAAAAATGAAGTATGAAATTGAAGTTATTCGAACTGTAAGGGTAGTAGTAGACACAGAGGACTCATATCATTATGATCTTGATGATGCTGATGTAGACGATCCTGAAAGTATTGCTGCAGAAATGGCAATCTTTGATGCTGAAGATTCTCCTAATGTTCAGGAAGAAGAAGCACTCTCAGTAAGCGTTCGTATTGGATCTGTTACACAACTTAGTCAGTAGTAAAGTTAGTGTAAATGACTAGATCTAATCTATAGACTGCACAAAAAAAATCTACAGATTGGATAAATTGTGATTATTGATTCGATTTTTATTATACTGGCTATTTCTATGGTTTGTAATATTGTAATTGCGATTGCGATTACTAAAAGAAAGCCAATTGCAAAAAAGCTTACAGAAAGAGAACAAGAAGAAATTAGAGTTCTGAAGCCTATGAAAGAGTTTTTTGAGATTTTAACATTTAACGCTCAACTTAACGGTAGAACTATAGATGAAATTCTGCACGATGCAAAGGTGCCCAGAGACAGAAAAGAATACAAACGAGCGGAGTAGAAATGTATAAGTTAATCTTTGGATTTTCTTTTGTTTTGAGTTGGCTCACTATGTTTTTTATCATTTTCCCGAGGGTTGCTGAAAGATTGGACAAAGCTCTATGAGTGAAGTTAGTATTTATCCGCTAGAGGTTTCTTGGTTTAAAGATGTTATTTGGCAAGTACATAACAAGGGTGTTATCATTAATCATGTTCGAGGCGAGACGGTGGCAAGAAGCCTACTTGATGGGAATGCAAATTCGCACTATGGTGTTATTATAAAGAAGACCGGACTTTACTTTAAAACAGGACCCAACGAAGAAGAAGAATTGGAACTACTAGATGACTGAAACAAATCCCCTGGGATATGAAATGACTGAGCTTCTTCCAACAGAGAAGACAGCAATTCAGGAAGTACTCGTTACGTCTAATAGACGATATAAGGAAGTAAACTCTAATTGGGATGAGAAGAGCGAGCAAAGGCGAGTCGATGACCTTAATGGTTGGCGAATAGAAACGCAGAATAGGTTTACAGATATTGGATTTGTGGTAACTGTAGATCCGTTTGACATAATGTTTGATAAGGTTACAGGCTTGCCAGTGATGGTACCCTCTATTCAGGTTATGGGTAAGACCGAAGATCCTGGTGAATTTGATCATCAAAGAATGGCGAGAGAGACCCAAAGAGGTCTTTTCGACGGTCGTGCAGGTAAGCTAAAGAATAATGTTTGGGTTTCACCTGAATCAAAGTTCTGAGTTAAAAGTTTTATTTCAATTTCTACTTAAAGGACATACAATTGTTATCGTTTCGCCTAGCTGAATCATTTATAGAACCATACAAAACTCGTCCAGTTGATTGGGGATTCATAGATTCTGGCGGAAATGCTTTAGGTGAAATTGTATATCTAAGGACGTACAGTCGTAAGAAAGAAGATGGCACTAAAGAGCGATGGTGGGAAACTTGTCAGCGTGTTATTAATGGCATGACTAGTTTGCAAAAAGAATACTGCAAGACTAATCGTTTGCCGTGGTCTAATGTCAAAGCTCAGAATACAGCACAAGATGCCTATGAACGGTTGTTCTCATTTAAGTGGACTCCTCCAGGTCGTGGTCTATGGATTATGGGTACGCCACTAGTTAATGATCAGCGTAATTCTGCAGCGCTTCAGAACTGTAGTTTTATTTCTACCGCAGATATGACCAAAGATGATCCCACCTACCCATTTACATTCCTTATGGAAGCAAGCATGCTTGGAGTGGGTGTTGGATTTGATTCGCTAGGTGCCAAAAAGAATTTTAAGATTCAAAAGCCAGAATTGAGTTCTGATTTTGTCATTCCCGACTCGCGTGAGGGGTGGGTTGAATCCCTTAAGATTCTTCTTGAGTCGTATCTTAAGCAAGATATGTCTTTGCCGACATTTGACTATTCGTTGATTCGTCCTGCAGGTGCTCCTATTAAAATCTTTGGTGGCACTGCTGCAGGTCCACAATTCTTGGTAGATCTGCACGAATCAATTAAGGGTATCTTTAAAGATAGAAGCGGAACGCTACTAACTACCACTGACATTGCTGATATTGGCAACCTGATCGGTGTTTGTGTGGTTTCTGGAAACGTTCGTCGTAGTGCTGAACTTTTAATGGGTTCTATTGACGATGATGAATTCCTTAATCTTAAAAATTATGATGGCCTTGGAGCTAAGAGGCCATGGGGTTGGATGTCCAACAACAGCGTCTCTGTAAACGTCGGAGACGACCTGAGCAAGATTGTTCCTGGTATCGCTGCCAACGGTGAACCTGGAGTCGTCTGGATGGACCTGAGCCGTCAGTATGGCCGTCTGGCAGATCCCCGTAACGACAAGGATCACCGAGTAGCTGGATACAACCCTTGTTTGATTAGTTCTGCTAACCTTCTCACCAAAAATGGCTGGACAACCTTTGGTGATGCATATAAATCTGGCGACAAGCAGACCATCATTCAGGACGCTCGCGTAACCTATCAGGCAACTATTGACGGTGAAGAGCATTCTTCTAACTGGAAGTTTGACTTGACCACTGGTGTTCGTGGTATTGAGCAAGAAGCCTCTCAAGTTTTCTTGACCCAGAAGGATGCAAGGGTTGTCAAGCTCTCCACAAAGCAGGGGTATGAAGTCACCCTAACCCCTGATCATCTAGTTGCTACCAAATCCAGGGGGATGATCGCAGCAGAAGATCTTTGTGCAGGAGAAGAAATTTTGCTCACTGCTGGCGCTTTGCCAAGCGTCGGCATTACCGGAAGAGATCCACAAACAGTAGAGGAAATTGAGGCTGCCCTGATGGGTCTCATTGCTGGGGACGGCACTTTCGGTAAAGGTAAATCTACCGAAAATGTCAAACTTGGTTTTTGGGGAGAAGACCGTAGCTCTGTAGCTCGTGTATCTTCATGGATTGATGTTTTATGGGATAGGTATGGTGACGAAATAGTATCTCCTGGAGATCGTCCATACACTAGGTATTGGGTTTCTGAAGTCCCAGAAAGAAATGAAACCAGACTCCAAAGCTCCTTTCTTGCTGCACTGCTTAAAGAGAAGTATGGCTTTCAGAAGTCAACTAAGCTGGTTGTTCCAAAAGCAATAATGGAAAATGCTAGGACCACTCAAGGTCTCTTCTATGTTGCGGGACTTTCTTTTGCTGATGGGTACGTCAATAAGTATAATAAAGTTGGGTCTAGCTCTGCCAGAATCTCTCAGTCTGATAAGCCAATTCTTCAATCTATCCAAAAGATTCTTCTGGCTAATGGAATTGCCAGCACCATCTACTTGCGTAGACCAGAAAGGCAATCTTTGCTACCTACCTATGAGCTATTGATTATGAATCATAAATATGAATTCGCTTCTTTGATTGGTTTCCTTGGATCTCACAAGGACCAGACAGCCCTGGAAAACCTTACTCCTTCGAGAAAGAGAAATGGGTTTTCTGCCACGGTATCTTCAGTAGAAGATGCAGGCATAGAGGACGTTTATTGTCTTAGGGAGCCAATCAGAAGAACTCTTTGTGCAGATGGAATCACCATGCGTCGATGCGCAGAGCAAAGCCTAGAGTCAGGTGAATGCTGCACCTTAGTTGAAACTTTTATTGACAGACATGAGGACCTAGAGGACTATAAGAAGACTCTTAAGGTTGCCTATCTCTATGCAAAAACTGTTACTCTTCTTCCTACGCATTGGCCACGTACAAATGCCATTATGCAAAGAAACAGAAGGATCGGAACCTCGCTTGCTGGTGTAACCAATTTTGTTGATAGTCGAGGGTTGCCGTTATTGCGTCAATGGATGGATCTTGGATATAATGAGATTAATCGTTTGGATAAGACTTATTCTGAGTGGCTTGGTGTTCGTGAATCCATTAAGAAGACTACGGTAAAGCCGGGTGGTACTACACCTCAGCTTCCAGGGTCAACTCCTGGAATTCATTGGGGTGCTGGTGGAAGTACATTTATGAGATCTATAAGAATGTCAAAGGAAGACCCAATGGTGTTCTTGCTTGATAAAGCTGGATATACTATTGAGATTGACGTAGCTAATCCTAAGTCAACCGTTGTGGTATATTTCCCAATTAAGTCTAATGCGAAGCGTTCAGAAAATGAAGTCTCTGTCTTTGAAAAGGCAGCATTGGCAGCATTGGCTCAAAGGTATTGGTCTGATAATTCAGTGTCGGTTACGCTTTCTTTTGATCCAGAAACTGAGTCTCAGCATGTTGGCACTATTCTTTCTATGTATGAGGGTCAGCTAAAGACAGTAAGCTTTCTCCCTATGATTAAGGGTGGGGCGTATAAGCAAATGCCATATGGTAAACTAACTGAAGAAGAGTGGAAAAAGTGGACGTTTAAGCTTTTCCAAATCGACTGGAGCCCTATTTATGATGGGCTTGGCATAGAAGCTATCGGTGAGCAATTCTGTGAGACTGATGTTTGTGTGGCCAAAGATTTTCTTAAGGACGCTATAAAAGAAGGTTAAATGTCACCACGAAGTAAACAACTTAATGTCTCTAAGGCGATGGACTTTACTGAGCAATTCAGGAATAGTCTGTCGCCTAAGAGGCCTTTTGAGAGCATTGTTGATTTTGTTGTTCATAAATCATTTTGTGGCTATGAGCCTTATCCTCGTCAATTAACTTTATTGAAACTTATTTACCTGGAAACAGAAAATATGAGTCAATATGACATTGACGTTATTGAAAAGTGGCGATTAGGTTTTGGTGGTAGACAATCAATGGGCGTGCAGCCAGACATTTGGGAAAGAGTAGCTTATTTAAAGAAAAATGGCTATAGAAGGTTTCCACATGTACAATCTGTTCTTGGAAGAAGAGCGTCTAAAGGTTGGATTGGCGGAATCTTAGGTGGAGAAACTGCAGCATATATGGTTTCGTTAGATGACTGGCAAAGACATTATCATGTCCAGCCAGGTAAAGACTCTTATCTAAACGCGATTGCAACTAACTTTCAGCAAGCGCAGAAAAATCTTTTTGCTGACATTCGAAACGTTATTAATGATTGCGCATGGCTTCAGCCATACATATCAGCGTCCAATGAATATAAGATTCACCTTAAAACGCCAGCAGATAGTAGACGGCAAGCTGATATGCTTGCAAAGGGTTTACCTATTGATCAGGAAATAGCAACTGTACGAGTTCTTGCCTTAACCTCTACGTCCACTTCTGGTCGTGGGTCTGCCGTTATTGCAAACTTTTATGATGAGTTTGCGCACATGATTGTTGGTACTGGCGGTCCAAGAAGTTCTGAGGAAGTTTATGAGGCCTATCAGCCTGCCTTAAGACAGTTTAAAAAAGATGGATTAACATACCTACCCTCAAGCCCTTTTAGTAAGGTTGGTAAGTTCTACGACCTTTATACAAAAGGATCTGTTCCAACTCTTGATTATCTTGAAAAAACTGGTGGCTTTGTTGAAGGAAGACTATATGCTGACGATTTAGAGGATGATCCAGAAGCTACTTTTGTTGATTTAACAGCTAACCCCGAATTTCTTATAGTGCAACTTCCGTCATGGGGTCTATATGAAGACTGGGAAAGGTCATACAGCATATCTGGAATTAAAAAAGAGAGCGCTGTTATGGAATATGATATTCCAATGAGAAGGCTTGAGCAGAGTAATCCGTCTAAGTTTAAGGTTGAGTATAATGCTCAATTCGCTGAGGTAGAAGATGCTTATCTTGATCCGATTATGGTAGAAAGAATGTTTAAGCCCTGGCAAGGACAAACATTAAGCCCTGTTAGCCATGGTTCTATGGAATTTAAATATCATGCACATATTGACCCTGGCCTTTCTAATGCTAACTTCGCTTTAGCTATTGGGCACCTAGAAGATGCAGAACCAAATGAAGCGGGAGAGATCTTTCCCCACGTAATTATTGATATGCTTAAGGTATGGAAAGCTAAGGATTATAAACCCGTTGAGGCTGGCGCGAAGCCTAATATCCCCTTTGATGAGGTCTTTGAAGAAATAAGCGAAATCATTGGGGAATTTCCCTCTATGGAGATGTTTAGCTCTGATCAATGGCAAAGCGCTTATTTCTTGGCTGCGCTAAAGAAAAGGTATAGCAACAGAACAAGAATTAAAGAAGTTACCTTCACAGAAAAAGAAAATAAAGATCGATACGATTACTTTAAGTCTGCCCTTAACTTAGGTTGGGTTCATTCTATTAAAGATAATTTTTTTGCCAATGGGGAGTCCTTACTTGAACAGGAACTAAAGTTCCTTACCGAAAACAACGGCAAGGTACAAAAGCAAGAGTTTGGTATGGTGCAGACAAAGGACCTTAGTGACTGTGTTACTGAAATTACAGCAAGAATGCTAAAGAAGGCCCTTGATCATTGGAGGTCTGGACAGATGGGCACCTTAGGGCTAAGCTCATCAGCAGCTCAAAAAACAAGAGTAATAGACAACCAATCAAGGTCCGGTCAGTTTGGTAATGCTAGAGAAACACTAAGCGGGTTTGGTAGAGGCGTAAGGAATCAGGTTCCATCTTCAGCCTCTAGAGGAAGATTTGACAGGTAGCTTGACAAGCAAGCCAAGGATGATATAGGGTCAAGCTATGGCAAACAAGTGGAGTGTCACCGAGAAGGAAGAGTCAAGACTATGGATTATGCTGGGAGTGACAGCAGTGACATTAGGAATTCTGGTGGGGATTCACATTCCTCCCCTGTGGTGGCTATGAGCACCCCGGAGCAGCGGGCGGCGACCTGGCCGACGAATGGGACGCGGCCATGGAGCGATTCATGCGAGCCGCTGACATATCGAAGCCATACAGCGCCGCCGACATAGCGCGCTATTTCACGGTCAGGACTGCCATCGTCTGCCCGACTGGCGAACATCTTGGCACCGCCTGCATATATAACACAAAGTGAGGAATAAATAATGAAATCTGATTTTTCTAATTTAAGTGATAAGCAAGTTTTACGTAAGGCAAAGAAGTTTGTGAAAAAGCTTGATAGATATCTAAAGAGTGTAAGGTTTACTCAAACAATTTTAAGTGATCTTGCGGAACTTTCTAAAAAGTTTCCACATATTCCTATTCCTCCAGTTATGCCACCACCTAATAATACCAGGGTTAAACACTGGACTCAAGAGCGTGAATACTGGTCAAAGGCAATTCAGGAAGGAACGATTAAGTGACATCCAGTCTTTATATGAAGAGCAAGTCTTTCCCGATGATTGTTAAGTCAAAGGAATTTAAAGACCATCGTCTTGATAGTGAGTATTGTGCAGAGTGTTCTAGTAAGTTCTTTAGGCTTGAAACTATCCATAAGACTGTAGCAGGAGACTGGGTTTGTGGTGTATGTGCAGAGCTAAGGGATCAAAATGCGTGAAGTAAAAAAGGTCAAGGTTCCAATTTATAGAATCTATATCCTTACTGATCTTGAGGAAAGTGCCCCTAATTACAATCATTTTGTATTTGAAACTTCTGGCCTTCCTTTAGAGGCACTTAAGTTGCTAGTTGATGCTTGGAACTTATATTTGTGGGATTTTCCATATGGTGGGTATGCTTTTCCAGTGAAAAAAGTAAGCCTTCAAGAAGAGTCACCCGCTATTTGGAAAGATGTTGACAGGACAGTGCCACGCAGTGTAGAGTGATCCTTACCAGCCAAGATGAAGGAGCAAGTGATGACCGTAGCAACAGGAACTTCCGTAGGAGATGCAGAAATCTATGTCGATGAGGAACAGGACCCTCCGATCTTCTATTGTGCTGCTGTAGTATATCGTGGTAGTTATTACGAACCTACAGAGTACTGCGAGAATGAAGTTACCCCCGACGAAGAGTACTGCGACAATCACAACACTGAGGAAGAGGATTACTATGACCCCACTGAATACTGATCTGGTTAGGTTTCCGCGTGAATCAACTTATAATGCAACTATCCGTACGGGACACTTCGAAAAAGTTCCTGCAAAGGGCTATCGTGGTGTCGAATTTATCTGGAAGCAGGACAAGTAATGTTTAACTCAGAACTGGCCCATAAGGTTTTGGACCAGATTGCACTGCACCCTGAACTACACAATCAGGCTGTATGGGCAAAGAAGACCTCTTGTGGAACTGCTCATTGTTTTGCCGGGTGGGCAGTTCAGATCGCTAGGGTAGAACCTTTGATCGTCGATGAGATTTTTTTTCGTTTTCAAAACAAAAGTGGAAACTTTATTAGTATTGGTCAAGAGGCGGAAAGACTTCTTGGCATTACTTCTTCTGAGGCTGATGTTCTTTTCGCTGGTGACAACTATTTTGAAGATCTGCGGGAAATGGTAGAAATTTTGGATAGTGGAGAAACCATCTATCATCGTTACAGTAATGATGACGAAGATGATGACTATGATGACTGATATAAAATGTCCATATTGTGAGGGTATTATTTTGCCTACGCTAGAGTACACTGGATGGTCAGAGCGTAGAGATTTTGTGGGCTTTGAGTGTGATGACATCATGAACTGCGGTGCTGTGTGGGATTCGAACGGTAAGAGCTACAGTGAAGAGTGAAATCGCTGGCGAGGTTCACCCGTTTGCCACTTGTGATACGCCAGTGAAGGCGGTAGAGTAGTACTTACCAGCCCAACCAAAGGAGATCAAAATGACTGACATCAATGTGCAGGCCAACATCTCATTGGCTCGCAGTTTGAGAGCAGCGATGCGACCAATGGCAAAATGCAACCGTTGTGGTTCAAACGATGTGTGCTGGATGAAGAGCAGCAAGACCGGCAAGAGCTACCTAGCAGATCGTCTGTTCACTGGTATTCCTGTTCGTGGTTTCCACAAGTGTGGTGAAGGCATGGAGTTGGCTAGAAAATCTTGGAATCTGTCCTGATCTTGGGCTTGTGCAGCTACTAGATCTGTGTTAGGATTGTAGTATCACCCCGACAGAAGGAGATCATCATGACCGCCACACTCACCGCCACGGCCACTGAGCGCTACGTTGGACGTTGCCCCAACTGTGGTGCTGGTGTCGCTACTGATAACTTCGTCCGTGGGGCTGGAAACTTCTGCCACGCTTGCAACACTGCTGTGGTTCTTAAGAAGATCGATGGAGTCTTCAATGATCATGTTTCCTGTGACGACCGGTGCGAGTTCGCAGTTGGGCCTGCGTGCTCATGTGCTTGCGGTGGGGAAAATCATTCCATTGGCTATGTCTCCTGGACGATGGTTCCGGTTTGGATCACTCAGCGTGATGCGAAGCGTCTTAACGATGCCAAGGATCGCAAAGCTACTCGTGCACGTCAGACCAAGACTGACAGGGAAGCTGCTGTTTCTGTTGGCATCGAGCGGATGATCAACGAGGCTGCTGGCCTAGAGATCCTTCTCTCTGAGGACCTGTATGAGAACTACGGTTACTTTGTCTCTGACATTGCCACTCAGTTTAAGACCAACGGTCAGCTCTCTGATCGTCAGATCTCTTCTGTTCTGAACGCTGTTGAGAAGATCAACACTCAGAACGCTTTGCAGGCTGTTCGTGAGACCAAGATTGCTTCTGGTGTGATTAAGCCTGCGCCGGTCGGCAAGGTCACTGTGACTGGCACTGTGGTGGGTTTTTACACCCAGGAGACCAACTTCAACTACGAACTGCAGACAACCTCTAAGGCCATCGTGGAGACCTCTGAGGGCTGGAAGGTTGCAGTCACCAAGCCTGCTAAGTTCGAGATCACCAAGGGTGACAAGATCAGCTTTAACGCCACCCTCAAGGCTGGTAGCGACGAGTTCTTCGCCTACGGAACCTACCTTAGCAAGATCGTGGTAGGCTAGTTAGGTGGTCCTGGGTAGGACTTTAAACTGCCCACCTAGTGCTTGATAACCAGTGAAAGGTACAGTTGTGACGGTAGCAGAGCTAATTGCAGATCTTTCTACGCAAGACCCAAACGCTGAAGTGCGGTTCTTTAGAGATGTATTTATAGAGATGCATTGTGTTAGTGTATCTGTTCCGTTTGGTGAGAACAATTCTGGTGTTTGCCTTGACTTTGAGTCGTTCAGGTACTAGGATACAGATATGAAGAGAGTCCAGAAAGTAACCGTAGTGATCAAAGCTACTGGTGAAGTTAAGGTAATGACTGTGAAGTTTAAGAAGAAGAGGAAGGTCAAGTAGTGGATCAGATGGTAATTGTACTTATTTTTCTTACTGGAATTTTAGTGATGTCTGTCTTGATTGCACTTGCAATGAGCTTGGCTAGATCTGTACGCAATAGAGGCAAGAGGTTGTGAGAGATCCAAATCGTATTCCAGTATTACTAAATGAAATTAGTAGGATCTGGACGGAACATCCCGAATTTAGGCTTAGCCAAATCATCGGTAATGTACTACCATCAAAATTTCAGAACGATTCATACTACTTAGAAGATGACGAACTTCTGCAGCTATTGAAAGAGGTTTACTAAAATGACTTTGCTTCAAGAAGTGCTAGATGTAGATGAGCTAATACAGCTTATCAAGGATGGCTATGTAAGTGAGCGGCATCATCCTGAGAGTGAAGCATATTCAATCTTTAATTATACAAATCGAGCAGTAGGCATTGAGTGGACAGAAACTCTTCGAGAATGTCGGGGGTTGATTGTCAATTTTAATCAGGGTGTCGGTACAGTATTGGCTCGCCCTTTTGCTAAGTTCTTTAATTCAACTGAGCCTCAATCATCATGGCTAGCAGATACCCCACATGATACATTTACAGTCGCTATGGACAAGTCGGACGGCTCTCTTGGGATAGCCTATATGGCTCCTGACGGTCTTCCTGCTATCGCTACTCGTGGGTCCTTTACTTCTGATCAGGCTCTGCACGCTACAGCTTTGCTCCGTTCTAAGTATCCTTCTTTTCGTCTAGTAGAAGGCATTACAGATCTCTTTGAAGTTATTTTTTCTGAAAATCGTATCGTACTTGATTATGGAGACATGGATGACCTAGTGCATCTAGGTCACCGCTATATCGACAGTGGGCAGACAATCCCTAGACGACATGGCTATAACGTATCGCCAAATTGGATTGGCCCTGTTGCTGAGGTTCTTTACAAAGGTGCACTATCTGGGTCTTTGGCGTTAGGTGATCGTGAGAACCGAGAGGGTATGGTTCTATATGTTCTTGATGAGTTTACTAGCATGTACAAGCTCACTAAGGTCAAGCAGGCTGACTATGTTGCTTTGCATCGTATTGTAACTGGACTCAATGAGCGTGTAGTATGGGAAGAGCTTAAAGAGGGTAAGATTGATGCTTTGATTAGTAACCTTTCTGCAGAGCATGCAGCTTGGGCCAATAAAGTTGTTGAGGTTTTGTTATTTAACATTAACTCTATTCTTGATTATGCTAATTACCATGTTCGGCAACATGTTGGGGAAGATAAAAAGACATTTGCTATGTGGGCAAAGGATCAACATCATTCTGCAGCTTTGTTTGCAGCATTTTCCGGCAATACTGAGAAGTTACAAGACTATGCATGGAAGCAAATTAAACCTGAGGCAGTAAAGCCTCGTACGTTAGCAATTGAGGAAGAATGAATAAACTAACAATTACTCGCGGGATACCTGGGTCTGGAAAATCAACTTGGGCTTTAGAGGAGGTAAAGCACTATGGTGGCTTTGCTATATCTAGAGATGAGCTAAGGTATAGTCTGTACGGTAAGGGTAGTGGTCTTAAGGACAGCGAAGAGAAGCAGGTAACCAATACTGAGCAGGATCTAGTTAAGTTGCATCTTAAGTATCAGAATGTCTTTGTCCATGATACTAACCTTCCTGATAAGGTGTGTCGAGGCTGGCGTGATCTTGCTGTAGAGGCAAAGGCAGAGTTTAAAATTAAGGATTTTCGGGATGTGCCTTTAGAGACATGCCTGCACAGAAATCAAAGACGATTTAGGTCAGTCCCAGAAGAAATAATTAAGAGTATGTATGATCGGCAGGTTAAAAATAGGAATCTCGCTGCCCCTTTAGTAGAGGTTTTTTCGATAAAGAAAGAATTAGAGCAATATATTCCCGATACTTCTAAGCCAAAAGCCTGGATTTTTGATATTGATGGGACTCTTGCCAATGGGCTTAATCATCGCAGTCCATATGATACAAGTCTTTATCATCTAGACGTTGCTTTTCAAGAAGTTGTTAATGTGGCTAGAGCACTTAATGGTGCTGGTTATTTAATTGTGTATACTACTGGCAGAGATAGTGATTATCGTGAAGTTACTAGGAATTGGCTCAATGAGAATGTAGGTAGGTTTGGTGATCTAGTAATGAGGCATTCTAAAGATGTTCGTAATGATGCTGTTGTAAAGCTAGAACTTCTTTTTGAGGAGATCGCCCCGTTTTATAATATTTTAGCGGCTTTTGATGATAGGCCTCGTGTTTGTCGTGCGTGGCGTTCAGCAGGTATACCTGTGTTCCAAATGGGTGACCCTTATTTTGAGTTTTAATCTCATTTAAGCACAGATTAAGCTTCATCTTTATGATGGGGCTTTTTCTGCGTTTTTAAGATATTAATACTTATGTCTTGCATGAAGTCATCTAATCTGTGAACCCAGAAAAGAGGAATTTTACCATGTTCCGTGAAGCACAACAGCAAACCGAAAAAATGCATACTGCAGTTTATGCTGAACTTGAAACTTATATGGAGTTTTTAAACAAAACGGCATCCACTTGGTTTGATAATGACTCTGCTAGTGTCAGCAAAAGACAGCAGGCTTTACAGAAGGCCGCAACCCTATGTAAAAGGCTGGCTTCTTTTGACGACGAGAATGCAGACCACCTTCATTCTATGGGTGATGATTTTTACACACAGTCTTCTTCACTAATGGGAATTTTAGCAGCAGTTCAAGAAGAAGAGCACATTAGAGATTATGATGCTCCTATCTTTTCTTCAAGAGACATATCTGATGAGTCAAAAACAGGTACGATTAGCACTAATGACTGGAAACTGTTTATGGCAACTGAGCCATCTTTGTTTGTTGAGTCAAACAATTTTGTTGTAGGTGACTATGAGGAAATGCGTATCCGTGCATTTAATTACATGGAGGATACTACTTCGGGTCATGGTCTTACTAGAAGCGCAAAGATTACTCTTACTGAGCAGTTTCTTGCCCACGTAGAAGCAGAAAGACAAAATCAAAATACAAAATCTGTAAGCAAGGAATCGTCAGCTTCTATTTCTTTCCCAGACGCCGCATTGTTTTTCTAATTTAATGTTACACTATAAAAAGACGCTGTATAAAAAGTTTATCTTTAGGT
>ENA-OBIO01000758-OBIO01000758.1-metagenomes-genome-assembly--contig:-NODE-758-length-15245-cov-2.86234_pt1 | contig 15245 bp, 16 predicted proteins | sample MGYA00153383_OBIO01 | MGnify analysis MGYA00153383 | reverse complement strand
TTGAGTCATGACCAGGGGTATGGAAAGAAACACCGTTTCCTTAAGGTGATTATGTGTACTAACTGTTTTCAAAAGAAGCGTAAATCTACATTATTTTTTTGCTGCACGATGATTCTTTACAATTCTTCGACGTAATTAATAAAATTTGATTTTATACATCAACTCATATATTGGTAATAGTGCGGTGGGTGGGGGCAAACGGTGTAGGGCTGAACAATAAAGGTTTAGTAAACCTTTATTGTTCAGAGCCAGCAAGTGGGAAGTATTTTTATAGCAATTAGCGCGAAGGCTTTTAGAGCGAATAGGGCTGAGTGAAAAAAGTTTTGTAAACTTTTGCAACGGAAGAGCCAGCAGGTGGGCAGGAAAATTTGGCTTTCGCTCTCGTCACGCCAAAGCGTGATTGTTTCTTTTTGATCTAAGCAAAAAGATAGAAAGCAAAAAAATTCACTAAATATTTACTCTAACCATTTTTTGTTAATTTTAGCGCGATATATCACAACATACCTTATGAGTACATTCATCAATACCCTCGCTTTTGCTAAGCAATTAGACTCTCAAGATGCCTTACAAGCTTACCGTCAAAAATTTCATATCCCTCAACACAATGGCTCTGATATGGTTTATTTTACTGGTAACTCCTTAGGTCTTCAACCAAAAACCACGAAGGCCTATTTGGATCAGGAATTGTTGGATTGGGCAACCTATGGGGTTGAAGGACATTTTTTAGCGAAGAATCCCTGGGTATCTTACCACGAACTTCTAACAGATAAAACCGCTAAGATTGTTGGTGCTAAGCCATCAGAAGTAGTGATGATGAATCAGTTAACGGTAAATTTACATTTGTTGATGGTTTCTTTTTACAGACCAACCAAACAACGTTATAAAATTTTATGCGAAGAAAAAGCCTTTCCGAGCGATCAATACGCTTTACAATCGCAAGTGAAATTTCATGGCTATAGTCCTAATGATGCCATTATTGAAATAGCGCCAAGAGAAGGCGAATACGAAGTTCGACACGAAGATATTTACAAAGCCATTGAAGCTAATAAAGACAGTATTGCGCTTATCATGATTGGTGGTGTTAATTATTTCAGCGGACAAGTATTCGATATGAAAGCCATTACGGAAGCAGGGCATAAAGCAGGTGCTGTTGTAGGCTTTGATTTAGCGCACGCTGCTGGGAATTTAAAATTGGAATTACACAACTGGAATGTCGATTTTGCAGCTTGGTGCAGTTATAAATATTTGAATGCTGGTCCGGGAAGCGTGGCTGGCGCCTTTGTTCACGAGAAACATCATGAGAACACAGACTTGCCTTTATTTGCAGGTTGGTGGGGACATGATAAAGCAGAACGTTTTAAAATGGCTAAAGAATTCAATCCAATCAAAAGTGTAGAACGTTGGCAAATGAGCAATGCGCCTATCTTATCCATGGCTGCTTACAAGGCATCGTTGGATATATTTGATGAAGTTGGCATGGATGCTTTAACTAAAAAAAGCAAGGAACTAACGGCTTATTTAGAATTTGTGGTGGAAGAGATCAACAAGCAAAAAAATAATTGCCTGGAAATTATTACACCTAAACAAAACAGAGGTTGCCAATTAAGCATTGTGGCTCACGGTCAAGGAAAAGCATTGTTTAATAAATTGATGGAAAACGGCGTTATTCCTGATTGGAGAGAGCCGAACGTCATTCGTTGTGCACCGGTGCCAATGTATAACTCCTTTGAAGACGTTTACCGTTTCGGTGAGATTTTATTAAAGTTACTTTAAGGGTTATATTGTTTTTCACCGCAGAGAAAAGGAGTTCTCAGAGGTTTTTAATAACTATTCTGTGAACTCTAAAAACTCCAAACCTCTGTGTTGAATATAAGAACAGCCGAACACGGAGGGCTCAGCGTAAACAGAATTGCTAAAGAATTAGTGTTTACTTTTATTTTAAATAAATATAAAACCATGAAAAAAACAATTACATCGTTAGCAATTTTATTTTGCTTAAGTACAAACGCTCAAAGTGTTTGGACTCAAATGACTGCGCCTTCCAGTCCCTTCACTGCAAGAAATGCGAGTGCTGGATTTTCAATTGGCACCAAAGGTTATTTTGGTTTAGGCGGTGATGCCACCAGTGAAACAAAAGATTTTTACGAATATAATTCTATTACAGATTCGTGGATTAAGAAGGCGGATTTTGGAGGTGGAAAACGTCAAGCGCCAGTAAGTTTCTCCATTGGAGGTAAAGGCTACGTGGGCCTTGGCGATTCTTCAGGTGTTGCGAATAATGATTTTTGGGAATATGATCCAACTACCAATATTTGGACAAAAAAAGCAGATTTTCCAGGTGGCGTAAGAACAACTTTAATCGGTTTTTCTATAGGAAATAAAGGATACGTTGGTTTAGGTGATGATGGCACTGGTGTTTTAAAAAAGGATTTTTATGAATATGATCCTATAGCAAATACTTGGACGCCAAAAGCAAATTTCGGAGGAACAGCTCGCTCTGATGCTAATGGTTTTTCTATAGGAAATAAAGGGTATGTTGGTGTGGGAGACGATGGAACAGTGCCATTGAAAAAGGATTTTTGGCAGTACAATCCGTCTACAAATACTTGGATACAAAAAACTGATTTTGGTGGAGGGAAACGAACCACTGCTACAGGATTTTCACTAAATAATAAAGGATATATAGGTGCTGGTGATGATGGCACTGTATTACATAATGATTTTTGGGAATATGACACACTCACTAATGCGTGGACTGCAATTATCGCTTTTCCTGGAATAAAACGAAGCGATATGGTTGGCTTTGCTATTGGCGCTAATGCATACGTAGGAAACGGCAATACTTGTGCTGCTGCATGTTACGTTAACGACTGGTATAAATATGGATCTACATCAACTGGGATTAATACTAATGAAAAATTAAAGGCTCTTGTTAATCTCTTTCCTAATCCTTCTAATGGAAATATAGTTGTTGAATATCAGGCTCTAAACAATGAGTCTGCTTCCTTAATTATTATTGATGCATTAGGTAATAAATTAAGTACTCATCAGTTATCTTCTACTAATAATAGCATTTCTATTGATGCAACAAATTTAAGTAATGGTGTTTATTATTGCGAAGTCCAAAGTGCTAGTAATATTATTTCAACACAAAAATTAATTATTCTAAAGTAAAAACAAAAATTACATAAATACTATATTGGCACGCTTGTATAGCGTGCCAATATTACGCTCTCATGTTATACCAAATGAAATGATAAAAGGATTTATCCAACTATTTGATAGCTTTATTCTATATACAAAGCCAAATTTTAACAAGGAATAATGGCAATTAATTGAGAAGATAATGGAAACTGAATTAAACTGTCAAAGTTAAATGATGAGTATATGAATTTTTCTCTCACTCAATAAATGGATTTTAAGTCTAGTCCCTTTGTAACACCTAAAAGAAAATAAAAATTACTCCAATTCGTATCTTTTTCCCAACCTCAACATTATACTAACACAAATCTGTTTAAAACATCGCTTATGATTTAAATTATACACTCTATTCTAACCTAATTTCGTGTAATTAAAATCTAAGCCTTATGTTATCATTCATTCTTCAAATTACCAATACGGTTGCCACTACAGTAGCAGAAACTGTAGCTGCACAACCCGCTGTAACAGGCATACAAACAGTGGCAGATTTGCCACCAACCGAAATATCCCTGTTTGAAATGATCTCCAAAGGTGGCGTCATCATGATCCCCTTAGCAATCTTATTGGTGTTGGCAATCTACATCATGGTAGAAAGAATCTTAATTATTTCTAAGGCATCTAAGAAAAATGCCACCTTATTACCAAGTATTAAGGATATGATTAATAATGGTAATTTAGCCAATGCCCGCGCGCTTTGCAAAAGCGTTAATACACCCGAATCAATTATGTTAGAGCAAGGCATCTCTCGTATAGGGCAAAATATAGCTGAAATCAGAGAAGCTATGGACAAATCAGCTAATGCAGAATTAACTCACCTCGAAAAAAACCTAAGTGTTTTAAATGTTACAGGACGTATTGCCCCGATGTTTGGTTTCATTGGAACTATTATTGGTGTTATTCATATTTTTTACCGTATTAAATTAGCAGGGACTGTTGATATTGAAACGGTATCTGATGGTTTGTATCAAAAAATGATTAGCTCCGGTGGTGGTTTAGTTGTAGGTGTAATAGCCTTTATTGGCTTCCAATGGCTTAGTACGCGAGTAGATAGACTAGCGCACCGCATGGAAGAATCACAAATTGCATTTTTAGATATTTTAAACGAACCTTCTAAATAATTTTAAATTATAAATGTTGAATTTTAAATTCATTCAACAGTTAACATTCATTATTCAAAATTTTAAAAATGGCACGACTACGCAAAAGAGGACACAGAGAAGCCGAAGTAAGCACGGATTCGCTTAGCGACATTATGTTTTTTTTAATGTTGTTCTTCTTGATATTATCAACCATGGTAAGTCCTAATGCCATGAAGGTAAATTTACCGAGCTCCGCTAACAAACGTCAAATAGACAGCAAAGACCCTATTCATTTAGCCGTTACCAAGGATCATAAATATTATATCGATAGCAAAGAAGTTCCTTACTCCGATTTAGAAGCAGCACTTATCGCTAAGATCAACGGACGAGCGGAGCCAACCGTTGTGATACATGTAGATAAAGATTTATTATATCAGGATTTTATTGACGTGATGCAACTAGGCGATCGCTTAAAATGTAAAATGATTGCGGCAACACAACCTTCAAACGGTAAATAAACATGCAGCTTACACACGCAGAAGAAAATAAAAACAGATTGATATCCTTAGCAATTTCCCTTAGTATACTAGGGTTGTTGCTTTTGTTTTTATTCTTATTCATCATTCCTATTCCTAATCCCTTATTCCCCGAAAGCACCATTCCTGGTGGCGGAGGCGGAACTGAAATAAATTTCGGAACATACAATGAAGGTACAGGTAATGTAGAGGGAAATGGTATCGGTAATGCGACATCCGTAGTTGAAAACACAGAAACAACCCCTCCACCAACTCTTGATGCAAACAGCGAAAACATTGTTACCAGCGAAACAGGAGAAGACGTTAACATCACAAAAACAAACCCTAAAGTAGAAAACAACACAACCGTTATTACGCCTACAAAGTCTAAAGTAGAAGTGAAACCCAAAACAGCTGCTGAATTATTAAAAGAAAAATTTTTGAAAAATCAGGGTAAAAATGGCGGTGGGGACGGCAATAGCGGACATGCTGGAAACGATGGTAGCCCCGATGGAAACCCCAACACCCAAGGCACTGGCGGAACAGGTGGTGGCGACGGTGGTGGAGATGGCCCTGATAAAGGGCCTGGGAGTGGGCATGGAACCGGTGGCGTTGGATTTAGTTTAGCGGGACGTAGCATGATAAAACCTCCATCCTTACCTAAAAACATTACAGAAGAAGGGAAGGTGGTTGTAGAAATAGTCGTTGATAAAAACGGAAATGTCATCAGAGCAGAAGCCAACGGTAGAGGCACTAATACCAATAGTTCAAATTTAAAAACAATTGCGCGCCAAGCAGCCTTTGCTACTAAATTTAATGTCAGTGGTGCTGAAGGCGAACAAAAAGGCACTTTAACGATGGTGTTTAGTTTTTAAAACAATTGAACCGTAGAGTTTGCTGAGATATTGCGCAGAGTTTGCTAAGAAAAAAACAGTGCTATATGCAACAAGCGCGATAATAAAAAAAGAACAAGATGAAATAAAATCCCCTCTGCACTCTCAGCGAATCACGCAATAGCGTGACTGCGAACTCAGCGGTTAAGATTAAACCAAAAATGACCTACACACAAACCTTAGATTACTTATTCTCTAAACTACCCATGTACCAGCGCATAGGGGAAGCAGCCTATAAAGCTGATTTGAATAACACCTTAGCGATTTGTAAAGCATTAGGTAATCCCGAAAAAAAAATAAAATGCATTCACGTAGCCGGTACTAATGGCAAAGGTTCTTCCTCACACATGTTAGCCGCCATTTTACAACAAGCAGGTTATAAAACAGGATTATATACATCTCCGCATTTAGTTGATTTTAGAGAGCGTATCAAGATCAATGGTAAAATGATTTCGAAACAAGAGGTCGTTACTTTTGTAGAAGATTATCAATTTAAATTTGAAGCCATAGAACCTTCGTTTTTTGAATGGACCGTTGGATTAGCCTTTCATTACTTCGCTCAACAAGAAGAAGATGTTGCTGTTATTGAAGTGGGGCTTGGTGGTCGTTTAGACTCTACTAACGTGATAACGCCCGTGTGTAGCCTTATTACAAACATCGGATTTGATCATGTAAATTTATTAGGAGATACAATTCAGAAAATTGCCACAGAAAAAGCAGGCATCATTAAAGCTCGAATTCCTGTAACAATCAGTCAAACACAAATAGAATGCTTAACCGTATTCGGCAACAGAGCACGCGAATTGAAGGCACCACTTGAGTTTGCCGACAAAAACTATAAAATAAATTCGTATAGTTATGAAAACGACTTATTGCAGATTGATATCCTTCACAAAAAAACAAATACCATTCACCCTTACACCTTAGATTTATTAGGCTCTTATCAATTAAAAAATTTACCAGGCGTATTAAACACCGTCGATATTTTAAAAGAAAAAGGATACATCATTCAAGAACACGCTATTATTGATGCTTTAAAACAAGTACAAAAATTAACAGGCCTACAAGGCAGATGGCAAACCCTCTCTCAAAAGCCTTTGGTCATAGCCGATACAGGGCATAATGAAGACGGCGTCAAAGAAGTATTACAAAATTTAAAACGATACTCATATAAAAAATTGCATGTTGTTTTAGGAATGGTAAACGATAAAGACCTGACTAAAATATTAAAACTTTTACCAAAGGATGCCGACTATTATTTTTGTAAAGCATCCATCCCCAGAGCCTTGGATGAAAAAGAATTGAGTATACAAGCAACCAAAGTTGGATTGAAAGGCAAAACATTTAAGACGGTACCCGAAGCCCTAGAAAAGGCTAAAAAACTGGCCAAAGCGGGCGACTTAATTTTTGTTGGCGGCAGTACATTTACAGTTGCTGATGTGTTGTAATAACAAATATGTTTCATGTACCGTCCATTTTAAACCACATAGATTCATAGGAAACATAGGTTATAAACAAACATTCTATGTGCACTATGTGCCTATGTTGTTTGGATTATTTATTTGTTTATTCTGATTTATATAAACTCTAATGAATTACAATATCAATTCGTTTTTTAACTATTAATTTTTATCATTTTAATGAAAATAGCAATTGCTACAATTCATAGCAGTAGCGCATTTTATAATTACGTATTTTTACAGTAATCATGGATGATAATTTAGACGCTCATAACGAAAAGTTAAACCACACCGATAAGGACTATGAAAAAGCCTTACGCCCCATTGAATTCAACGATTTCAGCGGGCAAGCATCTGTAGTAGATAATTTATTGGTATTTGTGCAAGCTGCTAAAAAACGCGAAGAAGCCCTTGACCATGTGTTATTACACGGCCCTCCAGGTTTAGGAAAAACTACTCTTGCTCATATTATATCTAATGATTTGGGTGTAAATTTAAGAGTAACCAGCGGTCCCGTACTTGATAAACCAGGCGATTTAGCAGGCTTATTAACAAACCTAGAGCCTTTTGATGTTTTATTTATTGATGAAATTCATCGTTTGAGCCCCATTGTAGAAGAGTATTTATATTCTGCCATGGAAGATTATAAAATTGACATCATGATTGATAGCGGGCCAAATGCTCGTACGGTTCAAATTAAATTAAATCCCTTCACCCTTGTTGGCGCTACCACTCGTAGTGGCTTACTAACAGCGCCTTTGCGAGCACGTTTCGGAATTACCTCTCGTTTAAATTATTATGATAGTAAAGTATTAACTGGTATTGTACAGCGTAGCTCTGATATTTTAGGAGTACAAATTGCGGACGAAGCTGCCTACGAAATAGCTCGCAGAAGCCGTGGGACACCACGTATTGCCAATGCATTACTACGACGTGTACGAGATTTTGCACAAATAAAAGGTGATGGCACCATTACCATTGATATTGCCACTTATGGCTTAAAGGCTTTAAACGTTGATAAAAATGGGTTGGACGAAATGGATATTCGTATTTTATCTGCCATTATCGAAAAATTTAAAGGAGGCCCTGTAGGGATTACTACCATTAGTACAGCTGTGGGCGAAGAATCCGGCACTATAGAAGAAGTATACGAACCTTTTTTAATACAAGAAGGCTACTTAGCCCGTACACCAAGGGGTAGAGAAGCTACTGAAAAAGCATACAAACATTTAGGCAAATCCTTCAAAGGAAGATTGGGTGGCTTATTTGAGGATTAATTTACGTTCTTCTTATTTTTTATTCTCTTTAGGTCCAAATTTTTTATTGTAAACAAAAGGAATACCCAATTCTAATACAGGTTCTTTTTGCTCTGATTCAATTGGCAGATTATGATGATCTGCATAATAGATCTTTAACAAAATAACAAAGTAAGAAATTAGTAAAGGTCCGAAAATTAAACCTGTTATTCCTATATATTCTAAGCCTAAAATAATACCGAGTACTGTTATTACAGGATGTACATCGGCCATTTTTTTAGCTAATACAAAACGGATCACATTATCCATACTTCCCATAACGATGGCGCTCCATGCTAGCACTAGCAAGCCCTGCCAAGTATGGCCGAATGCAAATAAATAAATACAAACAGGTACCCAAATAATACCAGTTCCCACAATTGGAATTACAGAGGCAAAGCCCGTTAATATACCCCAAAAACCTGCCTGAGGAATTCCGGCTATGTAGTATACAGCAAATGCAAATGCCCCTTGAACCAAGGCAATCAGTGGAATTCCAACAGCATTACTAAACGTATGTGATTTTAATTCATCACCAAAAATTTTAATATTTTCGTTTCTAAATGGCAGCGTCTTTAGAATAGATATCTCCATCCGATTAAAATTAATCAACATAAAATACAAAAAGAAATAAAGCATCAAAATAGAAGAAACAAAATTAAACCCTTCGCTTAATGCGCTAGATAATACTTTAGTACTCGTAGATCGCATAACTTCCATGTTTTTGGGAGTTAGTAATTCAATGTTAAAATCTTGTTGCGCTGTAGAATCCAGTTGATGAACATAAGGCATAAACGCATTTGGGTTGGAAGCAATTGGCACCACTTTATTATAAACCATCGTTACGAAAAATGTAATTGGCAATAAAATAATAAAAAACGAAACAATCATAATTAGAATGGCAGCCCAACTTTTTTTCCATTTTTTTACGTGAACCAATTTATTCATCCAGCCTTTAAATAATACGTAAAAAATAACGCTTCCTAAAAATGCCGAAAAATAGTCCCTTAACGTAAACGCAAGCAGTAAGCCAAATAAGATGATGATGACTAAAAAAATATTTTTATTAGTATTAGAGCTAGATATTGAGTTCATGATTTAAATCACTAAAGTGTTTAGATTGAAATTTTTTAGTAAATTAGTGTAAATATTTAACACCACAAAATAATGAGCGACAAGACAAAAATAATAGGGGCATTAGTATTAGGCGCTATTGCAGGTATAGCTATTGTTAAACTATTAGAATCTGAGAAAGGTAAAGAGTTTGTGGAAAGCGTTAAAGAAAAAGCACAAGCAACGGCTGACGATATTAAGTCAAAAATTCATCAACTCGAAAATGAATTGACGGAATTATTGCTAATGCAACAAGAATTCAATTCTAATAACAAAACTTAATCTTTTTAAACAACAAACAAATGGAAGGTAATCCGAATGCTTATTTTGAAGAAACATACGAATTAGTAAAAAAATATACTGATGATCGGCTGTTATTACTGAAAATTCAGTCGGCAAAAAAAACCGCTAAAATCACCAGTAAGATTATTTTTATTTCTGTGGTTTCTATCTTATTATTTTTTACGTTTATGTTTTTTGGCTTTATGTTAGCCTATTTTTTTGCTGAAAAACTAAATAGCACATTTTATGGTTTTGCCGTAGTGACGAGCATTTCCGTATTTATACTATTGTTATTTATAATCTTATACAAAACCTATTTTTCAGATAAGGTGATGAATATGATAACTCAAGTATTTTTTGAAAACGATTCTACTAATTTTGACGAAGATGATGAATAACAATTACAACATGATTTCTTATGATGATTTAGATCGCGAAGAAATTCGTGTTAAAAAACGCATCAAAAAACAGGAAGAACTGATTAAAGTTCAACTTCAAACGTTGCCCGAAGAGATTATCAAAACGGGTGTTACAAAAATTATTTTAGGTATTATAAATGGCAATTTGATTAAGTCTGCTTTTTCAATCATCAAAACGGTTGGTTCAGCTGTTTCAGAAATAAAAGGCGAAAAATCTCAATCCGGTGGACTGATGAATATGATAAAAAATCTTATAAAAGATAAGTTATCAGACTAAATTTGTATCGATAATAATTGAAGTCCCATCAACATACTCAACTTATTAAAACAGAAGCGAAGCGTTTAGGCTTTGATTTTTGTGGCATTTCGAAAGCGGAATTTTTAGAAGAAGAAGCACCTCGTTTAGAAAAATGGCTAAAAACCTCTATGCATGGGCAAATGCAATACATGGAAAATTATTTTGATAAACGCCTCGACCCTACACTCTTAGTAGAAGGTGCTAAATCAGTTGTATCATTGCTATTTAATTATTATCCGGATCAGACTCAAAACCCTGATGCACCAAAGATTTCAAAGTATGCGTATGGTAATGATTACCACGAAATCATTAAAGAAAAATTAAAAGAATTTGTCCATACGCTCAAAGAACAAATTGGCGATATCAATGGCAGAGTGTTTGTAGATAGCGCCCCAGTGCTTGATAAGGCTTGGGCAAAAAAAAGTGGCTTAGGCTGGATTGGAAAAAATGCCAACCTTATTAATAAACAACAGGGTTCTTTTTTTTTCATAGCAGAGCTCATCTTGGATATTGATTTAGAATATGACGGCCCAATAAAAGATTATTGTGGTACTTGCACAAAATGCATAGATGCTTGCCCAACCGAGGCAATTGTAGCGCCTTACATTGTTGATGGCAGTAAATGCATTAGTTATTTAACCATCGAATTAAAAGAAGCTATTCCTAGCGAATTTAAACACAAAATGGATAACTGGGTTTTCGGTTGCGATGTATGTCAGGATGTGTGCCCTTGGAATAGCTTTAGCCAGGCACATCATGAGCCACAATTAAAAAACACGAATGGCTTAATTGATTTTTCTAAAGACGAATGGTATGAGTTAAGTGAAGAGTTATTTAATTCTGTGTTTAAACACAGTGCCATAAAACGCACTAAATACAAGGGACTGAAACGTAACTTGGAATTTTTGAAGTGATAATTTGGAATAACCTATCCATATTCAAACATATATTTTAGAAAGAAAATAACATATTATTGACCAAATAATTAAATTTAAAACTCCAGCTAGTACAAATGCAAATCCATTCGTCTTATTATGTGTAGTCCATAAATACCCAATTCCAATACTGATAGACGAAATGGTTAACGTTGGCAATATCATCATAAATTGTATAGCACTAATGCTTAAAAAGGTTGATAAAATTACTAAATCAGTAATAAAAGTAATAAACTTAATAATACAAATCGCTTGATATTTATTTTAGAAGTTTGCTTCAATTAATTTATTTCCTCTCATCCTTCCACCTGTAATAGCAATCCATTACACGATAGTATAAATCATAGCCATCATGATTAATGATGTAATCATTGCTTAAATAATAACAGTATTTTCTGAATTTCTCAAAATCAATGGTATCATCGCCTGTTAATTTGCGCAACACTTCCGGATTAAATTTTTTGGCAACTTCTTCTTGTATAAAAATCTCTTCGAATATTTTCGCAAGTTTGCGTTGCTCTCTTCCCTTCTGACTAAACTGCATATATAGCGCTGAAATAGGGCTTTCCATGGCATTAATCACGGATGTTTTAGATCCCTGAATCACACGCTTCATATAATCTTTTTCGTATGGCTTCAATTTAAAATCACTCACAATTACTTGATTTAATTTATAAGCTGTTTCAATCATCACCACTTTGCTTTCTTTGTAACCACCTCGGTAAAGCTTGCTAGCAGGAAGTTTCAATCGCATATAACCAATGAATGAAAAAATGATAGAATCCTTATCAGACGCTTGTATGCTAAAATGTCCATTGCCATCACTCATTTGCCCCAAGCCAGTTTGGCTATTAATCACATACACAAAAGGCATGGGTGTAATACTATCAGGCTCCGTCACAACTCCTTTGACAGTCATCTGACTAAAGGCTTGAAATCCGCACCAACAGCATAAAATAGCAATTATAAAAAAATGTTTCTTCAAAAATATAGTTTCAAAATTTCAACGCAGAGTCTATGAGTTTTTTTGAGAACACTGAGTTTTTATTAGAAGTAAAATCCTCTGTGCAAACTCTGTATACTCAACTACTCTGTGTTAAAACTAGTTGTATGTTTCAAATATAAAAACTTATTCACAGTTAGTTGATAATTTAACCTTTTTTATAGCGATTTATGGCGTAAATTTGTCCACTCATTATTATGGATAATTTCATTGTATCAGCCCGTAAGTACCGCCCCCAGCACTTTAGCACAGTTGTTGGTCAAAAACATATTACTGATACTTTAAAACAAGCCATTAAAAATAATAAAATTGCACAAGCCTATTTGTTTTGTGGTCCTCGTGGTGTAGGTAAAACAACCTGCGCACGTATTTTCGCTAAAACAATTAACTGTACCAATTTGACTGCTGACGGCGAAGCTTGTGATGCTTGCGAATCTTGCTTGTCGTTCAATTCAGGAGCATCCTTAAATGTGTATGAATTAGATGCTGCATCAAATAACTCCGTAGAGGATATTCGAAATTTAGTAGATCAGGTTCGCTTTGCCCCACAATTAGGCGATTACAAAGTATATGTGATTGATGAAGTGCACATGCTTTCAAATGCAGCCTTCAATGCGTTTTTAAAAACGCTTGAAGAACCACCTAAACATGCTAAGTTTATTTTAGCAACCACCGAGAAACATAAAATCATTCCAACCATTTTATCCCGTTGTCAGGTTTTTAGTTTCAATCGAATTAAAGCGGAAGATATTACCGAACAATTGGCACATATTGCCGCTAGTGAAAGCATTACTTTTGAACCAGAAGCGTTAAGTGTCATCGCTCAAAAAGCAGATGGCGGGTTGCGTGATGCCTGTTCTATTTTTGATCAGATGGTAACGTTTACCGGCAACCATTTAACGTATAAATCGGTTGTAGAAAACTTACACGTACTCGATTACGATTATTATTTTAAATTGACGGATGCCGCCATTAATGGGCGTTTACCAGAGGTAATGGTAACCTTTGACGATATTTTAAAAAAAGGATTTGACGGTCACAATTTCATCATTGGATTTGGTGAACACTTACGTAATTTATTGGTAAGTAAAGACCAATTTACTGTTCAATTATTAGAAGTAAGTGAGCAACTTAAAAGCCGTTTTGCAGAGCAAGCTCAATTATGCCCTACGTCTTTTTTATTAAAATCGTTGGCTGTTATTAATAAATGCGACATTCATTACAAAGCCGCTAAGAATCAGCGATTGCAGGTGGAGATGGCCTTAATGCAAATTACTTATTTAAATGCCGCACCGCAAGATGCGGAAAAAAAAAAGATGATTTAGGAACAACCTTCCAAATCTCCTCCGAACAACAAACCTCAGCTCAAGCAATTCCTGTTACCAAATTTTCGGCTATACCTGTTGTGCAAACCAGCGACAAACCGGTAGTTGGCTTTAACGACTTAAAAATAAAATCACAATTTTTATTACAAAATAATCCGCAAACAGTTCAACCCATTGTTGAACAAGCTAATGAAACAACAGAAGCGAACAATGTATCGAACGCTGAAGATGTCCCATTAACCAACGAAAGAGCACAACATGCTGTAAGGAGTTTTGCAGAAGAAAAAAGTAAAACAGGAAACAAGCAATTGTATGCCACGCTTACGTCTAGTAAAATCAGCTTAACTGACATAACTATCACGATTGAAATTAATAATGAAGTTCAAAAAGAATTGCTAAGCAACATCAAGCAGGATTTATTGGATGCCCTAAGAAGCCTTCTAAGTAACAGACAAACCTTATTAAACATTGTTGTATCAGAAATAGCAGGCGAAGTAAAAGCCTACAAGCCTGATGATAAATTTAAAATGATGGCAGAAAAAAACCCTGCCTTATTAGAACTTAAACGACGTTTTGATTTGAATCCAGAACACTAAATCTTCATACATGCACTGGATTCATAGCCCAAACTTAAACACCATACACGGCTTCTCAACAAGGAATGGAGGCGTATCTCAAACTCCCTTTGATAGCCTTAATTTAGGAGGCATTGATGATTTACCTGAAAACATTACCGAAAACAGAAAACGAGCATTATCAGAACTACACATTGAGTTTGAACAAGTTTCTTATTTAAATCAAATTCATAGTAATATTGTTTGTCAAGCCACTGTTGGTAAGCAAACAGGAGATGCCCTCGTAACCAATCAAAAAAATATCTGTTTAGCTGTTGGCGCTGCCGACTGCTATCCCATTTTATTTCATGATGCTAAAAATAACGTGATTGGTGCTGCCCATTGTGGTTGGAAAGGCACATTAGCGAGCATTGTTACCAATACCATTAACGAAATGGTTTTGTTAGGCGCTGAAACATCACAGATTAAAATAGCCATAGGGCAAGGCATTAGCGCCAAAAACTATGAGGTGAGTGAAGATGTTATTACACAATTTAAGCTTGCTGGGTTCCCCGATTCCTGTTGGCAAAACCGACACTTAAATTTATTGCAAGCCAATACGGTTGTTGCTTTAAAAAATGACATCCTCCAAGAAAACATCTGGAGTATGAACTGTTGCACTACTGAACCCGATTTTTTCTCCTATCGCCGTGATCATGGCAAAACTGGTCGCATGTGGGCGGTAATAATGATTATTTAAATTATCTAGAGTTTCCTCTGTAATTAAAAATCGAGTAAAATCAATACCTTTAAGCCGTTTTCTGTAAATCATCTGCAAGATAAATAGTTACAAAACGTTAGTAAATACGTTAT
>ENA-OBIO01000756-OBIO01000756.1-metagenomes-genome-assembly--contig:-NODE-756-length-15285-cov-4.12653_pt1 | contig 15285 bp, 14 predicted proteins | sample MGYA00153383_OBIO01 | MGnify analysis MGYA00153383 | reverse complement strand
ACGTCGCCGCAGGCATAGAGCCAGTCGAAGCCGCAGGCATAGAGCCAGTCGAAGCCTTTCACCAGCATGGTGTCGTCTACGTCCATCCAGTCACCGGGGGTCAGCCCGATGTTCTCGAACCCTAAGTCGTTCGTGCGCGGCAGACGTCCGGTGGAAACGAGCACCTCATCGGCGACGACTGTCGACCCGTTGTCGAGTTCGAGAGTTACGCCGTCGTGGTCCCGGTGGGCGGAGGTGATCTCGACTCCGCGTAGCACCGTGACGCCGAAGTTCTCGAGCGATGCCGTCACGAGCTCGCCGGCGAACGGCTCCTGGTTGCCGAGCAGGTCCGCGCGGGCGATTATCGTCACTGTGGTGCCGAAGCTCTGATAGGCGGTCGCCATCTCGACGCCGACCACGCCGCCGCCGATGATCGCGAGCCGCTTGGGCGCGATCTTCGCACTCGTGGCATCCCGACTCGTCCAGGGCGAGACATCCGCAAGGCCAGGGATGGCGGGAAGCAACGGATCGGACCCTACACTCACCGCAACCGCATGCCTGGCGGTGTAGACGGTGTCGTCGACAGTGACCTGCTTCTCGCCGGTGAGGCGCGCGTGGCCGCGCACAAACGCTATTCCGGCCGCCTCGACCCATTTCACCTGGCCCGCGTCATCCCAGTTGCTGGTGAAACTATCACGGCGAGCGAAGGTGGCGGCAACATCCAGTTCGCCGGTCACGGCTTCACGTGCCCCCCCGACAGCCTGGGCGGCGCGCAACACGATGCCGCTGCGGAGCAGGGCCTTGGACGGCATGCAGGCCCAGTACGAACACTCGCCGCCGACGAGCTCGCTCTCGATGAGCAGAGCGGTGAGCCCGCCTTGCACCGCTCGGTCAGCGATGTTCTCGCCGACGGCTCCAGCGCCGATGACGATGAGGTCGTAGGTGGTGTCGATCATGTGTACTCCAAGCGAGTCGGTGGCGTGGTCGGTAACTGCTTCCCAGCTACGAGCCTGGCGACGTGTTCGGCCGCACGATTCTGGGGATCGGGCACAGGGAAGAAGACCTTCTCGATAGTCGACCCCTTTACGATGATCGTCAAGCGGCAGGAGAAAGTCTCTTGGCGCACCTCGACAGGCGGCAGACGGGTGACCTACCGGCCAACGAACTCTGCGGTGGTTCGCGTGACGAACGCCGTCATGCCGATGGAGGCATCCTCACTCCGCATGAGCCGCACGAGCTCTGGCTGGAGCGCGGCGGCGGCCGCTACATCACCGTCGCGCAGTGCGAGCCGAGCATTGGCGAGAGCGGCCTGCACCGCCAGCGGCGCCTGGGCGGCGATGCGCTGCGCGAGTTCGAGACCCCGCTCGTATTGTGTGCCATCGGGCACCACTTCCTGAACGAGGCCCATGCGGTGGGCTTCGGCAGCATCGAACAGGTGGGCTTCGGCAGCATCGAACAGGTCTCCGGTAAGGATCCACCGCATCGCATTGCCCCAGCCGACCGCGCGGGGGAGGCGGAAAGTGGCGCCGCCGAAGGGCAGGATGCCGCGGGCGACTTCGATCTGCCCGAACCGGGTCGACGTGGCAGCGATCGAGATATCGCTGGCGAGCATGAGTTCGATGCCGAGCGTGAGGCAGGTGCCCTGCACCGCCATGACGACGGGCTTACTGAGCTGCTGGCCGGAGACCTGCCACGGGTCGATGCCGCCGTCTGGCACGGTGTTGAGACCGTTCGGCCCGATTCTCGGGGCGACGTCAGCCAGATCCAGCCCACCGGTGAAGTGGTCGCCGTGGGCGAAGACGAAGCCCACCCGCAGCTGCGGATCCCGCTCGAGTTCACCGTAGGCGAGGGCGAGCTCTTGCAGCAGGGCGAAGTTGGCCGCGTTGCGCTTGTCCGGCCGGTTGAATCCGATGAGGAGTACGTGCCCGTCGCGCTCGACCGTGATTGTGGGGGCGGGGATCCCGGAGGGATTGATGATGGTCACCGCTGGCCTTTCGAGAGCTCTTTCGACTGCTGTTGCGCCGGTGCAACAATGCTAGGCGCTGGAGATGCTGCCGGCACCGGCTCGGTCAGCGGGCGAGTGCCCCGATGATGCGCAGCAGGATGCTGCCGATATCGTCGGCCGCAGCATCCGGGGAAGCGGGGGCAAACTCGGTGACGGCCGCCCCTGCGAGAGGGAGCGCAGCCTTTGCCGCCGCGATCAGCGCAAGCAGGTTGGCGAGCGAGATACCGAACGGCTCGGGATACCCGACCGAGCCGAATTCCGCTGGATCGAGCACATCGAGGTCGATGTGCAGGTACACGGAGGTGGCACCGCTTGCGCTGAGCGCCGCCGTCAGTGACTCGATATCCAGGGCTTCCGGGGCGATTACCGGGATGCCCGCCGCCTCGATGTAAGTGAGCTCACCGTCGTCGAGTGAACGCGTGCCAGCAAGGATCACGCGTTGGGGAGAGAGCGGTGTACTCGCGAGGAGGGCCTCCGGGCCGTCGCCGAGCAGAGTGCGGAGCACCATGCCATGAAATGCGTGTGACGGTGACTCTTCGGGAGAGTTGAGATCGGCGTGGGCGTCGATCCAGACCAGGGCCATCGCGTCGTTGTTCGCCGCGGCGTGCTGCACCGAGGCGAGATCGGATCCGCAGTCTCCACCGATGGTGATCGCAAGTCCGGAGATGCTCTCGAGCGCCGCGAGTTGGGCATCGCGCACCTGGCGAAGGGAACTCAGCCGCAGGACAGTGCTGCCCTCGTCGGTGCCTGCCTCTGACGGGACATCGACGACATGGGTCGCGGATGCCGGAAGATCGCCCCGTATCGCCTCAGCGCCATCGGCGAGCCTCATCGCCCGGGACGAACCCGAGCCCTGCCATTGGGGAACAACGAGAAAAGTGGCGGCCACCTGTCAAGTATGGCCGCCACCGGGAGCACGTGGGAGACGAAGGATCAGACCGTTCGCGGCGCTATGGCGAGGTTGGCCTCGAGTTCGGCAACGTTCTGGCGCACCACATAGGCCGGGCGGTCGCGCTCGACCCGCCAGCTGTCGGCCAGCGGACCGATGTTCACGCTGTCGAACCCGAACTCGTCATAGAGTTTCGTGACGAAGTCCGAGGCGTCGGCGAAGTCTGATGAGGTGGCGAGAGCGCGACGCCTGGCATCTCCGGCGGGGTACGAGTCGCCGGTGATATCTGCGGCCATGATGTGGTTGAACCCCTTGGCCACCCGAGAGGTGGGCAGGTGGGCCTGGAGCATCCCCGACACGGTGGCGGTGCCCTCATCAAGCTCGGCGATGTGCCCGTCGCGCTCGAAGTAGTAGTTATTGGTGTCGATCACGATTTTGCCGGCAAGTGGCTCAACCGGCACATCAAGATAGGCCTTCAATGGCACGGTAACGACGGCGATATCCGCGGCATCCGCTGCCTGGATGGCGCTGCCAGCGGTGGCCTTCGGACCGAGCTCCGCGACGAGATCCGCAAGGGTCTCCGGCCCGCGAGAGTTACTGATCACCACGTCGTAGCCGTTCTCGACCGCCTTTCGTGCGATCTGGCTTCCGATGTTTCCTGCTCCGATAATTCCTATTGTTGTCATGGAGACCAGTAACGGAAAGAGCGCGCGATTTGTTCCCATCGCGCTGCTGGTCGAGCCGGCCACAGGTAGCCCACTCGACCAGCACACGGCCTACTGCTCGATCGCGGAGGGGGTCGGCGTACCGGCCTTCAGTGCGGCGAGCCGGGCGTCGAGCTCGACCGCGTCGTCCGAGGCATCCAACTGTTCGAACTGGGCGTCAAGGCTCGACGCTGCGAGCTCCTGTCGGCCGAGAACGGTTGCCTCCTGGCGGCGGATCTTGTCTTCGAATCGGCTGATCTCGCTCGTGGGATCGGTGAGGTCGATCGACGTGACGGCGTCCTGCACCTGTTGTTGGGCATCCGCCATCTTCGAGCGGGCAATCAGCTCGTCGCGCTTCGAGGAGAGCTGGCTGAGTTTCGTGCGCATCGCGTCGAGCCCCTGCTTGAGCTGGCCGACCACCGCGGTCTGGGACGCGATGGTCGGCTCGGCAACCTTCGCCTCTTTCTCGGAGGCCATTTGGCGTCCTAGTGCGACCTTCGCGAGGTTGTCGAACTTGTCGGCGTCCCCGGCGTTACCCGCGGTGCGCAGTTCGTCCCCCTTCTTGCTCGCCGCCAGCGCCTTGCGGCCCCAGTCCGCGGCATTGTCGACGTCTTCGGCGTGGTCCTGCTCGAGCAGACGGAGGTTACCGATGGTCTGGGCCACCGCGCTCTCGGCCTCGGAGATGCTGCTCGTGTAGTCCCGCACCATCTGGTCGAGCATCATCTTCGGGTCTTCGGCCGAATCGAGCAGCGCGTTGATGTTGGCCTTCGCCATCTGCGCGATACGTCCGAGAATTGACTGCTTTGCCATTGTGTTTCCTTATCGTTGTGTCCGTTGCATCTGAAAAACCGGAGGTTCCGTTAGGCAGGAAGAGGCCGAGGGCCACAGGGAGCTAGAAGCGTCCGCCGCTGGAGCTTCCACCACCGCCGAACGATCCGCCGGAGCTGCGCGAGCTGCCGCCGAAACCCCCGCCGCCGAAACCTCCGCCTCCGAAACTGCCGCCGCCGCCGCTCAGCATGCCGCCGATGAGACCGCCGAGGATGGCGCCGCCGAGACCGCCGCCGAGTCCACCACCGAAGCTTCCGCCCATGCCGCCGCCCAAACCGCCGGCGGAGTCGACGTCGTTTTGTGCGAGGGAGAGCGCTTGCGAGGCGAGTGATTGGGCAGCCGTGGCCTCCGCGAGCGCTTGCACGGGGTCGGAGGGTGCGAGACCCACCGCCGTTTCGAGGTGTCGGGTGGCTTCGGAGACCCGCGTTCGAGCGGTGCTGCCGACTCCGCCCCGGCGCGTAGTGATGAAGTCACTTGCGGCCGAGATCTGGCTGGATGCCGTGCTCATGGCCGTCGGCAACTGGGCCGTCGCGGACCGCAGTTTTTGTTGTTCGTCGCGCACGGCGTCGAGCACTCGGTCGAGGGCGGCATTGGCCGTACTGAGCAAGGCGAGGCTGGCCAGTGGATTAGTCGGGCCGTCCCCGGTCAGTGCCGCGGTGAGTGCGGTGTCCGCCGCGGCGACCTCCGCGGTGAGGGAACCGGATGCGGCGGCCGGCGCAGCGCACGAGCCGTCGCGAGATCCTGCTGGGTGTCGGTGACGGCGGCGGCGAGTGCGCCCTGTGCGTGCGCGAGCCCCGACGCGAGCGTGTCGATCGAATCGAGCAACTGGGTGGTCTGGCCGATGCTGGCCTGCGCAGCCCGCACGTTGACCGCAGCGGCACCCGTATCTCCGCTCGTGATAGCGGACTGTGCGTTCAAGCCGGCCGTCCCCACGAACTCGAGGAGCTTCTCCACCTGGTCAGGGTTGTCGGCGATCGACGAGAGCGCTGCCGGCGAAAACGAGGCCTGCAGCGTTGCGAGGGTGGCGCGCGCGGTCCCGAGTCGTGTTCTTACGGCTTCGGCATCCCTCACCACCGTCGCGAGCGCCTGGGGTGCATTCTGTTCGAGCTTGCGCAGCTCATCGAAAGCTTCAGCCTGGGCGTCGAGTTCTGTGTCGGCGGCTTCGCAGAGTTCGATGATGCGCGAGGTCATTTCACGCTTCTCCCCTGGCGTCTCCGGCACCGAATCATCGAGTTTCTGGCGAAGTGTGAATGCGTCTGCGACCTGGGACTTGGCGGTGGCGAGACTCGCGCTGAAGGGGGTGGTGACCTCGGTGCCGAACTGCGCGACGGCGAAGCCGAGTTCCTGCTCGCTCGTCTTCAGCGAGTCGTCGAGTTGCACGAGCAGGCTGCTTGCCCTCTGGTCAAGCTGCTCCTGGGTCGGCCCCGCGGGGGCGGATACCGCACCGCCCGTGCTGCCTCGGCGTCGCGACCGCACGAAGAATACGATTCCGACCACGACGAGAGCCAGCAGCAAAAGCACGATCACGACCGGCAGCCCCGAGCCACCGCTGGAACCGCTATAGCCGTTCGCGGCGGCAACGGCGGCCCCCACCCAATCGTTCTTCTTCAGCGCCGGGATGATGTCGTCGGTCTCGACCGCCCCCCACCCAGTCGTTCTTCTTCAGCGCCGGGATGATGTCGTCGGTTTCGACCGCTTTCCTGGTGGAGGCGTCGGGCGCGGCGTCGCCGTAATGAATCGAGTAGTTGCGATCCACCGTCGCCACGGCCAACAGGATGTCGTTCGCGCCGAGTCCGTTCCGCTGCGCCACGCCTGAGGCCCATGCGGTCTTGTCGGAAACCCCGGTGAAACTATCGACGTAGACCACGAAGAGCTGGAGTTTTGTCTTCGCGTACAGCGCATCCGTTGCCGCCGTAATCTCGGCCCCACGCGAACCGACCGCGTTGACGGTGTCAACCACATACCGTCCGCCGAGATCGACCGGCGACTGGGCGTTGGCGCTCATTGGCGATGCGACCGCAGCGATAACCGCAATCGTGAGCGCGGCGATCAGCCGGGAGAGTCGGGCCGAGACGGTGACGCGAATGACAGGCTCCTTCGACCGCGGGAATGACACTGGCGATGTCGCCTGCGATTCTACTGAATCCCCCTCAGTGAGGGCAGCGTGGCTATCGCACAGTCACCTCGGACACGGGTCCGGTCACGAGGTCGGTGCCCAGCCCTGAGCCATCCGCATTCTGGCGGCTAAGGTCGAGGGCGGCCGAGACCTGGTACTGCCCCGCGGCCACGTGCGGCAGGTCAGAACGGAAGCTGTCTGCGCTGTCATCTTCGATCGCGCAGGACACCGGCCGAAACGACGCCTGGTAGGTCAGGGATGCTCCGGGAGCCAGGTCGACGACCGCGGCCATCGCGATCGTCGGGCCGTTGCTGTGCCACAGCACCACCCCGTCCTTCGAGAGGGTGATCGCGGGGGTAGCGGTCGAGGTTCCCGTGATGTGCTCGCTACCCGAATTCGTGAGGGTCACCGTTCCCGTAATGCGATCGGCCGAGGCATCCGCTGTGGGAAAACTGGTGGTGAGCAGGAGACCGTCCGCGTTCGGTGCGACCTCGGCGAGCGTGCCGCCGCACAGATTGATCTTGTCGGCGGGTGCGCGCGTGATCCCGCGATCCGTCGCCGTGCTCCCGAGGGAGGGATCCGCCTTGGTCTCGGGAGCTTTCGCGGAGGACGCGGATCCCGCGGTGGTCGAGGGCGTGAGACCGCGAACGCCGGTAAACCCGGCAACCCCGATGCCGGCTACCGCGAGCGTCATGGCGCTGCCGACCGTCAACTGCTGGGCGAGCCGGCGCCGGGAGCTGCGCCGGAGTACCCGCGCGAGATCGACGTGACCGAGCGCGGGGCCGGCGTCGCCGAGCATATTCTTCAGGTCAGATTCGGTGGACATGGATCGCTCCCTGCGTGTCAGTGGTGGTCGTGGTGGTGGTGGGCCCGGGTCTGGCGGAAGAGGGATCTTCGGCGAGGGCGACCGCCATCGTGGCGAGGCCGTCGCTGAGGTAGCGCTTGACCGCGCCAGAGGAGATGCCGAGCCACTCGGCGATATCGTCGACCTTGAGGTCTTCGTAATAGCGCAGCACGATGCAGGCGCGCTCTCGCGGGGTGAGTTTCGCGAGTTCTGCCGAAAGGTCGAGGCGGCTATCGGTGTGCAGGCGCGCTCTCGTGGGGTGAGTTTTGCGAGTTCTGCCGAAAGGTCGAGGCGGCTATCAGTGGCCGGGGCCGACGAGTCCTGGATGTCTGTTACGGCGGTGAGATGCGCGATTCGACGCCAGCGGGTGGTGCGACGACCTTTATCGAGCCAGGTATTGAGGATGGCGCGGCGCACGTAGGCCTCAGCGCTGGAGACAGTGAACCCGTTGCGAAGGCGGCCAAAGGTTTTCACCAGGGCATCCTGCACGAGGTCGGCCGCGTCATCCGCGCTGCCGCTGATCAGCCAGGCGTATCGCGTCAGAGAGTCGCCGCGCTCAGCAACCAGCGTCGCAACGACCGATTGCCAACCTCCGTACGCAGTCTGTTCCTGCGGTGCTGCCGCGGCCATCCGGTTCCCCTCGCGCGTCTTTTAGAAGAGTGTCTACCTTCTAAGACGCACGAGGGGGATTAAACGTTGGGTCGAGCCTCGCGTCAGTTTTCGATGGACAGTTTCAGCCGGCGGCGGATGTCGGTGAGCTGGGTGGTGAGACCCGCCGGTAGCCGGTCGCCGAAGGTGGCGAAGAATTGCTCGGTCGCGTCAAGCTCGGCGAACCACGCCTCGGGATCGATGTCGAATAGCTGCTCGACGTCGCTACCGCTCACGTCGACGCCGTCGAGGTTGAGCCCACCCTCGCGTGGTTTCCATCCAAGCGGGGTGTCCAGGGCCAGTGCGCGGCCATCGACCCGGTCGAGGATCCACTCGAGAACCCTCGAGTTCTCGGCAAAGCCGGGCCAGAGGAACGACCCGTCATTGCCCTTGCGGAACCAGTTGACCTGGAAGATCTTCGGGGCCTTGGTACCGAGCTTCTTCCCGATATCTAGCCAGTGCGACCAGTAATCGGCCATGTTGTACCCGCAAAATGGCATCATCGCGAAGGGATCGCGGCGCAGTTCACCGACAGTGCCCTCGGCCGCAGCGGTGCGCTCGGACGAGACCGTAGCCCCCACGAACACGCCGTGCTCCCAGTCGCGGGCCTGGGTTACCAGGGGAACGTTCGTTGCGCGTCGACCGCCGAAGATGATCGCGTCGATGACGACGCCCTCCGGGTCGTCCCAGTCGTCGGCGATCGCCGGGCACTGGGCCGCCGCGACGGTGAAGCGAGAGTTGGGGTGGGCAGCGGGAGATCCGGATGCCGCGCTCCAGGGGTTGCCTTGCCAGTCCACCAGGCTATCGGGAGCCTTCTCGCTCAACCCCTCCCACCACACGTCACCATCGTCGCGCAGCGCCACGTTGGTAAAGATGGTATTTCCCCACAGGGTATCGATGGCCGTCGCGTTGGTGGTGCGTCCGGTTCCGGGGGCCACGCCGAAGAATCCGGCCTCGGGGTTGATCGCGCGCAGGCGCCCGTCAGGGCCGGGTTTCAGCCACGCTATGTCGTCACCGATCGTCTCGACCTTCCACCCGGGAATCGAGGGTTTGAGCATCGCGAGGTTGGTCTTTCCGCAGGCGGAGGGAAACGCCGCGACGACGTGGAACGACTTGCCCCGCGGATTGGTGACCTTGAGGATGAGCATGTGCTCGGCAAGCCAGCCCTCGTCGCGAGCGAGCACCGAGGCGATACGCAGCGCGAATGACTTCTTGGCGAGAAGAGCGTTCCCGCCGTACGCCGAACCGAATGACCAAATCTCCCGGGTTTCGGGGAAGTGCGAAATGTACTTCGTCTCGTTGCAGGGCCACGGCACATCCTTCGCACCGTCCAGCAGGGGCGCGCCGACACTGTGAACCGCGGGCACCCATTCGGTGTCCGGGCCGATGAGTGCGAGAGCATCCGCTCCCATACGCGTCATGATGCGAGTGCTGACGACGACGTAGGGGGAGTCGGTGAGTTGAACCCCGAGTTTTGCCAGCGGGCTACCCAGCGGTCCCATGGAGAAGGGCACGACATACATAGTGCGGCCTCGCATGCTCCCGGAGAAGAGGCCGGTGAGCGTCGCTCGCATCTCCGTCGGCGCGCGCCAGTTATTGGTCGGCCCGGCAGCATCCTCCGATTCGGAGCAGATGAAAGTACGCGCCTCAACACGAGCGACATCATTCGGATCACTTCTGGCAAGGAAGCTGTTGGGGCGGTGCTCGGCGTTGAGCCGAAGCAGCGTGCCGGAGTCGACCATCAGACGAGTGAGCCGGTCATTCTCGGCGAGGGATCCGTCGCACCAGACCACGGAGTCCGGGGTGGTGATCGCGGCAATGGAGGAGACCCATGCCACGACGCGCGAATCGGCGTTCAGAGGGGGTGCTCCTGCCGCGTCCGGTGTGCTGAGGGCAGTGGCCGGTCGGGCTGATGTGATGGTCATGTCTCGTCCGTTTCTTTGGGAGGGCCGGTTCATCGAGGTGCGAAAGGGCGGTGACCTACGCAGTGAGACAAGGGACGCTGAGCCACATAAGCACCAAATTCCTTCTTTGATCAAGAATGCGCGCTATTTTGCATGATTTCTGATGAATTCAGTAGTAAGAATGACTAATCTTTCACTAATGTCAAATCTATGACCGATCTCGCGACACTGGGCCAACGCATCCGCCATTTCCGCAATGAGGCCGGGCTCACGCTCGACCAGCTCGGCGAGCGGGTTGGCATTGCCGGCAGCCAGCTCTCCCTGATGGAAAACGGCCGGCGCGAACCACGGCTCTCACTACTGCAGGGCATAGCCAGCACCGTCGGCATTCCGGTGTCGGAGCTGCTTAACGATGCGCCGCCCACTCCGCGAGCGGCGCTCGAGATCGAACTGGACCGGATGCAGAAGGCCGCCGTCTACCAGGCACTCGGTCTTCCGGCCATTCGTGCGTCGCGCACGATGCCGGAGGAGACTCTCGAGTCGCTCGTCGGCTTGCACCGTGAGCTTGCGCGGAGGGCGCGTGAAGCGATTGCGACGCCCGAGGAGGCCCGACGCGCGAATACCGAGCTGCGTCAAACCATGCGCACTCAGGACAACTACATGCCAGAGATCGAGGAACTGGCCGAGGAAGCGGTGCGCGGCGTTGGCTACGTCGGCGGAGCGCTCACCCACCGGGCGGTCAATCTCATGGCGAAGAAGCTCGGTTTCGAACTGATTTTCGTCAATGACCTTCCGCACTCCACCCGCTCGGTCACCGACCTCGCCAACGGGCGTATTTACCTTCCACCAGCCTCCATCCCCGGCGGTCATGGCCTGCGCTCGATGGCACTGCAGGCGCTTGCTCACCGACTGCTTGAGCATCACGAACCGGAGAGTTACGCCGAGTTTCTGCGCCAGCGACTGGATATCAACTACTTCGCGGCGGCCTGTCTCATGCCGCTCACGCAATCGGTGGAGTTTCTCAACCGGGCGAAGGCAGAGCGCAACCTCGCGGTCGAGGACTTTCGGGATGCGTTCGGCGTCACTCATGAGGCGGCAGCGTTGCGATTCACCAACCTCGCCACGATGCACCTCGGTATGCCCGTGCACTTTCTGCGGGTGGGGGAGGACGGCGCCCTTTACAAGGGGTATGAGAACGACGGCCTACAGCTGCCGGCGGATGTCACGGGCTCGACCGAGGGCCAGTTGGTATGCCGCCAGTGGAGCGCCCGCACCGCCTTCTGGCGCCCCAATCGCACGAACGAGTTCTACCAGTACACCGACACCCCCACCGGCACCTACTGGTGTTCGACCCAGACGGGCACCGCGAGCAACGAGGAGTTCTCCATCACCTTCGGCGTGCCCTTCGCCGATGCAAAGTGGTTTCGCGGGCGTGACACATCCAACCGAGCGGCGTCACGCTGCCCGGATGCGAGCTGCTGTCGGCGCCCGGACACTGAGTTGTCCAAGCGGTGGGCGCACAAGGCCTGGCCGAGTGCGAAGCTGCACGCCCACATCCTGGCGCCGCTGCCCTCCGGCACCTTCCCGGGCGTAGACGACACCGAGCTATACGCCTTTCTCGAGGCGCACTCCGCCGAGTAACGTCCACTCGAGCCGGGGCGCTGAACAGTCAGCTTCCCTCCCGTTCGGTGGGGGTCCTGGTGCGAAAGTTACCTCGTGCGCGCGGAGGGGTTCGGGTCAGTATTCCTGCGCGGCCGCAGCGGCAGCCCCGGCAGCACGCAGCCAGCGGCACGGATCGGCCATCGCGTGCTCCGCCGAGCCGGCGAGATCCGCGAGCCCGGATGCCCAGAGCGGGCGGCCGTCGGAGTCGAGCGGCGGCACCGCCAGCTGCCCGGCGATCACGGCAACCCGAATTTTGTGCTCGCCCGCCAGGCCGATGAGGGTGCCGACCAGCTTTCCGGTGCCGGATGTCGCATCGAACCGCCCTTCGCCGGTAATCAGTAGATCCGCCCCGGCGATGGCCAGCGGCACCCCGGTGAGGGCGCAGAGGTAGTCGGCCCCCGACTCGATACGCGCACCCCAGGCCGCCGAAAATCCGTAAGCGGCGCCTCCCGCAGCCCCGGTTCCTGGCAGGCCGGGGTCGGCGCCGAGGAGGCTGGCGAAGTGGGCGAGAGCGGAGTCAAGCAGCGCCACCTCGGCGGACGACGCACCCTTCTGCGGGCCGAAGACCGCCGCGGCCCCGGTGGGTCCGAGCAGGGGGGCCGAGACATCCGTGAGCAGGGTGACACCGCCTCGCGGCGGGGAGATGAGCGGGGAGCGGTCGAGGAGCCCAATCGAACCGAGGCTGCCCCCGCCCGCGGTGAGGGAAGCATCGGCGCGCAGGCCGAGAGCTGCGAGGGCGCCGGCGGCACCATCCGTCGAGGCCGAGCCGCCGAGCCCGATGACGAGCCGGGATGCCCCGGAGGCGAGAGCGCTGCGGATAACCTCACCGAGCCCCACGGTCGATGCACCGAGTGGATCGAGGCGTCCCATCAGCGGGATCCCGCACATCTGCGCGAGTTCGACGACGGCCGTGCCATCCGGCAGCATGAGCCAGGCTCCGGGCGTCGACCGGCCATCGGGACCGGTGACCGGTCCAGCATCACGCCGCACCGCACCCGGCACGGACGCCTCCACCGCGTCGAGGGTTCCCTCACCACCGTCCGCCTGCGGGATGAGCGTGAGCGAATCCCCAGGACGCACCGACTCCCAGCCGACGGCGATCGCCCGAGCCACCTCGAGGGCGCCGAGCGAGCCTTTGAAAGAGTCGGGGGCGATCACGACCTTCATGGGAGAGTGCCAGTCACCCTCACGATGCTAGCGGCGCAGCGAGCGCTATCCAGCGGCGGCCCCGGCCGAAGGCACTGTCACGAACCCGATCGGCTCGCCCGCGTTGTTCCGACAACGACTGACCGGAGAAGGATGCTCCTTCTCATCCGTGTGCCTCATCCAATCGGGCAAATGTCGTGGCCAGCGCGGATCGCGCAGAAACCGTGGCCTCAAAGGCCGCACCAGCCGCTTCGAGGGTGAGGAGCGCCGCACCGACGATGGGACGGTCGCGTACGAGCAGTATCCGGGCGAGCGGAAACAGTCGGCTGAGCTTCTGCTCGATCGCCGCGAGAAAGGAGAGATTCCCGGCAGCAAGAACTCCGCCCCCGAGCACGACCGGAACCGGCAGGTCGTCCAGGTCGAGCCGAGCGATGGCGGCTCCGGCGAGCGAGACGATCTCCTCGGCCTGTCGGTCGAGGATCGAGGCCGCAATCAGGTCGCCTCCGTCGGCGGCGTCGAACACTATCGGCGAGAGTAGCGCGAGGCTCGCCCCGGAAATCTGTCCGAAATGGAGCCCCTCGATCACGGCGCGGATGTCGGGGAGCCCGAAGAAGTCGGGGATGGACCGGCTGAATTCCGTTGCGGCACCGCGACCGTCGGCTGCGCGTGCGGCGAACCAGAGCGCTTGCTCGCCCAGCTGGGATCCACCGCCCCAGTCCCCGGAGATCGCTCCCAGCGCAGGAAACCGAGCGGTTTCGCCATCTGCTCGCACGCCGACACCGTTGATGCCGGTTCCACAGACCACCGCGATGGCGTTTGACTCCTGGGTGCCCGTTCGAAGCAGGGCGAACATGTCGTTGTCGACGAGGGAGCTGCCGATCGCGGCCCAGGGCAGGTGGGCGACGGCCTCGCGAAAGCTCTCGATCTCGACCTCGAGGTCGAGTCCGGAGACGAAAACGCCGGTTCCGAGCAGGGGGAGCCCCGCACTTTCGAGCACCTCGGTCACGAGAGAGTCGACCACCGCAACGGCCACATCGAGACCCTGCGTCTGGGGATTGGATGCCGCACCGCGAGAGTGTGCCCGCACGACGCCCGCACGGTCGACCGCCACGGCATCGGTCTTCGAGCCACCGCCGTCGATCGCCACGACAACTCCGTGCGGAGGGTGGGCGCCCGCTGAATGGTGAGCGGTCATCGGGTCCACGCAAGATGTCGACTGTTCTCCGCGATCAGAAGGTCAGTGAGCTTCTCGGCGCGATCGAACTGGCGCACGAGCGGATGGGCGACCATCGCCCGCAGTACGCGGTCGCGGCCGCCGTTCACCGCGGCATCCAGAGCCAGCCGTTCGTAGCCTGCGACGTCTGCGATGAGGCCGGCGAGGTCATCCGGAAGCGGGGCGATCGGTAGCGCGGTGAGGCCCGCGGATCCCACCGTCGCCGGCACCTCGATCACGTGATCGTCGGGCAGGAACGGCAGCGCGCCATCGTTGCGGATGTTCACCACCTGTACGTCGCGCCGGTCCGAAACAAGAGACGCGATGAGATCCACCGCCGCCTCGGAGTAATACGCGCCGCCGCGTTTCTCGAGGATGGCGGGCTTGGTGTCAACGTGCGGGTCGGCGTAGAGACGCAGCAGTTCGGCCTCCACCTCCATGACTGCCTCGGCGCGGGTGGGGGAGCCGAGCTGTTCGCGCAGCACCTGGTCGTGGCTGTAGAAGTAGCGGAGGTAATACGAGGGCACGGAGCCGAGCAGCGACAACAGGTCCGGCGGCAGTTCCACTTCCTCGGCGAGGTCGCCGAGGTGCGAGGCGAGAAGTTCGGGCAGGGCGTTTCGGCCGCCGACGATGACTCCGCGTTCCCAGGTGAGGTGGTTGAGTCCCACATGATCGAGCTGCACGTCGTGGAAGTCCACGTCGAGCATGGCGGCGAACCGCCTCTGGAACCCGATGGCGACGTTGCACAGCCCGACGGCGCGGTGCCCGGCGCTGACCAGGGCGCGCGTGACGATTCCGACGGGGTTGGTGAAGTCGATGATCCAGGCATCCGGCTTCGCGTGGCGCCGAACCTGTTCGGCGATGTCGAGCACCACCGGCACCGTGCGCAGGGCCTTGGCGAAACCACCCGGTCCGGTGGTCTCCTGTCCGATCACCCCGGCCAGATGCGGCCAGGTCTCGTCGCCGTGACGCGCTGCCTGGCCGCCGATGCGCAATTGGAGCAGCACGATATCGGCGTTCTCAACCCCGGCCACGACATCCGAAGTCGCGTGGATGACCCCGGGATGCCCGGCGCGGGCGAACATGCGTCGCGAGACCCCGGAGACCAGCTCGAGGCGGTGCGCATCCGGATCAACCAGCCAGAGCTCCTCTATCGGCAGTACCTCACGCAGGCGCGCGAAGCCGTCGATGAGTTCGGGTGTGTAGGTCGAGCCGCCGCCGATGACAGTGAGTTTCATGGTGTGTTCCTTAACCTGTGACGCCGAGCTGGTGCTCGTCCACCTTTTCACGGACTCGGGCTTTTCACGGACTCGGGCTGCCCTGGTGGCCAGGTTCATGGACTCACTG
>ENA-OBIO01000755-OBIO01000755.1-metagenomes-genome-assembly--contig:-NODE-755-length-15286-cov-4.30569_pt1 | contig 15286 bp, 14 predicted proteins | sample MGYA00153383_OBIO01 | MGnify analysis MGYA00153383 | reverse complement strand
GCCGCGGATGCTGATGCCGAAACGCGACTGCTCGCGCGGGTCGGATACTGGGTTCCGTGACGCCCCAAGCCTCTACCGCGATCGCTGCGCTCGACCTGACCATCCTGCACGAGCCGGTCGAAGCCGACCAGGTGGTCGATGGAACTCCGACTACGGGCTCCACCACGGTGACGACTTTCGGCGAGCTCGAGGTCGGGGTGTGGGAGATGACCGTCGGTGCGATGCGGGATGTCGAGAGTGACGAGGTTTTCGTCGTGATCGCCGGACGCGCCACGGTCACTTTCGGCGCCGATGATCGGGTGATGAATCTGTCCCCGGGATCGGTGGCGCGCCTGGCCGCTGGCGAGCACACGGTGTGGACAGTGACCGAGACGATTCGCAAGGTCTACCTAGCCGAGACGCAAATCGCCGAGATGCATATCGCCTAGATTCGTATCGCCTAAATTGGAGAGCATGCGCATCCACATCGCCACCGACCACGCCGGGCTCGAATTCAGCGAGGATCTCCAACAGCACCTGCGCACCGCTGGTCACGAGGTCGTGGATCATGGCCCGACGGTCTATGACGCGGTGGACGACTACCCGAGCTTCTGCATCAACGCGGCACGCGGCACCGTCGCGGACCAGAACGCCGGGATTCAGGCCCTCGGAGTCGTCTTCGGAGGCTCAGGCAACGGCGAGCAGATGGCCGCCAACAAGGTACTCGGTGCCCGTGCGGCACTGGTCTGGAACGTGTCCACGGCCCTGCTTGCCCGCCAGCACAACGATGCGAATCTCATCGCGATCGGCGCACGGCAGCACAGCGTCGAGGAGGCGAAGCTCTTCATCGACACCTTTATCGCGGAGCCGTTCTCGGGCGAAGAGCGTCACGCCCGCCGCATCGCGCAGCTCGCAGAGTACGAAGCAACCGGGCTGATCGCCAGCCGCGAGATCGACTAACCGTGCCAGAGGGCCATTCCGTCCACCGCATCGCTCGCCAATTCGCCCGGCATTTCGTGGGAAAACAGACGGCCGTCTCGTCTCCGCAGGGCCGTTTCGCCGAGGGGGCGACCCTCCTCGACGGGCACACGATGATCGATGCCTGCGCCGTCGGCAAACAGATGTTCCTCGAATTCGACAATCACCTGTGGCTTCGGGTGCATCTCGGTCTCTACGGAGCCTGGGATTTCGCTGGCGACTTCACGGCGGATGCCTCCCTCACCTCTGCGAGGGGACGCCCGGGGCAGACTGCAGAGCGTGGCACGATCCTTGATCAGGATGCCGCCGAGGACTCCCTGTCGAGCATCGGTGCCCCCCGACGGCGCCGGCTACGAATGTCGGAGCAGGAAGAGCTCAGGGACACGGAGTTCAGCTTCCCAGCCGCGCCCGTCGGCGCCGTTCGCGTGCGACTGCTCACCCGTGACACCGTTGCTGACCTGCGCGGCCCCACAGCCTGCGAGGTGCAGACCCCCGAGCAGGTGGACGCTTCGGTCGCGAAGCTCGGTCCTGATCCGCTGGTGGACGACCAGGCGCTCGGCGAGGAACGTTTCGTGAGCGTCATCCGCAAGAAACCGACGCCGATCGGACTGCTGCTGATGGACCAGTCGGTCGTCAGCGGCATCGGCAACGTCTATCGAGCCGAGCTGCTCTTCCGCGCGAGACTCAACCCGCACACGCCAGGCAAACTCGTGCCGGAGGAGGCCCTGCGCGCCCTGTGGCGCGACTGGTGCTCCCTTCTCGCCATCGGCGTGAGGACCGGCCAGATGCTCACCATGGATGGGCTGACTCCCGCCGCCCATCGCAAGGCACTCTCCCACCGCAAGGACCGACACTGGGCCTATCACCGCGCCGGCCTACCCTGCCGGGTCTGCGGAACCAACATTGTGCTAGAGGAGCTCGGTGGGCGAAAGCTCTACTGGTGCCCGATCGACCAGGCCTGATTCAGAGAAAGATACCGAAATGCCCGTGTTCTCCAGCATCCATCACATTGCTCTCACCGTCAGCGACCTCGAGGTGAGCGTGCCGTTCTACGAGACACTGTGGGGGAGCACGTCGGTGGCCACCCTCACCGGCGAATCGTTCGTACGACGCATCTTTCGGCCGATACCCGGACTCACCGTCGGTCTCACCCAGCACGAGACTCAGCCCTCCGGGCCGTTCGATCCGACCCGCCTCGGTCTCGATCACGTGGGATTCGCCTGCGTCGATCGGGAGGCGATCGTCGAGTGGGCGGAGCACCTCGATGCTGTCGGAATCGCCCACAGCGAGATCGTCGACACCGATTACGGCACTGCGCTGAGCGTCAAGGATCCCGACAACATCGCCCTCGAGTTTTATGTGAGCGCGCGGCCGGCCGGCGTCTGAGACCGGCAGCAGCACAATGGTCGAATGAGATACACGCCGCACTTCGTGACCGACGACCTCGATGGGAGCTGCAGAATCGCGAATCATATTCGGCGCCCCGATGAGCCGGTGCAGCAACGGGGGAAGCGGCACAATAACGATTTAGTGCCCATCGGGAAACACCTGACCGGTGCGCTCCCCGCACCCCTGAACTGCTGTCAGACGTGGAGAACTACTCCGTACTCGAGCGGCGCGGCGACCATTTCGAGAAGTGGATGGCGCAGCCGATGACGCTGCAGATCGACGCGCCAGCCGCCCGATACCTCGCCACCGGCACCGTCGGACTCCGGCTGCGCGTCACCCGATCCGATGCCAGGCTCAAGTTGAGCCAGAACAGGGAGCCCGCCGTCGTCGAGCTCATCGTGCGGCACCTCGAGGGCGAGGGAGCATATTCGAGCGAAGCTTTCGCCACAGAGATACGACGCGCAAATTCGGTCGCCCCATGACGACACTGGCGCTCCGCAACGGTCGTATCGACGGGGGAGAGCCGATCGACCTGCTGATCGAGAATGGCACAATTCAACAGATCGGCGTCGGGCTCACCGCGCCTCGCTCGATCGACCTCGAAGGCAGGCACGTCGTCCCCGGGCTATGGGACGACCACGTGCATCTCAGCCAGCACGCCCTCGCTCACCGCCGGGTCGACGTGTCGGCGGCCGGTTCCGCCGCCGAAGCCGCGGCAATCATGGCGGCCGCGGCCGTGGTGCGACCGGCTGCGCCCGGGCTTCCGCTCGTGGGGTTCGGCTTTCGTGACGGTCTGTGGCCGGATCCCCCGACCGCCGCAGTGCTCGATGCGGCCATGGGAGCCCTTCCGACGGTGCTCATCAGTGGCGACCTGCACTGCTGCTGGCTCAACACCGCGGCACTCGATCGTTACGGCTTCGCGCTCCACCCGACCGGAGTCCTCCGCGAAAACGATGCCTTTCGTGTCACCGATTCGTTGCATGACGTGCCCGACAGTGTGCTCGACGGGTGGGTGGCTGAGGCGGCGGTGACGGCAGCGACCCGAGGAGTTGTCGGAGTCGTCGACTTCGAGATGGCTGACAATCTCACCGTCTGGTCCCGGCGAATCGCCGCCGGCTTCGACTCGCTGCGTGTCGCCGCCGGAATCTACACCGAGCATCTCGATGCAGCGATCGCCGCCGGTCATCGCACGGGGGCGGTCATCGCCGATACTGGTGGCCTTCTGGCGGTCGGTCCATTCAAGATCCTCATCGATGGATCGCTGAACACCCGAACCGCCTACTGCGTGGACGAATACCCGGGCCTTGAGGGGCATCCGCACTCGCACGGCATGCTCACCGTGTCACCGGACGTCCTCGTACCGATGCTGCGGCGGGTGTCCGCCGCGGGAATCCTGCCCGCAGTGCATGCGATCGGGGACGACGCCAACCGCATCGCCCTCGATTGCTTCGAAGCGGCCGGATGCCGCGGACGAATCGAGCACGCCCAGCTTGTGCGTGACACCGATCTGCCCCGCTTCGCCGCCCTCGGGGTGACCGCGAGCCTGCAGCCCGAGCAGGCGATGGATGACCGTGATGTCGCTGACCGCTACTGGGCCGGCCGCACTGCGCGCGCGTTCCCGCTGCGCAGCCTGATCGATGCCGGTGCGACGCTAGTGCTCGGTTCGGATGCTCCGGTCGCGCCGCTCGACCCGTGGATCACGATCGCGGCCGCGGTCGGCCGCGCGCGAGACGGGCTGACCGCGTGGCATCCCGAACAGGCGATCAGCACGGCCGAGGCGATCGCTGCATCCGCCCACGGCCGGCGCCGCGTAGCGAGGGGTGATGTCGCGGACCTGTGCGTCGTGGAGATCGACCCGCTCTCTGCCACTCCCGCGGCGTTGCGCACAATGCCGGTATCAGCGACGTTGATTGCGGGGCGATTCACCCATAGCGTGCTGGAGTAGCGCTCTGCCGCGCTCTGCGCGCGACGAGGATCCATCGGTCCTTGGCACGCGGTGGAATTGCCACACGCATGCTGAGGTTCGACGCATCGGTGGGCTGACTCCACGGCGTGCCGCGCCTGAGGGTGCTGGCGTGACCAGATCCCCACTTCGAGTGCTTGTCGTCGACGATTCCGTGCGGCGCCATCGGGCTCGCGAATTGATGACAAATCTCGGCATCCTGTTGCTCTCTCAGTGTGTGGAGATCTCGTGCGCCAGGGAACTGCTGTCATCGGGCAACGGCGGTATCAGCGATCTGTTGAAGGATCGAATCGCGTCGCTTGCAGAACTTGAAGAAGCGATCGAACGGATCGCATCGGGCGGAACGGTGCCCGACCCCGAAGTCGTTGCACAGTCACTCAGGCGCCGACACGACCCGCCCGGCTCGCTCACGCCCAGGGAGCGTGAAGCTGTGACGCACATGGCGGAAGGTCGCACGAATGCGGCGATTGCCACCGCGCTGGTCGTTGGTACGGGAGCAGTGGGGAAGAACGTCACATCGAGTTTTCGAGAAATTAGGTCTCGACGATGCGCGCAACGACCACCGCCGTGTTCTCGCGGTTCTGGCCCGGCTGCAGCGCTCTGATCAGCCATGCCACAGTTGAGCCCGGTCTAGCGCGCGCCGACCAGGCGTGAATCGATGGGCTCGGGAGTCGCCAGCTGAATCTCTGGACGGTGTTCTTCGATTCGATTGGTCCAGCTGAGGCCGTTCCACCAGCGCAGCTGCGGAAGGCCGAGCGGATCGCGGTACCAACCGGCGGGCACGGGGGAGTGGTCGTTCACTGAGGGCATCGGGAAGCTCCTGTGGAAATTTGCCCTACCGCAAAGGGCTGTTCGGGTGCGGTGGCCCCACAATAGTCCCCCTTAGAGGGGACAGGACAGACCCCCGAATGGGGGTCGTGGTGAATCCTCGCGTCGGGTGACATTCAGAGCCCTCAGCGCAGCGCACGGATGCGCATCGCGACACTGTGCATCCGCAACACACTCTTCTCGAATCGTGCCGCGAAGACCACGACGGCGATTCCCACCGGCACGAACCAGAGCCACCATTCCACCGACTCGTAGATCGCCCGGATCTGCGGCGCGAAGGTGACGATCGCATGGATCAACACCACGATCACAGCGAGCAAGAAGGGCGCCTGGAGCCGCAGCACGGCACTCACGATGATGATCGTCACGCCGACGACGCCAAGCCCCACCAGCCGCCACAGCGGAGGATGATCCGCCGTCGCGATCAGCGAAGGAACCAGTAGCACCGCCACGCCCGGTGCGAGCCAGGGCCAGGTGCGGGCGGTCGGCGTTCGCGACAGGGTTAGGGCACCGGTGACGACGAGCGCACCGGCGACGGGGATGGTGCCGAGCTCGACCGGGTGGATCGCCCCGGTGAGGAGCGCTCCGATGACGGCGATTCCCGCGCCGACGATTGCTATCCAGCCGATGGCTCGCGTGAAGGGCGCGCGGTCGATCAGAAAAGTGATCACGTGAAGCGCGCAGAAGAGCAGGATCACCGCGATCGCACGCAGCGAGCCGAGCGCGGTGTCCTCAAACGCCGTGAGCTCAAACCCGAGCACGACCGCAAGGCCGAGCACCCCGAGCACCTGGCTCGCGATCGTCCGCCAGGCGGTGTCCTTGATGTATCGCGACGCGGTCCTCGCCTGCCCGAACGCAGCGATGATCAGCACGAGGAGCCCCGTGGCTAACCATGCGTCGAGACGGATGTCGGGGGTGCCGGATTGCGAGCGGAGAAATGCGCACCGACCAACGACGACCGTGAGGATGCCGAGCGCACCGGTGAGCGCGGCCGCGTCGAGATACGGGCGTGACCGGGATGTTCCGACGGGGGAGCTGCCCGCTATCGCAAGAGCAGCCGAGACCACAGCGACAACAACGGCACGGAGGAGTGGCCCGCTGGCAGCGACCGCGCTGAGAGGCAGAATCGCCACCAGAAGAGCAACCAGCGTGATCACCGGCGTGACGAGATCCGGCGCCGAGGCCGCCGCCGACCGGTTCGCCCGCCAGAGGAACAGCGCGACGAGCAGCAGCACGCCGGTCAGCGGCAGCACGTAGGGCTCGAGGTCCTGGACCCTCGAATCGCCGAGCCGCCACCAGAGACCCGCCGTTGCAAGGGCCAAGGCACCCCAGCCGAGGTGCCGTCTCGGAGAGGTGGAGCCGACCAGCCCATCGGGACTCGTCGCCAGCATGAGCGTGACGAGCGCTGCGAACACCAGCACGAGCCAGGTCACCGAGTCGTGCCGGTCCACCCCGATGACGACGCTGGGCACGGCGACGATCAGTATTCCGAGTTCCCGCGGCCGACGATCGCTGCGCAGAATGCCCCGGTGCGGTTCGCCGGCGGCGGGGGTCGGCGCACGGCGCCGCAGGACAGCGGCGACGAGCACACCGACGGCAGCGAGGAGGGCTGCGGAGATCGACCCGACGGAACGCGCGAGCTCGGGGAGGTCGATCACCCGGGCAAACGAGTCCACGACCAACGTGAGGGTGGGGGCGAGAGCGACGGATGCGGCGACGCTCTCCCAGCGGAGTCGAGAGGCGACTGGCCGCATCACCACGATCAGCAGCGCAGCGAGGAGGGCAGTGTTCACGGCGAGGCTCGTGCCGGGCTCCGGCAGAAGCAGCGAGACCCGCTCGCGTGCAGAGAGTCCCCCGACCGACAGGGACAGGATGACGAAAGACGACGCGGCCGCCGCGCCGCCGATCCAGAAGATGACACGGCGATCGAGCGACGAGAGGCGGGCGTGCACTCGGAAGCCGGACAGCACGAGCAGCACGATGGCGATGATGCTGACGGCACGGAAGGCATTGTCGGCGTCTGGCGTGGGATCGGGGAGAGCCGGGAGTGCCAGTTGGCGCGCAGCGGCTGCGGCACCGATGAGTACGACGAGGGCAGCCGCTCCCAACGCAGTCGCCCGGCCGAGGGGGCTTGCCGGAAGGAGTCGACCGGTCAACAGCACGGCGACAACCACGATCGATCCGATCCACCACGTGCCGGTGCTACCCCACCCGACGAGGTAGCCGAGGGTGCCCGAGGTGGCGAGGAGCACCAGAAGAGGAGCACGGAGCGGTGGGCCGAAGTGGCGGCGGTGTGACCAGAGAAGCGAGCCGAGCGCGGCTGCGGCGAGAATAAGCCACCCCGCAAGCACCGCGGTGAGGCCGGTGAGTAATGGCACGGCCACGACAAGCACGGCCGCACCGAACCAGACGAGAGTCGAAGCGCGCCGCTTCAGTGTTCCGCCAATCGACCACGCGGCCGCGGCAAGCAGGCAGCAGAGCGCCAATGCGGCAACGGCTAAATCAGCAATAGCGGCAGGATGCACCAGTTCGTCCTGAGGGCCGAGAGCCCACGAGGAGGAGACGGCTCGGAAGACTGCGGTCGCTGTGGTCCCTGCGGCGACGGCGAGGGGAAATAACAGGGCGATACCCGCGACCGTTGCCGCCGCGATCGTGGCGACAAACGCGCTCCGCCGATGGGATGATGCCGCACCGGTCGCGCCACTCGACCGGTGCCAGAGCAGTTCGAGCCCGAGGGTGATGACGGCTGCCGCGACCGGCGCAGCGATGACGGTGACGGCGGGGTCGCCGAGGCGGAGAGCCCCCGATGCCACGGAGACTGCCGCGGCCAGACCACCGGTACCGGCAAAAACTGCCGCGGAGAGTATGGGTTCTTCCGGTGAGGAACGCCCGATCAGCCAGGCGTGCAGCGCGGCAAGGCCGGCGACGGCGAAGAATGCCGGGCTCGACGCCCACGGCTGGCTCGGCGCGACAGCCGATGCCGCGGCGAGAGCGCCGAACAGGGCAATCCCGGTGAGCCCGCGCACGATGAGGCGCTCGGGCCGACCTTCACGGGCCGGATGCGTCGCCGTCGCCGGGCGGCGGGTCCAGTGGTGGACGACCCCGGCCAGCGTCGCCGAGGCGAAGGCGATGAACAGTCGGCTGCCGTCATCCGCAGCCTGGCTCAGGCCTCCAACCAGGAGGGCGATACCGGGCACGATCGCGGCGAAGCCGACGATGTGGGCCGTACGAAGGCCGGACAATCGATGCCAGGCGAGGAAGACGGCCGCGGTGACAACGAGCGCCGCCCCCCAGAACGCCGACCCGTCGGTGCCTCCGCTGCCGAAGAAATCATTGGCGCGGATCGCGAACGCATCCAGATAGACGAGCACGACGGCGAGCACCGCGATCCCCTCGGCGGTAGCGGTGAGGGAGCGACGTCGCAGGCTCGACGCGATCACGAATGAGGCTACCGTGACCGCGGCGATGATGAGCGAGCGACCGAGGATACCGAAGTTGATGAAGGCGTACACGAGGAAGAAGACCGCGGCGACCGACAGCAGCGAGATTCCCACGATGAGCAGGATCACCTGCACGCTCGAGCGGCGGGGAGAAGGCGCGACGGTGGTTGCGCTCTCGGCTGGCACTTCTGGGGGAGCGGAATGGGTCGGGCTGGTGCTGGCGTTGCTGGCAATTCGGGGGAGCGGCATCGGCGCGTCGATGGTGTGCGTGCGGGTCTCTTCGGCCGCGGCGGCATCATGCTCCTCGGCGGCCTTAGCGGCCGCGGAGCGCGCCTGTGCCGTATCCCAGCGGATTTTGCCGATCACCGCGAGCCGTCGATCGAGCAGTGTCGCGGCATCCAGAGAGAGGGTCACGATCTCACTGGCAGAGGGGTGGGTGAGGTCGAGGTCGCAGGCCCGGCAGGTCGTGGTGACCAGCGCGGTCTGGCAGGCGGGGCACTGGGTGGTACTGCCGAGATCTGAGAACGATCGAGGGAACAGCGCCAGCCCGGCAAACCTGCGATAGTCCAGCGCCGACGGGCTGGCACCCTCGACGATGATCCCCTTCTCCAGAGGTGTCGCGCCGAGCGCTTTAGAGCCTGGTTCGGCCATGTTCCGGTTCCCCCTCGAACGGTTGTGCGCTCAGGCTACCGGTATGTGGATTCGCGTCTCGACTACCACGCCAGCCGGTGGATAGCCGTCGAGACGCACTGACATGCAAGAGTGGACGCCGTGACTGCTCCCGCCAGGCCGCCCCGGATCTCACCGTTATCGCTTCCCGCTCTTGACGCGATCGACGGGCGGCTTCTCATCGACCGTGATGAGCGGGACCGTGAGCACTACCGCGACTCCGATCTCACCGGATATGACCTCACCGGCACGTCATTCACGGAGTGTGACTTCTCGTCGGTCACCCTCGACGACGCGCAGCTGCGGGGCGCACGGTTCTCCGAGAGCCGGATCACTGACTCCTTCGCCCCGTCCCTGTTGGCCGCGCGAACACACTGGCGCGAGGTACTCATCGAAAATCCGCGGTGGGGTTCGGCCGAACTGTTCGAAGCGGATCTGGCGTCTGTCCACGTGCGCGGCGGCAAGATCGATTACCTCAATCTCCGCGCCTCGAAGATCACCGATCTCCTGATCGAGGACTGCACGATCACCGATCTTGATCTGGGCGGCTGTCGCGGTACTCGCATCGAACTGCGCAATTGCCGACTTGAGACCCTCGATGTCACCCGCGCAGCTCTGGCGGACGTCGATATCCGGTCAACTTCTCTTCGCACCGTCACCGGGCTGGAGGGTCTTCGCGGCGTGACGATTGACGAGTACCAGCTTTCGCTCTTCGCACCACTGTTCGCGACCCACCTCGGCGTAGTGGTCGATTGAGCGCAGCATTCACAGCGAATAAGTGCTCCCGCCCGCACGGCGCCTCCCGCCAGGTCAGCGTCGAACGGAACCGGTGATTCCGGCGAGCGAACTGAGGATCGCGGGGCGGACGGCGACCCAGGCCGCCGCCATGACGATGAGCGAGATCGCGAAGATACCCGCGCCCCACCAGGTGTAGTCGTCCCGCGAGGCGTACATGTGATTGAGGTTGCGGAGGGCTCCGGTGACCAGAACCAGAGTCACATGCACGGCGATGAACGCGGCGAAGAAGAGCATCACCGGGTAGTGGATGGCACGGGCCACCGGAAGCGGAAAGACCCGGTCGAACCGCTTGAACCGGTCGGCGAGACCCGGGGCCATCCGAATGCCCGTGATCAGCGCAAGGGGTGCCGCGATGAAGGTGATGACAAAGTAGGAGAGCGTCTGAAGCGCGTTGTAGTTGACCCAGCCGTTCTCGGTCGGCCAGTTGAACGAGGCGTACTGGATACCAACCGATACAGCGTTCGGGAAGATGTCCCAGTGAATCGGCACGATGCGAACCCACTGCCCGGTGGCGAAGATGAGCACGAAGAAGATCACCCCGTTGAGAATCCAGAGCGTATCAAGGCTGAGGTGCAGCCAGAGATGAAGCCCGATTCTCACCGGCGGATTTTTCGTTCGAAGCAGACCGGTGTTGGTGCGGGTCCAGTAGGCCGGTGGCCGTTTGGTGGTGCGCACCTGCCATCCGGTGCGAATGATAAAGAGGATGAAGAACGAATTGAGGAAGTGCTGCCAACCGAGCCAGGCCGGGAAGCCGGTCGGGGCTCCCTCGGGCAGCTTCGACTCTCCGGGGAAGTCGCGCATGAAGGACTGCACCGCCGGAAGAGCACGGATGCCGCGCGCGGCCAGAACAAGGAGGAACAGCGCGACGAGAATGGCCGGCACGATCCAGACGAGCCGGAACCAGCGGCTTTCGCGAAACGCGCCCACTCAACCCCTCCGGGCGTTGACGGCGTCGATGAGCTGCGGCACCACCGTGAAGAGGTCTCCGACCACTCCGAAGTCGGCGACTTCAAAGATGGGCGAGTCCGCGTCTTTGTTGATCGCGATGATCGTCTTGGCGCTCTGCATTCCTGCCCGGTGCTGGATCGCGCCGGAGATGCCGAGGGCGATGTAGAGGTTTGGCGACACGGTTACCCCGGTCTGCCCGACCTGCATGTTGTGGTCGCAATATCCGGCGTCGACCGCGGCGCGGGATGCCCCGACCGCCGCTCCCAGGGAGTCGGCGAGTTGCTCGACGAGCTCGAACTTCTCTTTCGACCCGAGTCCGCGACCGCCGGAGACCACGATGTCGGCGGTCTGCAGGGTGGGACGCTCAGAGGCCTGCGCCTGCTCATGGCGGGCGGTGATCTCCGTGGTCGCGGTGGTATCACCCGAGATATCGATCTCGTGGACGGTGCCCGCTGCGGCCGGTGCCGCTCCCTCGATCGAATGCGGGCGAAGGGAGATGACGGGGATACCGCGGCCGGTTCCAGCGGTGACGGCATAGGAGCCGCCGAATGCCTGTTGGGTGACGACGACCCCGCCGTTTACGGAGGCAATCCCGACGGCGTCGCTCTGGTACGCGGCGTCGATCCGGATCGCCAGTCGAGCGCCGGCTTCGCGGCCATCGGTGGAGTTGCTCACAATGACGGCGGAGACGTCTCCGGACGCCGCGACAGCGGCCTTCAGAGCCGCGACCTGCGGGGTGACAAGCTGGGAACCAGCCCCCTCCCGCGACGCGACGAAGACGGTACCGGCGCCGAGTGCGCCCAGTTCGGCGGCGAGCCCGGCTGCTGCTCCCGGCTCAACGACGATCACTGCGGCCGGAGAACCGAGCTGGGCGGCGGCCGCAAGCAGTTCCGAAGTGCTGCTGTCGAGCGCGCCATCCGCGAGTTCCACCAGAACAAGTACCTGTGTCATGTGTGCCTTCTTCCTCAACCAGAGTGTGTGCTAAATCAGTTTTGATGCCGCGAGGAACTCGGCAACCTGTGTTCCCGCGGTGCCGTCGTCCTTGATGATGGTGCCGCCGGAGCGCGGGGGGCGAGCCGTGACCTCCGCGACGACCGACCAGGAGTTGTCAGCACCGGTGTCGCCGGCTGCGAGGGGAAGATCGGCCAGTGCGAGTACCTCGACCGGCTTCTTCTTGGCAGACATGATGCCCTTGAAGTTCGGATAGCGCGCTTCGGCAATCTGTTCGGTAACGGATACGAGGGCGGGAAGGGAGGCACGAAGTTCGACGTGTCCCTCCGTGGTGACACGTTCGCCGGTGACTGTGCCACCCGAGCCACCGTCCGCAGACACGGTGAGGGTGCGCAAGAAGGTGAGCTGGGCCAGCCCGAGCCGCTCGGCAAGCATCGCCGGCACTGCGGCGCTTCGACCGTCCGTCGATTCGTTACCGGTGATCACGAGGTCGAAGCCGCGGCCGTCGAGGGCTGCGGCGAGTGCCGCGGAAGTTTGCACAACATCCGATCCAGTGAGCCCGTTGTCGATGATGTGGATGCCTCGGTCGGCCCCCATCGCCAGCGACTTGCGGATCGCATCAAGTGCGCTCGCTGGCCCCATGGTCACGACGGTCACGTCGCTCCCCGAGTTGGCCTCCTTGACGAGGAGCGCGGCTTCGACAGCCTTCTCATTGATCTCGTCGATCACGACGTCACCGCTGCGATCCACCCGCTTCGTCGAGGGGTCGATGCGCCGATCGCCCCAGGTGTCGGGTACCTCTTTCACGAGCACTGCGATCTTCATCACGCTCTCCGGTTTCCTCATCGAAATCTTTGGTCATCGGGACTGGCCGAAGTGGGCATCGGCCTGTACGCACCGGTAATTTACTGGCGATTACTTGGATGTCCTAGTAAATTCATTATGACGCACAGGACCTGCAAAGAACACTGGCGTTAAGGATCAGGATGAGCAAGGGCAAAGGCGGCCGATGTACGGAGTATCCGAAGACCAGAAGGCGATTGTGCAGATGGTGCGCCAATTCGCGACCGAATCGCTCGCTCCCCATGCGGCCGAATGGGACGAGACGCACTACTTTCCGGTGGAGGTATTGCGCCAGGCCGGTGAGCTCGGCATGGGCGGTATCTACGCCCGTGAGCAGTTCGGTGGGTCGGGTCTGACCCGCGCCGACTCCGTGCTCATCTTCGAAGAACTGGCCAAGGGCGACACGACAATCGCCGCCTACATTTCGATCCACAACATGGTCACCTGGATGATCGACAGTTTCGGCGACGACACCCAGCGTGCCGAATGGGTGCCGCAGCTCTCAACCATGGAGGCCCTCGGCAGTTATTGCCTGACCGAACCCGGAGCGGGATCGGATGCCGCGGCACTGAGCACGCGGGCTGTGCGAGTGGGCGACGACTACGTCATCGACGGCGTAAAGCAGTTCATCTCGGGCGCCGGTTCTTCAGCTTTTTACATCGTGATGGCACGCACCGCCGATACCGGGAGCCACGGCATCAGTGCGATCGTCGTGCCAGCGGGCACGCCCGGGCTCAGCTTCGGGCCGCTCGAGAAGAAAATGGGCTGGCATGCGCAACCGACGCGCCAGGTCGTCTTCGACGGGGTTCGGGTGTCGGCCGACAACCTGCTCGGGAAGGAGGGCGATGGTTTTGGCATCGCGATGAGCGGGCTGAACGGCGGACGGATCAACATGGGAGCCTGTTCGCTCGGCGGTGGCCAGTCCGCGCTCGACAAGACCGTTTCCTATCTCAAGCAGCGCACTGCTTTTGGCGGCCCGCTGATCAACCAGCAGGCACTGCTCTTTCAACTCGCCGACATGGACACCGAGCTCGAGACCGCCCGTACCCTGCTCGCCCGTGCCGCCGATGCCCTCGACCGGGGCGATGCCGACCTGGTGCGCCTGTGCGCGATGGCGAAGCGCGTTGCGACCGATGCGGGATTCACTGTCGCGAATGCGGCCATCCAGTTGCACGGCGGCTACGGCTATTTGGCGGAGTATGGACTGGAACGCATCGTCCGAGACCTGCGCGTGCACCAGATTCTCGAAGGGACCAACGAGATCATGCGACTCATCATCGGCCGAAGCCTGGCGGAAGCCTGATGGTCGAGAGCCCGATAGGCGAGAGCGGCGACGTGCTGGTGTATCGACGCGGTCATCTCGGCCACCTCGTGCTCAACCGCCCGAAGTCCATCAATGCCCTCACCCACTCGATGGTGATCACGATCGCGGCCGCTCTCGAGAAGTGGGAGTCCGACGACTCCGTAGCGACCGTGCTCATCTCCGGCGCCGGTGACCGCGGCCTCTGTGCCGGCGGGGACATCATCGCGATTTACACCGATGCCATCGGCACCGATGAGAAGATCGGCGGTGCGGCATCCGCGTCATTCTGGGCGGATGAATACGCCCTCAACGCGCTCATCGCCCGCTACCCGAAGCCCTACGTCGCCTTCATGGACGGAGTTGTTCTCGGCGGTGGTGTCGGGGTGTCCGCGCACGGGTCCTTTCGCGTCGTGACCGAACGAACCAGGCTCGGGATGCCCGAGACCGGTATCGGGTTCGTGCCGGATGTCGGCGGAACCTTTCTGCTGTCCCGCGCTCCCGGCGAACTCGGCACTCACCTCGCCCTCACCGCGGGATCGGTCACCGGCGCCGATGCAATCGCTCTCGGCCTGGCCGATCACTTCGTGACAAGCGACCGGCTCGCCGACCTGGCCGTCGCGCTCGAGACTCGTTCGGCGGCGGATGCAATTGCGGAAGTGGCAACCGCCCCTCCCGCATCCGTCCTCCTGCAACAGAGGCAATGGATCGACGAATGCTATGCCTCGAACGACGCACGGGAGATCGTCGCGCGTCTCGAATCCTCGCCGCATGCTGACGCACAGCGTGCTGCGCTGTCCATCCTCACCAAGTCGCCGACAGCGGTGAGTGTCGCCCTCGAGTCCCTTCGCCGGGCGCGGGCACTCGACACCCTCGAAGAGGTGCTCGACCAGGAATTCCGCGTGTCTCTGCGGTTCACGCAGGGGACCGAGCTCGTGGAGGGAGTGCGGGCGCAGGTGATCGACAAGGATCGCGCCCCGCACTGGTCGCCTCCTACCCTCGCTGACGTGCGGCGGCCAGACATCGAGGCCTATTTCGAGAGCCTCGGAGATCGTGAACTCCGCCTGTCACCGATGGCAGGCGCCAGAGACAGGAGAATCGAATGACCAGAATCGCTTTCCTCGGGCTCGGCAACATGGGCGCACCGATGGCCGCCAATCTTGTCAAGGCTGGCCACACCGTCGTCGGGTTTGACCCAGT
>ENA-OBIO01000753-OBIO01000753.1-metagenomes-genome-assembly--contig:-NODE-753-length-15298-cov-2.53572_pt1 | contig 15298 bp, 7 predicted proteins | sample MGYA00153383_OBIO01 | MGnify analysis MGYA00153383 | reverse complement strand
TGATCGGGTGCCGTCGACGCCATGTACATAAAAATCCCTAGCGCCGGGCCGTTTTGACAAGGGCAAGGGCTTCAAATCACCCTGACTTCAAGTAAAGGATAGAGTGATTGCGTGCCGCCTTCAATGGACCGAATAGGGGCTTTCTTATCGACGTGGCTTTCGCGGCGACGTCGCTCGTACGATCGGGACACCTCATTCTGCCCTACTCGAGGGGGTGTTGGTACGCGGTGCAGGTCGTATAACGCTACAAGAATTTCGCATATACGAGCAACGGAGCGGCTCACAAATCCCGCAGTGGATCAATGGAGTGCTCGAAGTCGAGCTGGAACCGGTCACCTCGTAGGATGTGGAGTTTTTGTGCAAACCTTCGTTCGAGGCGTGCTACGGTCAACTTTCAGAAATCCTTGAAGCGCGCGAAATGCCATTTCGTGGGGAAATACGCGACGTTCACCGAGGCCGTGGCGGCGACTCCGCGCCACCGTCGTTTCGGTTACGATCACGCGGAAGCCGCCGAGATGTATCTTCATGACTTCCGGAACATGCGCACGAGCGATTATCCGGTAATTTACTGGATGCAGAAGAATTTTTGCGCCCGCCTTCGTGCGTTCGATTGGGGTGGCAATGTCGGACAGTCTATTACGCATATCAAGACGACTTGACCGATCCACGGCAACTCATCTGGACGATCTGTAACGTGCCGCAAGTGACGCGAGTTGGAGCGAGACTCGCGCTAGATTCGGATCCCACGGATCGCGACGGACACGACGTCCTTTTAATAGCCGGAACATTGCAGTTTCTAGCGCAGCCACTCACAGCGTGCTGCGGACGGTGCCTAGAAAGCCGCGCGGATTGATCCTCAATCGCACGCCAACCCATCCTTCGCTCGGATATTTCACGATACAGGATATTGGGCCGGCGGTCTGTCCTTATCAAATCTTTTCCGAGCCGAAGCTCGTGGAATCCCTCGCTGCGAACGTTATACGCTCGGTCGCAAAATACGTCGGCTTCTCCTTCGAATGTAAGGCCGAATTTCGATCGTACTGTACCTGCAGAAACGCCCTCTCTATGACCCGAACAGGGGGTTCGCACTCACTACTTGGCGCGTTAGAATACGAGAAATTTGGGAGGGACACCACGATGTCTTCGGAAGTGATTTCTCGAGCGTGTGCCTTTAGCGGCGGTCACATGATAACGAGTGCGGATGAGCCTCTTTGGGTGAATATCAATCGGCGACCATTCGCATTTCGTCACACGCTCGGCAATAATCCGCTCCTCGAGCTCCCGCGCCTCGCGGAACTTGCAGTGCGAGCCGCGCATCGTAATCAGCGGGGTCATTTTTTTAGTCGTAAAAGTTTTGGGGAGGCTCTATCGCTGGCCGATCGAATCCGACAGCTCGACGAGCGCGAGGACTGGATCAAAATTTCATACGCGAACGAATTGGATCCTGACTATGGGAAAATTCATGACGCGTTGCTAGACGAACTTGCTGCGCTTTCGCAAATTCCGATCCGAGAGTCGATGAGCTGGTCTGGGATGACGATCTTCATGAATTCGCCCAACCTCGCGGTACCGTACCATTTCGATCACGAGACGAATTTCTTGATGCAAGTCCAAGGAACCAAAACGGTCGACCTTTTCGATCAAACCGACCGGTCGGTCCTCACCGAAGCCGAAATTGAAAATTTTTATCACGGCGATGCGATGGCTGGTAGGTACCGTCCCGATTTGGAAAATCGTGCGTCCAGATTCGTGTTGAACGCCGGGGATGCCGTTCACCACCCGCCCCTCGCTCCCCACCGAATTTTCAATCACGATCGCGTCTCGATCAGCGTAAGCATATTCTTCACTCTCCCTCAAACCGATCAACGCGCACACGTCTACCAAGTGAACTCATTTATGCGCCAACTGGGGCTCAAACCGAACCCACCAGGCCGATCGATTCATTCGGACCGCTGGAAGATAGGCTTGATGAGAGCGATCTCACAACGCAATCCTCACAGCCAAAAGCAAGCGATCTTTTCCGGCGTGCAACGCGTTAGACTCCCTGCGCGGATCGTGCGAAAATTGGTAAGCACGGTCACACGAAAACCTTCGTGAGTTTCGACACCACACCGCGCGGCATCGAAAGTCGCGCACGACTGGGAGAATAAGTACGATTTCGGTAGCGACGACTCACTCGGGTTGAACCCTCGACCAGCTCCTTGCAGAACATTTGCGTCTGGGGGGCGACGTCCCTATGCCGACGGCGCGTTGGAAGCGCAATGGTCGCAAGTTTTGAGATCGAGCCGATCGTACGATACGTTCGTCTTATCCTACGGTTCTGGGATACACCATTACTTTGCAAACGTTCGATCCCCCGACGTTTGGTTCATGCAGGTCGGTCGGTTTCTTCCGCAAGACGAGCAACGTGTTCTCGCTCAACTTTACAAGTCCGGCAGCGTGGTAGAAAGTCTGACGAGCGCCACCACCTCTACCGACCGCGACCCAAGCATTGCGCAATTCTTGAAAAATTTGTGTATCTCGAGTACGACGAAATATATTTTAAGATTCGGAAGCGATGCAAGCCCGTTGCAAACCTTAGTTTGCACCACGACGATAGATCGTGAGCGTCGCGGCTTCATCGAATCGAAGACCGTCATCGATCTCCGGGACTACGTGACCTCGCAGGTGACGATTAAAAAATGCGAGGATGTACTGAGAGACGATTCGCTCGCCGAGAGCTCCGTCAATCGAACCAAAACCGGTGCGCCGAAGCGATGGGAAAATGCACGCATCCGTAAAGTTATAATGGTCCGTCCCAGCCACGCTCAGCAGGTAGCCGCCGTGCCGATGCAAGTCCCGTTTGACTGAGGCGAACTGCTTACGATCGTATGCGGCTTCTTGTGGTACCTTCGAGTACGTTGTGGACGTGACGTATAGAAATGGTTTCGCGACCCCCTCTGCGGCAGACGTGCCGTACATCGAGCCATCGAGGTCGATCGCTCCAACAACGCGCGGATCGATCGCCGCGAGTTCGGCAGCCACTGCGCCACCGAACGAGAAGCCGAAGGCGCCAACGTGTTCGAGCGCGAGATGTTGTGAAAAGAATCCCGAATGGCTCGCCTCTTGGCGGTGGAGTTCATCGAGTAGACGACCGATATCGCTTGCCTGTAAGCGAATTTTACGGTCGCCATCGGCTTCGCCTTTTCGGATGCCCGAAGCGCTCGAAGTATCGAAGTCGAACGTCGGTTGCGTGTCGTCAACGGCGAAGACGACATATCCGTGGCTCGCCAAATCCTGCGCCTGCGCACTGTTGTGAAACGAGCGCCCACCCATTCCGGGAAGGTACACGATCACAGGTGCGCGCCCGCGAACGATCGGAACGTTACGAAGTGCATCGGTATGCACGAACATCCCAATCACGCGCTCTTTCAGCGTTCGCGCTGTCGATCCATACTGATAGGAGGCGTGCGCGCCGCGCGAGCCGAGCGGAGCCGGGTACCACGCGCGAGCAACGATAGGAACTTGCGTCTTATCGCTCGCTTCGAACGACACGATGGTCGTCCCGACGGGCCACGGACCAGTCGGTTTAGGGAGACGCGGGCTTACAGCAACAACGACGACCGAACACATCGCAACGACGACGAAAGCGACGACGAAGCGCGCTAACACGTGCGCTACGAGACCTTACGAGCGTCGAGCGCTTGAACGAGCGACCTGACCGTGGGATAGGCAAACAGATCGAGAAGCTCGATGTCGATCCCGAGCACGCGGACAAGCCGCTCGTGCAACGCGAGAAGGCGGAGCGAGTCGCCGCCGGCATCGAAGAAATTTGTATTGGGGTCTGCGTCGACACCGTTGCCGAGAACCTCGACCCAACAAGCAGAGATCGTGGCCTCGAGTTGGGTTTGCATTTTTCGGAATTTCGGAACGACGGGATCCTTTACGCCACTCGCGCGGCGCGTGAGCTCAGTGCGGTCAATTTTGCCACTCGAATTCTTCGGTAAAACTTCGACGAACAGGATTCGATGCGGAACCATATGTTGGGGCAAGATCGATCCGAGATGATCGCGGACCGCGCGCACATTGAGCATACTTCCTGGTGCGGTAACGACATGTGCCGCAAGAAATTTCCGCCCAGAATCGTCAGAAACGACGCTTACTGCTCCTTCCCTAACGAGGGAGTTTGCACGTAAGGCTCGTTCGATCTCCGCAAGCTCGATACGAAAGCCGTTAATCTTCACCTGATCGTCGGAACGACCGAGAAACTCTATCAGATTGTCGGCGCGAAGTCGTGCTCGATCTCCGGTCCGATACATACGAGCTCCAACCTCTGAAGAAAACGGATCGATGAGAAATCTCTCGGCCGTCAACTCCGGTAAATTCACGTACCCGCGAGCTACCCCGTCTCCCCCGACGAAGAGCTCGCCAGGAATTCCCGGCGCGACCGGAAGCAATGATTCGTCGAGGATGTATGCCGTGGCGTTCGCGATCGGTTTTCCGATCGGAACCGACTCGCCAATCGCGTCTAAGGAATCTATTCGATAGCAACAGCTAAAGGTCGTATTTTCAGTCGGTCCGTATCCGTCGACTAAGCTGCAGTGTGGATTTGTGCGGATGAAGGCGGCCGCGTCCCCAGGAGAGACGATGTCGCCACCAGTCAGAAGACACCGCAGACTCTCGAATAATGGTAGCTCGGTCCGCACCATCAAGCTGAAGAGCGGTGCCGTCAGCCATAGCACCGTCACGCCGAACCTGCGTAGAGCCGTGCCAACTTCCGCAAAAGAAAGCGCACCCTTTACCGGTACGGCAAGCGTCGCCCCGTTGAGGAGTGCGCCCCAAATCTCAAAGGTGGACGCGTCGAAAGCGAGAGGCGCAAACTGGAAAAACACGTCGTCTCGGGCGATCGAAATATAGTCTGCGCCGCGGACGAGTCGGAGGACGCCACGGTGAACAATTTCCACCCCTTTGGGCGTGCCGGTCGAACCTGAGGTGTACATGACGTATGCGAGCGAGTCCGCCGCTACGAGAACGCCAGGTCTGATCGCGGAGTATGAGGCGATTGCACCCGCGTCGTCACGAACGCTAACGATGTCTACGCCCCGAAATGCGTCTCCATCCGATAAGGTCTCCACGACGACACACGCGATGCCGACGTCCTCGATGATATACGAGAGACGATCAACCGGCTGCGAGGCCTCGAGTGGGACGTACGACGCCCCCGCTTTAAGAATGCCGAGCAGAACGCAGGGTACGTCGATCGACCGTTCCATTGCGACGCCGACGCGAGACCCCGATAGAACGCCGCGCGAACGGAGATAGTGCGCGAATTGGTTCGAAGCTCGTTCGAGATCCTCGTAAGAAACGACACGTCCTTCGTCGACCACGGCGAGCGCGCTAGGATCTAAAGCAGCAACAGCTCCGAAAACGTCGACGATCGAGCCATTTCGCTCGTACGCACTGCGTTCGCCTTGGGTCCATGCCAATTCAGTCACACCGTCACGCTCCGTTGGTCGTTTGGCACGCGCGTACGCCCGTGCGTAACCTACTAAAACAGCTTGAGCGCACTCGCACAGTTCCTATAAACGTCGATGCATCGGATCCGGCTTGCAAATCTCGTCTTTCGTTCCCGAACCGAACGCTGTAATTGCTCAGAGGGACCGAGCAAAAATACATCGTCGCCAGGTGATATCATCGCACTCAAACGTTCTGGACCCTCAGAGCGAGCGGAATCGTGACACAAGAAACACCGCGGACTCAGAGCCAGGCGCGTCCCGGGTTTGAGGTACGGCGCGAGCGATAGAAGAAAGTGGACGTAGTTGTCGCTCACGATAATCGGTCGCTCCGAGAGATTGATCGCGCGAGCGACCGAGATAGAATGCTCGTTGTATTTCGACCACCAGGTGGAGGCTTCGGCACTTGCCGCGCACGACGCGACGCCGCCAAAGAGAAGCGTTACGAATGCGAACGCCCATCGCGGGTCGCGCGCGACGCCACGCGAGAGCGCGTAGGCGAGTGTGAGTTCGATGCAGATGAACAGCGGCACCAGATAACGCGAATTGGCCGAGCGGTGGCCGCCAAAGATAATATCCATCGCGAGCATCGGCCCAGCCGTAAATACGACGATACAGTACACGAGCGCCCACGAACGAGGCTTCGCCGTGCGATGTAAAACGATCAAAGCGACGAGCAGTATACCGAGAGCGATGAAAGAAATGGCGAAACTCGCCGACGATCTAACGACGGCATTGAAATCGAGCGTCGCTAAGTGCCACTCGCTAACGAATGTCCGTATGGTCGTTAGGATTGGATCCTTGCCCGATACGGTTTCCGCCAAGCCGCGGTCGATTTGCGGCCGGTTGCGAGCGATGACCAAGAGCCAGGGTACGAATGCGGCGACGCCGGCTCCGGTCGCGAGGATCGGGAGTATCGCAAATTTCGCGAGACGTTCGCGTTCCATCACAATGAAGTAGACCGTTTGTCCCCCCACAACCGCGATCGAGAGTGGGTCGGTGTAGAGCGAAAATGCGATGCTCGCGCCATAAAGTGCCCAGTCTCGGCGAGACATCGTACGAACCGCACGCAAGGCCAAGGTTAGCAGTAAGAGCACGGAAAGCTCCCAAAGCGCGTATTCACGATTTTCCTGGGAATACAGAACGAAAAACGGCGACACCGCCATCAAGGCGACGAAAAACCACGCGCACCGAATTGATTTGAACAGCTCCATGGCGAGCCAAAATGCAATCGGCAATGCGAGGATACCGATAAGTGCCGAGAGTAACCGCTCCGTGAGAATCGAATCACCGAAGACTTTGATCCACGATCGCTCTACAAGATAATACAGCGGTGCGTGGTGCGGATCTTCAGCGACGATGGAACGGACGGTTGCGTCGAATCCACGCTCGTGTCCGACGTCGCCTGACGCCAAGTAAACACTCAAATTCCCCACATCGCGGACGCCCCTCGATTTCGCGACAACATCGCTTTCGGTAAGGCCAACGACGTGCAATCGAGTGAAAATCTCGTCCGACCATACGACCTTATGATCTAAATGGTACAATCGGAAAGCCACTCCGGCGAGTATTGCAAAAAATACGATCGCCGCGAGTTGATTCCGATTCATCCGATCCGACCACGCAGTCGGTTGCCGAGGGATCGAATCGAAGCGTAGCTGTTGCCTTTTACGGCATCGATCCATTTGGATCTGCCGGGTGGCGATGGGCGCAAACCAGCCTTCCGTAGCCAGTAATTCGCGCGGTAAACGTAGCCCAATAATTTGTCATGAAGATGGAAGTTCACGCTCAAGGAGACCGATACTTCGGGACCGTTTTTTACCCAATGCGGTGAATTGATCGGGATATGAATCCCCGTACCCGGAGTCAGTTCGAAAACGCGCGCTCGGTCTTCAAACTGCGGTTTCCATATCGCCGAGTTGTTATCGACCGTCCAGAATCGCTCGATCTCTTCTTCGGGTAACACTTCCCGATCACTCCGATCGAAGACACTGACACGTTTGGAACCTTGAATCTGAAGCAGACAATTCCACTCCCGATCGATATGGTAGTTCGTTATGCGATTCGGAGAGTTAATAAAGATGGTGCAATTGCGATATTTTACGAGGCCGCTCAGATCTCTCCCAGACGCCTGTTGCATCTCATCGAGACAAGCTTCGAGTAGCTCACGATAGGCGGGAACCGTCTCGGCTTTGTTGAGCTGCACCCATGCATCGGTCGTTTCAATATCGCGCAGCGCTTCAACAAGACCGACGTTTGGTTTTGGCATCTGATCCCAACGTTGTCCGATCCCAACCTGCGAACAATTGTAAGCGTACCCGTTCGGAACGAGCAGCATAGCCTCTGCGAGTTCGAGCAAACGATCCTTTTCAAACAAGGGGTGGCCGGCGAGCCGATGCGCGAACGAAAACGAATGATTACCATATAGCTCTTCGAACGACTCCGGGTCGATGATATTCTGGGTCGGTGCTTCTCGTACCATACGGTAACTCCTTAAATTACGCCCCAAAGAACTTTCAAAAGCTCCAAGATGAGCTCGTGCATGGGCGGCACGTGGCCGCCACTCGTATTCGTCGTCGTCAGGAAAGCGGCAAACTGATTCCAAACTTGCGTCGCATCGCAGTCACCCGTTTTTCGTTTCCCATCTCGTCACCGTTACGCGACGGGCGGTTCGACGGCGAGAATATCATCGAGAAGGATAGAGAGATCGCCTACGAGTTCGTGTAGCGGGGCGACATGACCGCCACTCATTCCGACCGTTCGAACCGATGTCGACAGACGATCCCAACCTTGCGTAGGCTCGCCCGTAAGATTCGATTGATCCGAGCTCCATATGAGCGTGACCGGTCCATCGAAGAAGTGCGGACGGTGAGATAGCGCCGCACCGATATGCGCGAAAGATAGTTCGGAGACGGCATCGCCGCGCGATCGAATAAACGTTTCGCCGGTCGGTTGCGATGACGTCGCGGAACGCGGTCGCAAGGACGAGGCGCCGAGATTGCGCAAAAAATCGAACGTCGCGCGCGGTCCTCGCAAAAGAGCGCGATTAAAGCGGGCTACGTTGTAACATACGATTTCGCGAACGCGCGGACTCAGTCGCGCGTTCTGTGCGACAGCGCGAATGACGAAATCGCGAAACGGAAGAACCGACCGTGCTGGAGCCGTCGCGTTGATCAGAATCACCGCAGCGACCTCTTCGCCGCGCGCTTTTAGAAGACGAGCGACTTCGAATGCAACGAGGGCGCCCGCACAGAAACCGATGAGGCGGTACGGGCCTTTCGATTGAATCGTGTCGATGTTTTTGAGATAGTCCTCGGCCATCGCATCGATCGAGGAGAGGAGCGGTCGATCTCCAATGCCGTGCGGCCCGATCGGAACGATTCGACGGTCGGCGATATTCGCAGCAATTTCGTTGGCATAAAAGCCATCGGCAAAAAGATCGCTGTGGAAAAATAGGACGGGAGGTCGTCGATCGATACCGCCCGCGATCGTTTCTTCAAAGCGGTCGAGAATCGCATCGATCGTGGCTCCCCGATAAAGATCGGGATTGAAATCGCAGGTGAGACGCCACCCGCCCGGACGTTCGACGATATAGACGCTGAGGTCGTACTGCGATCCTCCCGGATGCGAGTGTTCGCTCGAGATACGAAAGGCACCGTAATCGATATCTTGTGTGAAAGCTTTCTGATAGAGAAAGTTCACGCCGCACACGGCACCACGGTCCTCACCTTGGATCGGGAATAACCGGCAGGCTGCGAGTTCGAATGGCACGTGCCGAAGTTCGAGCGCGTTCGCCACCGCATCTCCGATGCGTTCCAGAACAGTAAGAAGCGAATGCGACCCTTCGATATCCAGCCGGAGCGGCATCGTGTTTACGAACGGACCCGCTACGCTTTCGAGGTCGACGTCGTCACGGCCGACGACCTGTGTCGTAATGGCTAGGATACCGGCGCTTACGCGCCCCCGAAGGGCGAGCGCCGTCGCCGCGAGCGTCGCCATAAATGGCGTAGTCCCGCTCGCACGTGCTTCATCGATGTAATTTTTCATTCGCTGTGTATCGATTACGCGACTCCGCGTATCGACATGCGACGTCCAAAGCGAAGGTCTCGTAAAATCGGTGGTGACTTCAACCGACAGAGGCCCAACGAAGTCAACCGCGAGGAGACGGTATTCTTCAGCTAAAGCAACGTCGGTCATGGCACTTCGTTGCCAACCTGCGAAAGCGCCGAACGTCGTCGTAAGCTCTGGCAACTCCGGTACGCTTCCCGCAGAGAGTGCGGCGCAAACGATTCCTAGCTCGCGTGCCAAAAGCCCAAAGGACCATCCGTCGCAAACGATTTGGTGCGCCGTTACAAGAAGCAGCGAATCCGTAGTACCGAGAATCAGCCGAGTAACGCGCAACAACGGAGCGACGGAAATATCGAACGGAGCGCCAGCGTCGGTCGCCGCGATTCGATCGATTTCTTGGTCGATTATCGTGGGGTCGAGCGCCGAACAATGGACGATCGAGACGCGAAATGCGACGGAAGCTTCGACGACTTGCTCTGCACGTAAGCTCGTGCGGAGAAAGCGCGTGCGCAAGATTTCATGCCGTGCGATAAGGAAAAGCCAAGCGGCCTCGAGCACGGCTTGGCTGAGATCTCCGCGGATGCGCCAACGCATTGAAGCATTATGCGAGGGGTCCTCGGGACGCTGCAGGCTTGCAGTCACCATCCGCTCCTGCGCGAAACTCAGTGGGTAGGTCGTCAAGTCGGCTTTAGCCGTCGTACCGGCCGCGATCAACGGGCGTTCGCCTGGATCGACTCGGACTCATCATTACGTGACACGGGCGCGCGGCTGAGCCGACGACCCTGACCGGGTTTAGCAACATCGAGTCCCGACACGATTTTTCCGATCGTTCGTTTCTGCATGATGTCACGCGCGAGAATGACGATACCCGCACGATTCGCACGCGCCACGATTTGGAAAATTTGGATCGAGTCAGCGCCCAGCGCAAAAATATCGTCATCACGGCCAATTTCCGAGCGCCCTAAAACATCGCTCCATATCGATCCCAGCAGCACTTCGAGGGGCGTCGATAACGTCACCTTGGCGCTCGGAGCGACGAATTCTGGTATCGGCAACGCACGCCGATCGAGTTTTCCGTTGGGGCTAAGGGGCAGAGCCCCGAGCATCACCCACGCTGACGGAATCATGTACTCCGGAAATTGCACTGCCAGACGCTCGCGCAGAGACACGACGTCCACGACCGTCGATGCGCGAGGGACCAGATATCCCACCAGTTGCGCGGAACCGGCGTCATCTCGAATGGCGACCGCCGCATCGGAAACGTTTGCCACGCGCATCAATGCCGTTTCGATCTCACCGAGTTCGATACGATACCCGCGCAATTTTACTTGATCGTCGAGTCGCCCAAAGGTTTCGATCGTTCCGTTTTCACGCATTCTTACCGCATCGCCGGTTCGATACATCCGGCCTCCGTTGAACGGATCGACCGGAAAACGACTCGCCGTCAATTCCGGCGCGTTGATATATCCCAGCGCGAGAACGTCACCACCAATGTAGAGTTCGCCCAAAGCGCCCCGCTCGACCGGACGTAGGAGGTCATCGAGAACGTACGCGAACGCGTTTCCGAGCGGCTTACCGATCGAGATCGACTCGTTGAGGAAGACCCGGCCGCGCGTCGCATACACGGTCGTCTCGGTCGGGCCATAAACGTTCCACAGCTCCCCGTCGCCCTCGAGGAGCCGGTCTGCAAGGACCCGAGGTAAGCCTTCGCCTCCGGAAAGCATGCGAAAACCCGCCGGCGCGCGAAACTCCGCCTCGACGAGCAGGCGCCACGTCGATGGGGTCGATTGCAGCATCGTCGTCCCCGTCTTCTCGATGAGGGCGCGAAGACGATGACCGTCAGCCAGATCCTCAGTCTTTGCAACGACTAGCGTGCCGCCTGCGCAAAGCGCCGTATATATTTCAAATGCGGACATATCGAAAGCCACGGTCGTAACGGCAAGCAGAACGTCGGATGCAACGAATCCCGGCTCCTGCGCCATCGTCGTCACGAGGTTAACGAGCGACCGATGCGAGACTTCGACTCCCTTCGGCATTCCGGTGGACCCCGAAGTGAAAATGACATAGGCGGCATTCTTCGGTTCGACGCGGACGTGCAGGGCGTCGGCAGACTGCCTTGCGAGGTGTTCGCGATCGGCAGCCAAATCGACGACCGGAACTCCGTCGGGCGCGAACGCGCGCGCGAATTCAGTATCGACGAGGAGCGTGGCAACGTCAGCCTCGCGGAGCATGATCTTTCCGCGAGCGACCGGATGTGCGGGATCGAGAGGTACGTATGCGAATCCGGCCTTTAACGTTCCCAATACAGCTACGATAAGATCGATCGAACGCGTTAAAGCGATGCCGATCCGACGGCCGTCGCCGAGCACGAGTTTGCGCAAGACGCGAGCGAGTTGGTTCGAACGACGATTCAATTCGTCGTACGTCAGCCGCTCGTCCCCGCAAATAATCGCAGTTGCCAACGGCGCCGACTCGACTCGCGCTTCGATCATGCCGTGAATCGTCGTATTGGCAAGCGCGGCCCTCGGCCCGGCAACGATCGAAACCGAATTCGCGGGTCCGTCTTCTTTCGAATATCGCTCGTCGTCCATGAGTGCGTCTCCGGCGGCTAAACTACCGTCCGACATTATCTGGTCGAGCAGTAATCGGTATGAGCGCAGATATCCCTCGATCGTCTCCCTGTTAAACAAGTTCGTGTTGTACTCACAATCGAGCCGCAGGCCCGATTCGGATTCGATGACGTTGAGGAACAGGTCGAAATTTACAAAGGCCTTTGCATTTGGATCGACTCGACCGATCGCGTCGCCAAAAGCGAGATCGTCCGCAAGGCGTTCGAGATTGAACTGGACTTCCGAGAGCGGAAGCCGGTTTGCATCCCGCGCAAACTTCTTCTTCGTCACGAGCGAGCCGAGCGTGTAGTGTTGGTGCTCAAAGGCTTCGAGCACCCGGCTGCGTGCGGTCGACATCAACGCGGTCACCGGAGCCCGGTCGTCCCAACGGATGCGCACCGGTAGAAAATTCACGCAGTGCCCGACCAAGTTCCCGCCATCGAGAAGCGACTGACCCGCCGCCGGAACGCAAACGACGACGTCGTTCGTGTTACCCAATCGCCCGAGCAGCAGCTGATAAGAGGCGAGTAGGGTGACGAAAAGAGTGCACCCATTGCGGGCGCCGGCCTTTTTAATCGCCATGTACGATTGCGCATCGATGAGCGACGTGACGACGTCGCCATTGTATGTCTTGCGCATGGGCCGGGGGCGGTCGAGACGTAGATCGAGCGGTTTCGGCGTCTCGGCGAATTGCTCGAGCCAATAAGCTTCCGTCGCCTCGCGTTCCACGATCGACCGACGTGCTTGGCCCGCTGCGAAGCTCGAAAAACGAAGGGGTGCGCCGAGCTTCGGCGTGTCACCGCTCGCGATGCCGGTATAGAGCGTTGCGAGTTCGTTCAAGATCGTATTGATCGACCAGCCATCACAAATCAGGTGATGCGCCGTAAAGACGAATGCATGTTCGTCAGGGGCGATTCTCACGAGCGTCGCACGAACGAGCGGGCCCGCGATGACGTCGAAAGGCGTGGTCGCCTCGGAAGCAATCGTGCGTTGCACCTCGCCCCGCGCCTGAGCCGGCGCGAGTGCGGAGAAGTCGAGCGTTTCGAAAAGAGTCGCGCCCGGCCGAACGATTCGCATCGTCTCACCGGTCGGCGCAAAGGTCGCCCGAAGGGCTTCGTGTCGCGCGATGATCTGGTCCCAAGCGCGTTCCAACGCGAGCTCGTTTAAAACTCCCGAAAGTCGTACCGTAACCGATTCGTTAAACGCACAGGAAGCGTCGTCTCCCATCTGCGCGGCGAGCCATACCTCCGTTTGTTCGGGTGTCAATGCGACGTCGAGCGGAGCGTCTACGAAAGCATTAACGGACGGGAAAATCCCCAGCGGCGTGAAGATTCCTGCGCTTTGCAGGGCGTCTAGACTATCGATGAACGACGCCACGATCGTAGCGACATCGTCTTCGGTGTGCGCGGTCGTCAAAAAGCACGGGAAGCCTTCCTGCACGTATACGCCGCGATCGCGCATCTCGTAGTGGAGCAGGCCGGCGAGCCGCTCTTCGGGCGTAAAATTGAAGAAAAATAAGCTCCCGAACGTTTCGATGCGGCTCGTAAGACCACGGCGTTCGAGGTCGGCGTTAAGCCGCGCGACCATTCCCGTGGTGCGCTCGGTGAGCGCGGCTTGCAGTTCCGGCCCATGCGCTTCAAGATGGCGCAGCACTGCAAGAACCGCTTCCATAACGAGCGGATGTCGGACGAACGTGCCCGCGAAAAACGTCGGCGGAACCTCGGGCTGCGAGTCGTCGCCGTACTGCCACATCCCGCCGTCGAGTGCGTCCATGAAACGCGCCGTACCGGCCAGGATTCCGATCGGCATTCCGCCACCGACGACTTTGCCGTACGTCGCGAGATCCGCGCGAATTCCAAAGACGGCCTGCATACCCCCCGGATGCATCCGAAAACCCGTGACGACCTCATCGAACACGAGTGCTGTCCCTGAAGCCGCCGTGATCGCGCGGATTTCGGCGAGAAATTCCTTGGGCTGAAGCGCCGGGTGACGACTCTGCACGGGTTCGACGATGACCGCAGCAAGTTCGCTCGCATGCTCGCGTACCCATGCGAGACTCTCGGGGGTCGCATACTTAAGGACCGTAATATTTCCGACGGATCCCGCCGGGATGCCAGGCGCGATCGGGATCGACCGCGTCGAAGTCTGCGCGCCCTTGACGAGGACTTCGTCGAATTGTCCGTGATACGCGCCGCCGAAAAGGACGATCCGGTCGCGCCCCGTGACGGTGCGCGCGATCCGCATCGCGGCCATGACGGCCTCGGATCCCGTATTGCAAAAAGTGACGCGTTCGTTCCCCGTCATCGCGCAGAAGCGTTCGGCAACCTCGCCCGCGACGTCGGCTTGCGGACCGATCGCAAAGCCACGGTCGAGCCGCGACCGCACCGCTTCGGTCACAAAATCTGGCGCGTGGCCGAAGGCCGTCTGGCCAAATCCGTTGAGAATATCGATATATTCGTTACCGTCGAGATCCCACAGGCGTGAACCCGCGGCCCGCTCACAAACGATCGGGTAGACCATCTCCTTCCATTCCGAGCGGAAGCCGGCGGCAACGCGCGGGTCGGCCAGTACGGCACGATAGCGCTGTGTGTAGGCTTTCGATTTAGCCGTTTTCGTCGTAACCCGGGCGATGAGCGCCTCGACGTGCGACCGCTGCGCGGCCGTAAGATCGGTCGATGCGGACGGGGCGACGCGAAAGACTTCGAAGCGTGAGGCATTCGTATCGATCGCCGCCGACACGCTCGGAGCGACCGTCGCCTTCGGCGCTGCGATAACGCGCGTTCCAGCCGCGACCTCGGCGCCCGCGTTTGCCGCGATGGGGATAGAGCCCGAAAGGAAGAGCAGTTGGTCGCGCATCAGTTGCTGCATCGTCGCTAGCTGGTCGCGAACGATCGCCTCGATCGCCGACGACGGAGCAGCGACGGCACCGGGCACTGCGACTGCGAGGGGCGCGATCGCGGCAACGATCGCCGCGGGGGCGGGCATCACGGTGACGACATGACCCGCGAGTGCGGAGAGCGAGGGCAGATCGCCGAGGAGTTGGCGGAAGGTCACGGCGACGCCGAAGCGCGTCGCCACCGCTTGGACGAACCGCCCGAGGAAGAGCGAATCGAACCCGAGCTCGAGAAA
>ENA-OBIO01000752-OBIO01000752.1-metagenomes-genome-assembly--contig:-NODE-752-length-15301-cov-12.0237_pt1 | contig 15301 bp, 10 predicted proteins | sample MGYA00153383_OBIO01 | MGnify analysis MGYA00153383 | reverse complement strand
AATAGTCTCGTAACAATTTTGTATCTTTATATTTAAATTTAAAGCAATGTCATTTAGCCCTTCAATTTCTGTAACGTCTGTTTCGCCTGGTGTAATTCAGCTTATGGATAATTCCTTGCTAAATGGCAATGATGTACTTGGTAACTTCACGCTAAGAACGCTTACCATAGTTACCTCAGCAGGCACACCACTACCGAATGCAATTGGTAGCCTATCTGTAATACCCTTAAGGACAATCATATCATGGCCTATCATGGCACTGACAGGAGATTCCATAAATATTCCTACAAACATAATGTGGGACACCGTACTATCAATTACGACTACCTATACCCCACAGCAGGCACAGTCAGGCTCGGTATATACGAACCTTGTGACTACCTATACCTGCTCCTTTATCAACCAGTGCTTCCTGCAAAACGTAGATAAGTTCTACGTTCAGGGACAGATTACGGACGATAGGAATGTAATACTCCTTAACAAGAAGATTTCAAACTCATTTGATGCACTGGATATAGCTATGGCAACAGGTGACCTAGTAGATGCCCAGAGCATGATAAACCTACTGCAAGACTTATGCCTTGACGGGGGAGGTTGCGCATGTTAGTTACAGACCTGCAAGCCATACATATAAAGGCACGACTTGTTAGGTTAAACCTACTGCTAAGGCTATATACCACTTTTGGCCATGACCAGCAGCTAACCCATGAGCTTGACGAACTGGACGTTTTTGATAGTTATATCCAGCGTTATCTATCAGTTTATGGCTTTATGGTGGATTATACTGGCAATCTGACGGACTTAAACCTGCTACAATACATGCAGCGTTTACAAGGTCTTATCAATAGATACCAGTCAAACTTCTATATATCGCTGTCAACGAACTACCAGATGCCATGTATCTGCAAGTCATACTCACTGACAACCACAGGCAAGTACCTGGTAGTAAGTTCAAACATACCAAAGGTAATAACATCAACTGTAGCACCGATATTCTATGCCTATACCTTGGCAACGACTACCGCATACAGTTCATGGACTATCAACCATGCACTGAACACTTACCCTGCTATTGTCACCACAGACCTATCAGGTCAAGTAATGTATGGTACGGTAGTCTACAACAACCAGCAGACAGTAACAGCAGGATGGGGTATCACAGCTAAGACAGGCTATGGTTATGCCATTGCAGGAAAGGTCACAATTTTTAATCAGGGGACACCTTCAACAAACTGGATAATACCACATAATCTAGGCAGGTTCCCTTATGTAACCCTTGTAGATATTACGGGTAACAGAATACCATTTATGAAGCTGAAATATGTAGACAGTAATAATATATCTATCTCATTTGGAACACCATTCTCAGGTTCAGCCTACCTACTTGCAGGAGCAGGTCAGGTATATAACTTCTTTACACCTAGTCTTACGTATGCTATAAACCACAATCTTGGACGTATACCTACAGTGACAGTAGTAGATATATATGGCAATGTTACTTATGAGAAAGTCCAGTATATAGATAATAACAATGTGCTTGTAACAAATTCAACACCAACAATCGGTCAAACTTATTTAGAATAACTGCTATGCCAACACCTATTTCATTAAATTTCGCTGCTGATTTTGGTGGTAATTCTGTAACAAGTGTAGCACTAGGAGTTAATCCTACTGATGGAACTAACGTACAGAATATTACCAATGCTCTTGTACCGTATATTACTTCGGTTAGTCCTACCTTAACAGGTGTGCCACTAGCACCTACTGCTACTGTGGGCACAAACACTACCCAAATTGCTACCACGGCATTTGTACTAGCAAATGCTACTGGTTCAGGCGCACCTCTTTCTAGCCCTGCATTTATAGGTATACCTACTGCACCGACTGCTGCTGTAGCTACCAACACTACTCAGATAGCAACGACTGCCTTTGTTCTTGCCAATGCTACTGGTTCTGGCGCACCCTTATCTAGTCCTGCCTTTACAGGCGTACCGACAGCACCAACAGCTGCTGTAGCTACAAACACAACACAGCTTGCCACCACCGCATTTGTCCTTGCCAATGGTGTAAGTACTGCTTCTCCTACATTTACAGGAGTTCCTCTAGCCCCTACAGCAGCACTGGCTACGAATACAACTCAGATAGCTACCACTGCCTTTGTAATAGCAAACTCCGTAAGTACGGCCAGTCCTATTTTTACTGGTGTGCCTTCTGCTCCGACAGCAGCAGTAGCTACGAATACGACACAACTTGCCACAACGGCCTTCGTAACAACTGCTTTAACTATTTACCTTACTACAGCCACAGCATCTACTACGTATGCTACTATTGCTAGTTTAAGTTCTTATGCTACAACAGCAAGTCTAAGTGCATACCTTACTACTTCAGCAGCAGGAACAACGTATGCTCCCCTTGCTTCACCAACGCTGACAGGAATACCTGTAGCACCGACTGCTGCACTTTCTACGAACACTACGCAGCTTGCTACAACGGCCTTTGTACTGGCAAACTCCGTAAGTACGGCTAGTCCAAGTTTTACAGGCGTACCCCTAGCACCTACTGCCACCGCAGGTACGAACACGACTCAACTTGCTACAACAGCCTTTGTGACAACAGCGTTGACACCGTACCTGACAACAGCAACAGCAAGTTCTACGTATCTTACGATAGCCACTGCTTCAACTACCTACTTAACAACTGCTACCGCAAACACAGGAACTCTTGTAGGATATGTTGCAGGAACAACTTATTCAGCAGTTGTAGCCACAGACACAATACTAAGTGCCTTTAATAAAATAGCAGGCAACTACTTTAAAACCGATGGTAGCTTTCAGAACAATTTTAACCTTTGGATAGGAGGTAACTTTCAAGGGCAAAGAGGTCTTTTATCTTCTTTACAGTTAGCTTATTTTACAGCTAGTGATGCCAACTATTCAAATATAGGAGGGTATGCAGGTATAGTATTAGTTCCTATTACTGCCAACAGAACATTTACCTTTCCAACAACGAATACAGGTAACTACTTCATGATAGCTAGTCAGAATACGACAGCCTTCACATGGACACTTGTTACACCTATTCTTGACGGTAGAGGTAATACCATAACAATATTCCCCAACCTAACTACCATGTATTTATGGTATGATGGAACAAATTGGAGAGCCTTTTCAAATTCTAACCTACGTGCAAAATATGTTTTATCATTAACATACGCAGCAACTATCACACCTAACTTTATAAGTTCAGATGTGCAGAAACTTACCCTTACAGGTAATACAACTATATCTGCCCCTGTAAACTTAAATCCTGGTGAGTATGTAAGACTTGCCATTACCAACGGAGCAACACCTTTTACTGTAACATTTACAGGATATATAGCATCAGGGTCACTGGCTGTTCCAACAGTAACACCTACTGCAAACGCGATAGATTACTTTACAATATTTAATGATGGTACTAACTATGTGCTTACAACCCTTACTGCATCAGCAGCTGGTGGTGGCGCACCGTTAGCATCCCCTGCCTTCACAGGCATACCTACTGCTCCTACAGCAGCAGTATCAACGAACACCACACAGCTTGCCACAACTGCATTTGTTTTGGCAAACGCAGTAAGTACGGTATCACCAACATTTACAGGTGTACCGCTTGCTCCGACAGCTACTGTAGGAACAAATACTACGCAAATAGCGACTACAGCATTCGTACTAGCTAACGCTGTAAGTACTGCCAGTCCTGCCTTTACGGGTATACCAACAGCACCGACAGCAACGGTAGGAACAAACACTACCCAACTTGCTACAACGGCTTTTGTAGTATCATCTATTGCTCCTTACCTTACTACAGCCATAGCAGCAACAACGTATGCACCATTGGCAAGTCCTGTACTTACAGGCATACCTGTAGGGCCTACAGCAGCAGTAGCTACCAATACGACACAGCTTGCAACAACAGCTTTTGTACTTGCCAATGCGGTAAGTACAGTAAGTCCTACATTTACTGGCGTACCATTAGCACCGACTGCTGCTGTAGCTACCAACACTACTCAGATAGCAACGACTGCCTTTGTAGTAACTGCTCTTACACCGTATGCGCTTACATCAAGTTTAAGTGTATACCTGACAACAGCCATAGCAGGAACAACCTATGCCCCTCTTGCTTCACCAGCACTAACGGGAGTTCCTACTGCACCAACAGCTGCTGTAGCTACAAACACCGTACAGATAGCTACTACAGCATTCGTGCTGGCAAACGCAGTAAGTACTGTTTCCCCTGCCTTTACAGGTATTCCTACAGCACCTACAGCAACAGCAGGAACGAACACGACACAGTTATCAACTACAGCATTTGTAGTAGCAGCTGTAGCCCCTTATCTGACAACTGCAATAGCTGCAACAACATATGCACCGCTTGCCAGTCCGTCACTAACGGGTATTCCAGTTGCACCGACAGCCACAGCAGGTACAAACACCACACAGCTTGCCACCACCGCCTTCGTAGTTGCAGCCGTTGCTCCGTACCTTACTACTGCTATTGCAGGAACAACCTATGCACCGATAGCTAGCCCAAGTTTAACAGGTATACCTCTTGCTCCTACGGCTGCTGTAGCTACGAATACAACTCAGATAGCCACAACAGCTTTTGTAATAGCCAATTCGGTAAGTACCGTATCACCTGCCTTTACAGGAACACCTACTGCTCCTACAGCAGCAGCCGCCACAAGTACAACCCAGATAGCAACTACAGCCTTTGTTACAACTGCTCTAGCCTCTTATCTAACAACGGCAATAGCTGCAACAACCTATGCTCCACTAGCCAGTCCGTCATTAACGGGTATACCGCTTGCGCCTACGGCAACAGCGGGTACGAATACTACGCAGCTTGCTACAACGGCATTTGTAACAGCAGCTGTAGCACCATACCTGACAACAGCCATAGCTGCTACTACGTATGCTCCCCTTGCTTCACCAACGCTGACAGGTGTGCCTCTAGCCCCTACAGCAGCAGCTGCCACAAGTACAACACAAATTGCTACAACTGCTTTTGTAACAACTGCCCTAGCAAGTTACCTGACTACAGCTTCCGCAAGTTCTACCTACCTGACTATAGCTACAGCCTCTACAACATATCTTACTGTATCAACAGCAGTAACGGGAGTTCTTACAGGTTACTCATCAGGAACAACCTACACAGCTGTACTGGCAACAGATACGATATTAAGTGCTTTCAACAAGACAGCAGGTAACTTCCTTAAAAATGATAACAGCTTACAGGTAGGGGGTTTAAATACTTCTGGTGTAATTGCTACTTCAAGTGTAACAACTAAGGCACTTGTATTAACATATTCTCTAGCTACTGATGCTAACTATGCTGTCACACCAGGTTACGGTGGTATCATACTGCCAGTAATTACTGCTAACAGGACCTTTACCTTCCCAACAACAGTAGTAAGTAATTTCTTCATGATCACAAACCAGAACACATCTGCGTTTACATGGACACTTGTTACCCCAATAATAGGTGTAAGAGGAACGACTATTACTATCTTCCCTAACAGTACCACCATGTACTTATGGTATGACGGAACAAATTGGAGGGCTTTCTCAAACAGTGCATTAAGACAGCGGTATATTTCGTCGCTTACTTATGCAGCAACTTTAACACCTAACTTTAATAGTACTGATATTTTTCAGTTACCACTGTCAGGAAATACAACCATAAACGTACCTACGGGTATGATAGCAGGTGATACCACTACCTTGCAGGTTACACAGTCAGGAAACTTTACAGTTACCTGGTCAGGTTATAAAATGCAGGGAGGATTTACACTGCTAAACTCTTTAGGTAGTGGTAAGATTGATATTTTCAGTATCTATTATGATGGTACAAACTACTACTTAACAGCCTCAAACCTGAATGCTACTGCTCCTGCGAAGGTTAAAGCTGGTAATATGTCCTATAAGAAAACGTACTGGACAGCGCTTACTGATTTCACACAGGTGGGATCGGTTGCACCGACCATCGTTAATAATGCCATAAGATTTACAGGCGGCACAAACGATTACAACAACTATTTAATTATCAATAATAGTCAAAACAACGATCAAAACATGGATTTGGAATTGACGTATTTGATGGTAGCTGTTCCAACAGCTGCTTCTTTAAACGGTATTGGTATTGGCCGCACAAGTTATAACGCTTTTATAAAAGTATCAACAGCCGTTCTAGATCTGAACGGGGGCACGACAGGAATGGTAGTTGCCACGAATAATGCAATATCAGGAAACGTAGCAAGCGCAAATTATGGTACGGTGCCTGCCATAGGCGACTTATGCCGAATAAAATATTCGCAGCGTGGTAACACTATTTTTGGAGTGTATCATAATGTATCAAAAGGTTTAAAAAACACTTTTGTTTATTATGTTCCATTTATTCTTGGTGGGGCAACAGTTCAGTTACCTAACGCATCTAACGTGGCTATTTACAATCTCGGTGGCACGATGGATATTATCGGCATTGAAGTTAGTTCGCAATCGCCATTAAACCCGTATATACTTGTTATTGGTGATAGCAAAACAATGGGTTGGGGTTCTATTGACCCTGCTATATCTTGGGCAAATAGTATTAACCAGTTAGGACAAACTGTTAGTTGGGCAGGTGCTGCTGATAATACAGCTGAAATACTATCATCTATTCCAAACGCTATTAAACTTAACCCTACGTATGTTCTGCTAAATATAGGAAGGAACGATATTGCAAATGCGGTGTCAGCAACTACTTACCAAGCAAATTATATAGCTATTGTTAACGCACTGGTGGCAGCAGGTATAACAGTTATTCATTTAACACCAATACCTGAAACAACAGTCACACAAACAGTACTTGACACATTTGTTAGGGCGCAATATCCTGGTCAGTTTATTGATTCATCTGTAGGATGGGTGAATGCTACTCACTTAGGCACTGATGGTACGCATCCAAATGTTTCAGGACATCGTTTACTTTCTTCACTTATAGTAAGTTCAGGATTGATACCAGCATCGGGTGTAATGACAAGAATTGCAAATACATTAGATATTACAACAAATCAAGGATATTTCTAAAATTAGAAATTATATTGAAATATTGGACAATTATAAAAACATACTACTATGGCTTGCGGTCAGGGAATAGATCAGATTTCATTTACAGTACCCTATCTGGGGTTATCAGACAGTGCAGACTCTACCTATGCAGGTAAGGCAGGCTTTATGGTTACAGTCAACCCGTCAGCGACGGGAACAGTACTTGCCGCTATGCCTATGGTTCCTGATGTATCGGTGCTGGTAACATCCGTATTTGCCAATAGCACGTATGCCACGATAAACTCGCTAACAGCTACGAATGCGACAGTATCAGGCTTATCAACATCAGTAACAACCCTATCAGGAACGGTTACAACGCTGTCAACAACGGTAGCAAGCAATGCAGCAGCCATAGCTATCCTAACAGCAAGCCCTCACTTTTACCGTAACGGTACAGCCGTACCACCAACAACGGGTAGTTTTAGAATAGGTGATTACTTTATAGCAAACCAGACCTAATGGGTAATTTAAGTGTTGAGAATGACAGAGCCATATTTACAGATCTATGTACTACCCAAGTCTATACCGACAGAGGATGGCATCAGGTAGTAACGAATGATGCTATCTATACCGATAGAGGGTGGGTAAGTATTACGTGCGGGCCACGTCCTGCTTCCTACAAGGGTATCAATGAAATATGCGTAAAGGGTCAGAATACAGATGTTACCCCATTCTTAGGACCTATATACTCGCTTATATATGGCATAAATATTCTGGTAGTAAACTATACAGGAAACTCAGTAGGGGTACTTAACACTACTACTAACACTGTTACGTCTACCTATAACCTAGGAGCAGCATTTTCGAGCAGCAAGCCTAGAAATATTGTCAATGTCAGTGTATCAGGTATTGGAAATCAGCACATAGTTTTCTATGAGAATGGAACTATGCTTGCCCTTAATGCTGATACAGGGGCTACAGGCACACCACAGCTACCCCTAAATGCTACTGTTGCCACCAATACAGGTTGCTATACCATAGGCGGATATTATATCAATGATGTAAATATCAACTACCTGATTATCCCTAACTACTTTAATTTTTCCATAGACTTATATAATCCCTCGACACTGGTATTTATAAAGTCCATACTTTTGCCTACGTCAGGTGCTAAGCCTACCTTTATTCAGTACAATCCTTCAAACCAAAAGATATATATCGGCACGTTTAACACCAACCAGATATTTGTCTATACCACAGCACAGATAGCTCTTAGCGTTTCAGGAACAGCACAGCAGCCTGTAACTATATTAGCCCTGCCACAGCCAGGTATTACCTATACTACCACTACGCCTATAGGAAACTTTGCCCTGAACGGCAATACCCTGTATGCTATATCTACAGCAGGCCAGCGTATCTTTATTATCAACAGTCTGACAGACCAGATTACGACTACCTATAATTCTACAGCACCTATTGACCGTATTCTGTATGCTAACAATAGCCTTTATGCTACCCAGGTTACAGCCACAATCTTAACGCTTGACCCTAATACCCTTGCCCTGAAAGGCAATACACAGCTGTCAGGTTTTCAGCGTATATTCTATCCAATCTGGAATGCCAGCAACACATCTTTGTATATTACCGATTTGGGTACACCTGTTACTACACCTGCTTACAGCGGTTCAAGGGTATCAGTTATCAGCACAGGTAAGAACACAGGAGCAGGTTTCTTCTTACAGCAGGCACTCTACTATACAGACGGAGCGCGTGAGGTTGTACCGTCAACGGATGCCAGTTACGCAGGCACAGCACTGGTAGTAGACAATACACCGGGTCTTGTTACGCCACCATATATTGCCCCTAGCAGTCCTTCTCAAACGATAACCTGTACTATAGGAATGTAATGGCACTATGAAGTCTAAATTTAAATAGTTATATTTACGTAATATTTATAACTCATTTAAACTATTTATCATGCCACAAAATCCAATTCCAGACCAATTCACAGAATTAGGCTTTATTGTAAACCCTTTTGCTACACCCTTATTGTTTGCACAACCATCGGCTGCTGCTATTACATTAGCAATCAACTTGATGTACTTGCAATCAGGGTTTGAGATCGCTCAGTTTAGCAGATTGCGAGTTGTAAAGAAGAATGATGTTACTGCTCTAGCAGCAGGTAATGTACTATTAAGAGAAAAAGGTAATGCTTTTATCAACCTTCCAGACGGATATTACTACTGGATGACAGCACCTATTACTGGTACAACAATGGAAGAGGGAAGGAAATTTCCTGCCACTTCATTCTACATGCAGTCACTTGCAGGCGTATTTGTAGGAATCACAGCCGTACCTGCTCCACCAATCTATGCACCAGCTCAGGTACTACTTGCTATACCATCAGGAAGTGCAACCCCTGTACACGGTGTAAACAGTACGTATTCAGGAGTAGCATCTACAGGCGGTCAGGCATCAGGTCTAGGCTACTTATGGGCAGCAGTATCAGGTTCAGTACCTACATTCGGTTCAGCACAAGCAGCCGTTACGACAATCAACTTTGCTACCGCAGGGGCATTCGTCATATCGCTATCAGTCAATGACCCTATGCGTAGAGGACAGGTATCTACCGTCACACTTTCAGGAACAGCTTCTTAATTATTCATATTCTAATATTTATATATCATGGCATTTGCATATCCATTCCGACAGTTTACCATCATCGGCAAGCCACTAGGAGCTATCTTTTACGGTAACGACAGACAAATTAATATTGTTAGTCCTAGAATGATAGGAGCTTATACCCGTAATGGGCAGTACTTTGTCACCATTCAGGATGATAATGATGAAGTATCAACAGCACAGGTAGTTGAGAATATAACAGCCTTATCATGGCTAAAGGCTTTCACCGTACTTTATGAAGTATCACCTTTTCGTTTAACGTTAGGTCCTGCAACAGTATACTATGTAAATCCTGATGCTGTGTTCAAAGTGCTTAACTATACGGATAGTAAGAACCCTACCGTACTTGGTGAAATATCCATTCAGGGACCTCATAACTTAAAAGCAAAAATCAGACTAGGTATTACAGGAACAGCAGCAATAACACTACTAGCATCGTAATAGCCCATGAGCCAGATGATACAAGTTACCCCGTTATGGGTTGACGGTAAAGCCTTTCACGACTCCGCAGACGGTAAACTACAAATACCTTCTAACAGAGTTGTGAAAGTCACGTCATTGATAAACGGTGCAGGTGGACAGCACGTAGGGGTAAACTCCTCCTTAGTTGTACAGAAGTTATACAAGTCTAATATATTCAACGTATATGAGGTAACAGAAACACTTGCTCAACTCGCAACATCAGTAACAACCATTGTATCTACATCAGGCGCACAAGGACCAATAGGTGCTACAGGACCATCAGGCATACAAGGACCACAAGGACCAGCAGGTTCTAACGGGGCGCCAGGACTTCCAGGAGCAGCAGGACTTAACGGCTCACAGGGATCATTAGGTCCTATAGGGCCTATAGGTCTTACTGGTCAGCCAGGAAACCAAGGTATTCAGGGTACAGTAGGCGCAGCAGGTCCTGCAGGTTCAACAGGCCCAGCAGGCCCAGCAGGTTCTAACGGGGCGCAGGGTATTCAGGGGTTAATAGGGCCACAGGGAAACAACGGCCCCGCAGGCCCGGCAGGTATTCAAGGACCACAAGGCTCAACAGGCCCCGCAGGTCATGGTCTAAACAACAGACAGGCATGGGTATCAGGAACTACTTACAACAGTGGTGACTATGTATTTTCTATAGCTTCAACATCAACAACAGTAAACAGCCTTTGGGTATCTACATTCAATACTTCTTATGTATCTACATTAACACCTAAGACAGATGTAACCAACTGGTCAGAGCTTCCAGGACTTCCAGGCCCTACGGGCAACACAGGTCCACAGGGTGCAACAGGCATTACAGGGCCAGTAGGTCCTACAGGTAGTCTGGGCGCACAAGGACCACAGGGAGGTGCAGGTGTAGCAGGTCCAACAGGTGCTACAGGTGCAATAGGAGGAACAGGATTAACAGGACCTATTGGTCAAACAGGCCCCGTAGGACCACAGGGTTCTATAGGCGCACAAGGACCACAGGGAAATCAGGGTATTCAGGGCGCACAAGGTCCCGCAGGAATAACAGGCCCACAAGGACCATCTGTATATATTGACACCTTACAGACAGTAACAGCTAGAGGTAATACTACAAATGTTCCTATGTCTATAAGTGCATTCGGTTCATCAGCAGACCCTTACGGTATAATGTCAGTAACAGCCCCTGCAAATACAAATCCCTATTCATACTACTCTATGACAAGAGCAGGACAAGCAGCCTGGAATATTGGCATAGATGCTTCTAATAACTTTTTTATAGGTTATGGTGGAGTAGAAAGTAATAATAACGCTGGTTCATTTAATGTACTATCAATAAATTCATCAGGTACAGTTTCCATAGCAGGAAATCTTATAGTTACAGGAACAGTCACTTCACCAAGATTCTACACTTAAAAATATGCCACTAGGAAATGATAGGGGCAGTAATAAAGATTTACTAGGGGCTATAGCAGCGGGTACATTTACACTTATACCCAATGCAGTAATACCTAACAACACTGATAGGTTTATGACCTCACAGGTAGTATCATGGGTATATATACAGCCAATACTTAACCGTACCAGTATAGAGCTTCCCCGCTGGGATGAACTTATTGCCGTACCACAAACAGCCAATTCAAATGTCACCTTTTTAGATGAAGTAGGGCCACTACAGTATGTAGCACATGACCTGTCATCAGGAGCAACATTTACCTTCACCACTGTAGGCTCAGGAACTACCTACACAGCATCAGGCACACTTCCCGCAGGACGTAGTTATGACTTTACCGTTTCATCAGTAACAGGCATATCAACCTTTGGCATCACCTCACAGGGAACACTGACAGCAGTAGTATCAGGCAGTCTGCCTAACTATCACTTTACGACAGTCACCAACGGTGTAACAAGAGTAGTAGCAAAGGCAGCAGCTGTAACAGTAATAACCACAGTACAGGGATTCAATGCCCCCCACTACGGAGCATATCACCCAGGAACAGGTAACCTATTCATCAGCAATTTGGGTGACAGGACGCTAAAAACATTAAACACTGCTAACAGTACAGCAAGTCTATCAGTACCACTACCTGCATATCCTGGTAGTGGAACGGCAATAGGCTCAAATGCCAGAGCAGTAATCTATGTGCCAAGTATCGATAGAATATGGGTAAAGGATGAAGGAGACTATATCTATGAGTATAACCCGTATACCAATACGTTTACAAGCACTCCTGTAGTAACACCTTCTGATTTATCAACTACCAGTTACGGCTATGAGATGATATACGTACCAGATATTGACAGGGTATTTAACTTCTTACTAAACACAGGTGTAATAGATGTAATAAACCCACATAATTATCTTAAGACAAACTTAATATCACTAAATCTTCCAACAGCAAACGAAGCAGTACTTTACAATCCAATGAGAGTTTACTCAGGTGTAGCACCAGGAAACGGGTTCTGCTACCTATGTAGTTATTCATTCAAGTATGCTGTTATTAACCTTTCAACACTTGGTGTAGTAAACAACCTGCTTTATAGACTTGCTAATATACCATCAAATTTTATGGCAGGCTTATGTTACTATAATGGTTCAGATAGTCCTGATACTTTCTATATATGCGATACAGGAAACAGTAATGTATATATTATTCATGGTGCTTCTAATCCTGCTACTGCTATAATTAACAATGTAGTTGTAGGCACATCACCGTCAAGTATTATGTATTCATCAGTACGTAATGTTTTCTACGTAGGCTTTTATCAAAATAATTCTGCATCAGTAAGTACATTTTCTACAGCCACATTCACACAAGGTTCATCCTTATCATCAGGACTGTCACCAGTAGATACCATTTATAATCCTGCTAACGGAAAGATGTACGCACTCAACTATGCTTCTAACACAGTATCAATTTTAACATGACATACGACTTTAACCTACCCGCAAAGAACCTATTTGAAACACCTATTTATAGGGCTAACAGTGACGGGTCAAATTCTGATACTCCTTACCTATTGTCACATGCGCTGGCAGACTTTATCCAGTCTATGCCCACAGGCAAGCAGGCACTAAAGTTCTGGGGGTGGGCTGAGAAGCTATACAAAGACGGGTCACTAGAGCTTGATGAATCAGATGTAGAACTATTAAAGCACTTCATTACCGAGAACCCAAATATCCCAACTGTTTACGCAGGTCAACTGCTTAGAATCTTACTGAAATGAGTGGACTAGTTTCTATTACATGGTATCGCAAGAATAGCAAGCTGTCACCTAATGGTGTGGGCGTACTAGAACTGATCAGCCCCGCAGTTGTCTTGCAGCTAATATCAAAACCGGGAGGTACAGACGGCAAGCTACCGCTAGTAAAATCCTATTTGGTGCTTGACACAGGCGAGCTTAATGAGCAGACTTATGAGGTATCAGATGATATTCTAACACTTACTAACGCACTAAACTCAGCCATGAACCCTGGTTCAGGGTCAGCAAGCACCCCACAGCAGACACTCTCATACAGTGCAGGCTTACTAACTATATCAGGTGGAAATACCATTACCATTCCCGCAGGCCCCGTAGGTGCTAAAGGAGCAACAGGAAACACAGGTATTCAAGGCACGTCAGGCGTGCAGGGTATTCAGGGAACAGTAGGTGCTGTTGGTACAGCAGGTATTCAGGGGCCAGTAGGTGTAATAGGGCTTTCAGGTCCTATAGGTATCGCAGGACCCGCAGGAAGCACAGGTCCAATAGGCCCCGCAGCAGACCTAACAACAGTAAACACGACTATATCAGGCTTACAGACAACTGTTACTAACCTATCAACAACGGTAAATCAGCAGGGACAGACCATCGTATCAAATAACAACAGCATTATATCCTTTGAGGGCACAGTCTATACAAAAGCACAGATAGATACAAAGATTGCCAATATTTCTACAGGCACAGGAGGGGCATCAACACTACTTATACACAACCCTAGTAACCTTAACCTGTCTAGTATCGGTATTCAGTACCTGTCAAGTACAGCATCACTGCTAGGCACAGCCGTACTTACGGCCACAGGAGACTTTACAGGCACTTATCCAACAGGAACTACAGCCGTAACTTTCTACCTGATACCGTCAGCAGCATCTACAAACGGGCAGGTGACAACGACAATCAAGGGTGTTCAGGGTATCACCAAGTCTACCTATACCCCTATGTATACACTAGGTGGTGGCGCATTTACAGATAGCATAACAGCATTCTCCTTTAATACACCGCCTATATCTATTCCAGGAGTTAACCAGACATTAACGCTACCAAGTCTAGGTGTTGTCTTTGCAGGTTCAGGAACATCAACATCAAGTGGTACAATATCTAGCTACCTATGGGCGCAGGTATCAGGACCAAATACAGCATACCTGTCAGGGATAACGAATGCTACCCTTAACGTTACCAGGTTTATTGCAGGAACATATATTTTTAGTCTTACCGTTATTGATAACTTTGGGCTATCAGGAAGTAACCAGGTAACCTTGCAGGCAAACCCTCCTACAGGAGGCTTAACAGCAACACTTAACCAGACAGTAGTTATAAATACTTTGCAGTCAGGTCCAACAATAGGTGTACCTGGCACACAGGTACTAGCAGCAGGCACAACAGGATTGTCACTAACAGCAACAACAACAGTTAATATTAGCCCTATAGCTGTATCAACCTGGTCACAGCTATCAGGACCTAATACCGCAATACTGGCAGGTGTACGTAACTTACAGGTATATATATCAGGTCTTGTTCCTGGCACATACGTATTTCAGCTACTATCAGAAGATACATTAGGCTTACTGTCATCAAGAACAGTTACCGTTACTGCATCAGCATCATCTGTACCACCAATAGTTTCAGCAGGTTCTAACCAGACACTTACTTTAAACGCTACAACAGTTTCCCTGACAGGAACGGCCAGTACAACGGACGGTTCAACGATAACTTCCTACGGGTGGGTGACAACATCAGGACCTAATGCACCGTCTATTGTTTCAGCATCAGCAGCAATAACAAATGTTACAGGTCTTATTGCAGGTAGCTATGTGTTTACGCTTACTGCCTATGCTTCAAAC
>ENA-OBIO01000751-OBIO01000751.1-metagenomes-genome-assembly--contig:-NODE-751-length-15308-cov-3.10254_pt1 | contig 15308 bp, 12 predicted proteins | sample MGYA00153383_OBIO01 | MGnify analysis MGYA00153383 | reverse complement strand
AGCGCGTAATAATTGTCATCGTTTACGGGCGTTCCGTTTTTACCATTATCCCAAATCGGCAAATCCATATTTTTAAAAACGGTGGATTGAATACCTGGGCAATAAAAAGTTGTGTCGCGGTGTGCCGCCGATGGAAAACCAACAATGAGCGTATTGTCTTTCAATCCAATGGAATCGTAAATCGCAAATGATTTATCTTCGGCATCATAGCCGTAGGCTTCTGCAAAATCTTCTTGGAGTGAAGGTCGAATAGCTTTTACGCCCACGCCCGTAACGCCTTTCGCTGCACTTCCTGCAGCAAGAATAGCTTGATCTCCTGACGTGAATCCGCGATAAATATCGAAATTTACTCCTGCACGGAATCCACCCGTGTAAGGTTTAATGCCGTCATTAGCAGTAAAATTTATTTGAGAATGTACGGCGTTTGCGAGCGTAAATATAAAAAATACGGCGCAAAAATGCTTTGCATCGAATATAAGTTTGGTCATAGAAATGTTCAAGTTCTGTCCGTAATTAAGTCTGTGAGCTAAGTGGGGGAAGCTCAAAGTTATAAACTAAAAGCTCATAGCTCAATGATGCAAAGTTAAGGGCAAAACTATGACAATTAATATAACGCGGGTTTGGTATTTAGTTTTTGCATTTTTTACGATATAAGTTTGTTAGGCGCGACGTATTTCATCTTGCTTTTCTTAAATAATTTAGCTTGCAACATTTTCCTTAGCAATCCCTGAAAGGGAAATAATTATTAATTTTCGATCAAAAAGATTTTCTTTATCTAAAAGAAAATTGAAAACCTGCATCTTTGCAAAAAAAATAAATGCTACGCTTAAAAATTACTTTTTTACTTTGTCTTTCGTTTTTGTGTTTTGTAGCAACCGCGCAAAAAACAATTCTTTCTGGACCGATGCTCGGTTATGTTGAACACCGCGAAGCACTGATTTGGTACGAAGTTAGAACGGATATCGCAAATTCTTTTTCAGTAAGATTTAAGAAAAAAAATGGAAATGATACTTTGCATGTAGCCAGACAAATTGAATACGCAGCGCATGGCACGAATGCAGAAACGGCAACCATAAAATTTATTTGCGATAATTTGGAATTCGGCACTACCTACGAATATAGTTTTTATGTTGATGAAGAATTACAAGCTACACCTTACGTCACGCAATTTAAAACTAAAGAGCTTTGGGAATGGCGCAAACCCGCTCCTGATTTTAATTTTTTGATGGGTTCATGTTTTTACATGAATGATACACCTTACGATAGACCTGGCAAACCTTACGGACAAGACCCACACATTTTAGAAACGATGGGTAATACGCAGAGCGATTTAATGTTGTGGCTCGGTGATAATTTATACTATCGCGAAGCGGATTACAGTACGGAATCGGGCATGGAATATCGGTACGGATTTAATTTCAGATTGCCAGAATTTCAAAAACTGCGCGCCACGCGTGCCAACTACGCTATTTGGGATGATCATGATTATGGTCCGGACGATTCGGAAGGAACGTTTGAACTGAAAGAAAAATCGCTGGAACTTTTTAAAAATTATTGGGGAAATAAAACTTACGGTCAGCAAGAACACGCGGGTGTGTATCATAAATTTAAATGGAGCGATTGCGAATTTTTTATGCTCGATGATAGATATAACCGAACACCTAAACAATTGCGCGATAGTGTTGACGGCAAACCCAATGCTGATAAAATTATTTTTGGAGAAGCACAAATGCAATGGTTGAAAAATAGTTTGGCGGTTTCGACGGCAACTTTTAAATTTATTGTCACAGGTGGACAAGCATTGAATGCGCTCGGTACAGAAGAAACGCTTTTGCATTATCCGATTGAATGCAACGATTTAATAAATTTTGTTGCGAATCAAAAAATAAGTGGTCTCGTTTTTTTAACTGGCGATAGGCATTTTACAGAAATGATAACTTATAAACCCCGCGCAGATTTTTACGCTATTCCAGAATACACGAGTTCAGCCGTAACGGCAGGTAGTTCTAAACCGTCAAAGGCTGAGGTTAATAATCCGCAGCGGGTTGAAGGTTCTTTATTTTTAGGAAATAATTTTGGGCGACTTTCCGTATCGGGAACGCCTAAAAACAGAACTCTGATTATTGAAACCTTAGATGCCAAAGGTGACGTTAAATGGAAAAAAGAAATTAGTCAGAATGAATTAGTTCCAACACGGTAAATTTAAAAAGTAGTAGCAAGCCAATGAATGTTTCACTTTTTGGATTCAATTTCAAATTGCTTATGAAGGCGTCGCACTTCAGTTTTATAGCTGAATGCCGCTTTAAAAAATTTGTCGTTGGGTTGATGAATTTTGCTCATAGTATGTTTGAATGTTTAAATTATAATCCTACAATTCATAAATTGCAGCTTCATAAGGGCGTAGTTGTTTAGCATCTTTGTTCGCTGTGCCATAATTATTGAGCTTTAAAGTTGCTTTTCTTAAATCTAATTTTGAATTAAAAGTATCAATTGTGATTTTAAAATTGAGCAGTACTAAAAAAGATTTACCATTCATTGTGCGTATGTAGGCATAAATATTCGGATTCTGTCTATCCAAAATTTCATAAGCACCGTAAACAAATGCAGGCGTGCTTTTACGCAATTGTACCATTTTTCTAAAATAATTTAAACAACTATTCGCATCATTTTCTTGCGCAGCTGCATTAATATTTTTATAATTTTGGTTTATGTCTAGCCAAGGTTTTGAACTTGAAAATCCCGCAAAATTAGAATTATCCCATTGCATGGGTGTTCTGCTATTATCGCGACAACTAAATTGGACATCACGCATAAACTTTTGCATATCGCCACCAATGTTTAATTGACGCTGCATTCTCGATAGCGGTATGAGTGGTAAGCTGCGAGCTTTCAATTACGAGGGGGGCTCATAACTTATAGCCAAAAAATTAATGGTCATACGTTATAATTCGCGTTATTTTCCATTCCCCATTTTTATTTTCCCAAATATGCACAAATTTAAATGTGCCGCAAATTAATTTTCCATTTTCCATATGACAAAAAGTATGCTTACCTGTTTCAATAGCACCATAATTTTTTATCGGGTAAATTTCTAAGCTACCTTTTATAAGTTCCCGTTTAAGAATATAATTTTGTTTAAAAAGCCCAGAGAATGCTTCGACGGTTTGAGAATAATCGCGAACACCGATATTATCTTGATAAATTTCAATTTTTTCGTCGAAAAAAGTTTTAAGTTTTTCTAAATTCCTACTATTAAATGCTTCAAACAAAATGCTATCCCTTTGGCTAATGGTAAGAAAAAGTTCTTTAGAAATAGGTTTATAAGACGATTCATGAATCGTTTTAATTTTTTCGGAACTGGTACAACTTAAGAAAGTTAAAGTAACTGCTGACACAATAACCCTTGCTGCAAGATTTATCATCATAAAATTTAATTTTATTGCAAATTCCTGTTTTTCAAAAATATATTTTTATTTTTTCGACAAAACAAGTATTTTATTCTATTAGAGTAATTTTATTCCCCAACTAAAATTTTTGATTTAAAACTATTTCATTCTTTTTACTCAAAAAAATTGAAGTTTTTAGTTAAAATTTTCTTAAAATCAGATTAGGTATTATTTTTGCCTTACGAAAGAAAACTTCATCTACAATGCTACGAGAAATAGTACCCGTTAAAGCACCTAAAACAACATTACTGAGTACAGATTTGCGAGAACTTAAAGATACTAAAACTTTTTACCGCGCTGCTTGCAACGAAGGCTTACCTGTGTCAAATTATTTGCAGCCTTGGTGGCTCGATGTGGTTTGTGGTGGTGAAAATAATTGGGATGTTTGTTTATGTACCAAATCGGATGACACGATTGAAGGTGTTTTAGTTTACTTTAAAACAAAACTTAAAGGTTTAGTGTCTGCTATTATAATGCCGCCGTTAACACCGAATTGTGGTGTGTATTTTTATATTCAAGATGCTGAAAAACTTAAACGGCATTCATTACTTACGGCTAAAAAAAGAATTTTAGATACGCTGATTTCTCAATTACCTTCTGTAAGAATTTATGCGCAAAACTTTCATCATACCCTAACTGATTGGCAGCCTTTTTTTTGGAAAGATTTTAAAAGTACTGTGCATTATACTTATTTTTTGGAAAATATTTTTGACAAGAATAATATTTTCAATAATTTTAAAGGAAGCGTGAGAACGGCGATTGGCAAAGCTCAAAAAAATATTGAAATTCACGAATGTGAGGAAACAGAAGTTTTTTATGCACTGTGTGAGAAAAGTTTTATTCGCAATAGCGAAAAAATACCATTAACTTTAAGTTTATTTGAAAAGTTGGATGCTCAATTAGCTATACGTTTTAAACGGCGCATGTATGTCGCTTACGATAAAAATGGACACAACCATGCAGCAATTTACATTGTTTACGATGTTGATTCTGCGCATTATTTACTTGGCGGTTCTGATCCTGAATTACGCAATAGCGGTGCAGTACCTTTGGTTTTGTGGCACGCCATCCAAGAAGCGGGAAAAGCAGGTAAATCTGTTTTTGATTTTGAAGGCAGTATGATTGAAAACGTCGAATTTGCTTTTCGTAATTTTGGTGCGCAACAAAAACCATTCTTTCGAATCACTAAAACAAAAACTAATTTTATGGAGGCACTTTCTCAGTTTTTTCCGAACTATCGCTGAAAGAAATTAAGTAAAAAAGCGTTTAACTTCCTTACATTGTCGTGGGCTCTACTTTTTTAGAATAACCAAATTGTGTACTAATACCAATGTGTTGTATACTTCCAGAAGTAGATTGCAATGATGTAGCGTAGTCGAAGTGAAAACCACCCAAACGAAAACCTACACCCAATGACAAACCACCAAAACTTCGGATATTATTTAAGACCAGTTCTTGTTTGGTGCGATAATTATAACCCGCGCGAATCAAAAAGTTATCCTGCGCGCCAAAATTAATTTCTGCTCCAAATTTGAGATGTCTAAAAACATTATCTACCGCATTACCAAAAGGTGTTGGCGTGTTTTGTTGGGTGTTATCGAGTGAATTAGATATTACATCATAAGGATTTGAATAACTAAGCGACCAACGTGTTAGTTCATCGGCGGCAAGAGAAAAACGCAAAGGCGATTTTCCTAATCGTTTCGATAAACCAATTTGAACATCAATGGGGAGTTGTGATTGTGAAGTGGGCGAAAAATCTTTTAAAACGCCACCAACATTTTTCAATAAAACCGTAAAGTCGAAATTGTTTTCTGGATTATGATATGTACCAGCTAAATCGAAAGCCACAGCGCGCGCACTGATAACATCAAATTGTGAATTTATTAATTTTCCCGTTACACCTATTGATAATCTTTCGGTTAGTTGTTTGGCTGCACCGATTGAAAATGCCCATTCACGCGCCGTAAAATCAGTTGTTTTATTTCCAAATGCGTCAGCACCGATAAAAGTTCCGTAGTTTAAATATTGAATCTGCGGATAAAAAATAGTATTGAGTTTTTTTGAAAAAAAAGCATAACCAAAATAATTATCGCTAATGCCAGATGGAACGAATTGCGATTGAAAGTTAAGTTGCTTATCGTTTTCTATACTCAATAAACTCGGATTATATGCAGCAACAGAAACATCTTTACCACTTCGCGCTATGCTCGAACCATTCAATGCAGTAAGTTGAGCCGATGGTGATGATTTTAAAAATGAAAAGTTATAAACGCTATTTACTTGTGCATCGGTTATTGTTGTGTTTGTAAGAAACAAAACCAAACAAATATTTTTAAGCGTGGCGTATATTTTATCCATAATAAATAGTGTGTGCTTGGAAGTTTAAGCATGCAGTTCATTGCTTTGTTTTTCATTTTTTTGATGAAAACCAATAATGTCTAATCCTATATCGTGCCTAAAGTATTTGCCTTTATATTGAACACTTTCGGCAAGCTGTTGAGAATTGTGTGCCGCTTCTTCAATCGAATCCGCCATTGCCACGCACGACATAACTCTGCCACCCGAAGTTACTAAAACGTTATTTTCGTTTAAAGTTGTACCTGCGTGAAAAATATAACTATTCGCGGTGTTTTCTGAATGTATTTGAATGCTGTCGCCCGAATTATATTTTTCTGGGTAACCGCCAGCACTTAAAACGGTTGCTAAAGTGGTGCGTTTATCGAATCGTAAGCGCATATTTTTTAAATTACCAGCCGCTGCGTTTTCAAATAAATTAACTAGATCATTTTTTAAACGCATTAAAATGACTTGCGTTTCTGGATCGCCGAGGCGACAATTATATTCAATAACGAAAGGGTTTTTTCCGACTAAAATTAATCCAAAAAAAACAATGCCCACGTAAGGTAATTTATCGGTTTGTAAACCTTTTATTGTCGGTTCTATAATCCGCCCAATAACTTTAGCCTGAATGCTTTTTGTGAAAAAATTAACGGGCGAAACAGCACCCATTCCACCTGTGTTCAAACCCGTATCACCTTCACCGATGCGTTTATAATCTTTAGCTTCAGGTAACAAAACGTAATCTTTGCCGTCCGTGAGTGCAAAAACTGAAAATTCAATTCCACTTAAAAACTCTTCAATGACTACTTTTTTACTCGCCGCACCGAATTTTCCATTCAACATTGCGTCAAGTTCCATTGTTGCGGCATTTAAATCCTCTAAAATGACGACGCCTTTACCAGCCGCTAAACCGTCGGCTTTCAAAACATACGGAGGTTTCAGGGTTTTAAGAAATACTACGCCTTGTTGCAAATTCGTAATTTCTTGATAACGTGCTGTAGGAATATTATGTCGCGCCATAAATTTTTTAGAAAACGCTTTAGAGCCCTCTAACTGCGCGCCTAATTTGGATGGACCAATAACGATTAATTTTTTATTAGAAAAAGCTGCATTGAGTGTATCGGCAAACCCTAAAACCAAAGGTTCTTCTGGTCCGATAACCACCATACCGATTTTATTGACTTTGATAAATTCAATTACAGTGTCCGTTTCGCACCAATTCAATGCTACATTTTGTGCTACTTGTGCCGTACCGCCGTTGCCAGGCGCAACAAAGAGGTTATTACATTTTTTTGAATTTCGGATGGCTAATGCTAAAGCATGCTCTCTTCCGCCACTACCAAAAACTAAAATATTCATACAATAAGGTGCAATATAATTATTTGCAGCTGCAAATGAAACACATTTAAAGAGATGTTTAGAATAAAAAAAAGAAATTGATCATAAAAAATTGGATTTAGTGTTAATTCTTTCAACATAGTTAAATCTGAAAATCAGGGAATAATTTACTTTTGTATAAATAAACTGTGATATTATAGTTGTTATAAAAAAAATTTAATGCAGTAAAATGAATGAAAATATTATCTTTGCGCGCATTTTTAATTAAAACATTAAAGTACCTAACATGAAGAAAGGATTTTTATTTTTACTCGTAGCATCAAGCGCGTTGAGCGTATCGGCTCAGATAACGATGCCTCAGCCGAGCCCTGGCGCAATGTTTACACAAAAAGTGGGCTTAACCGAAATTAAATTCGATTACAGCCGCCCAGCAATGAAAGGCAGAAAAATTTTTGGCGAGTTAGTTCCGTTTGGCGAAATATGGCGCACTGGTGCGAATGGTGCGACTAAATTCACTACACTCGATTCACTCACTATTGGAGGCAAAGGTTTAGCGAAAGGAACATATGTAGTTTTAACGCGTCCTTTCAGAGATCAATGGGAAGTTATTTTTAACAAAAACCCAGACGTTTCAGTTTTTAATTACAAACCTGAAGATGATGTATTAAAACTTATTGCAAAAGTTAGTAACACAGCGGACGTTACTGAAAATTTTGAAATTACTACTGATAATGTAACTTCAAACACTTGTAATATTATTTTCAAATGGGAAAACACTAAAGCTTCATTTAATGTCGTAAATGATATTGACACTAAAATCAAAGCGCAAATTCAAGCCAAACTTGACGGACCAACAAGTGATGATTATTATGCAATGTCGCGTTATTATTTTGAAAATAGTAGGGATTTGAGTAAAGCATTAGAGTTTGCCGATTTATCGCTCGCAAAAGGAGATAAGTATTGGATTCTACGTCATAAATCGCTGGTTCAAGCAAAATTGGGTGATAAGAAAAATGCGATTGAAACCGCTAAAAAATCTTTAGAATTAGCAAAGCAAGAAAAAAATATGGATTACATCCATATGAATGATAAATCTATTTTAGAATGGTCTGCTAAATAGAATTGGGCTATTAGCTTTGAGCTGTAAATACTAATCGTGTTTAGGGCTCAAAGCTCAAAGCTCACCGCTCATAGTTTATAACATGAAAATTGCTGTTAATACCCGCTTGTTGCTTAAAGGAAAATTAGAAGGTATAGGCTATTTTAATTATGAAGTGCTGCGACGGTTAGTGCTTAATATGACAGAAGATACTTTTTATTTTATTTTCGATAGACCTTATGATACCGATTTTATTTTTGCGAAAAACGTTATTCCCATTGTTCTTTCGCCGCCAGCGCGTCATCCTCTACTTTGGTTTATTTGGTTTGAAGTGAGTGTTGCGCGCACTCTTAAAAAATTAAAACCCGATGTTTTTCTTTCGATGGATAATTATTGCACACTGAATACTAAAACGCGAACTGTTTTGGCACTGCACGATATTGCTTTTGTTCATCACCCAAGCGAAGTGCCGCGAATTGTTTTGACTTATTATAAATATTTTGTTCCTAAATTTTTAAATCGCGCGGAAAGTATAATTACTGTTTCAGAATTTTGTAAACGCGATATTCTTTCCCAGTTTAAAAATATTTCTTCCGAAAAAATTCACGTTACTTACAATGGTTGCCGCTCAGAATTTATTCCGCTGAGCGATGACGAAAAAAAAAGTATCCGCGACCAATACACGAACGGCACTCCTTACTTTATTTATGTGGGTTCCATTAATCCGCGCAAAAATATAGCTACACTCATTAAAGCGTTTGATATTTTTAAAGCACAAACAAGGAGTGATGTGAAATTGATTTTAGTAGGTAAAGTAGCATGGCAGAAAGAAAAAGTTATGACTGCCTATCAATCTGCAAAATTTAAAAACGATATTATTTTTTTGGGTTACGTTGATGCGCAAAAATTACCAGCACTACTCGGCGCAGCCTTAGCGTTGACGTATATCAGTTTGTTCGAAGGTTTTGGCGTGCCGATTATTGAAGCGATGGCGTGTGAAATTCCCGTTATAACATCTAACTGCACTGCTATGCCCGAGATTGCAAAAAATGCGGCGATTTTAGTTGATCCACACAAAGAACAAGAAATTGCGACGGCGATGCAAAATATTTATTCAGATGTTCATCTACGCACACAACTCATCGAACGTGGTAAAATACGTAAAAATGATTTTAATTGGGATGTTACAACAAAGCGCATTGTTGAAATTTTGAGAAAATTTTGAAATATTTTTTGTTTCATTCCAAGCGTTTTCATATCATAGAAGGTTTTGTGGGTTTATTTAAAATTTGTTTATTATTTATCGCAGAATGTATTGTAATTTTGGTTTCAGAAAATAGGCGATGCAAAAAGAAGGCTTAAAAAACTTTGTAACAGAATTAGAGAAAATTTGTGCAGACGTAACATCAAACTTTACAGATAAATCGCGCGCCATAGAGCAATTATTGCACGCCATCGTAATGCAAAACACATTGGCTGATAAATTAGAACTGAATAATTTTTTTGGGAGATTGGTATATTTTCAACAAAAATTTCAGTTTTCAGACGAGTTAAATAAACGCATTACCCATTTTCGTGGACTTATACATTATCTGAATTTTACAGAGAGAACTGTTAACATCGGCATCAATGTAGTAGTTGAGCTTCTTCAAAAAATTTACGATTTCGACGTTTCTTCCACTCAAATAAAATTACCTAAACTTAAAGAAAATAAAAAAACCGCTCAAACCACACTTGCTCAAGAGCAAGAAAAAAATATGCGCGTCGTCATTTATTCAGATGATAAAATTAATGAGCGATTTCGCGGTATTTTGGAAAACACATCCGAGCAAGTTTTTGTACGCTACAACGTAAAAGATGTGAATGATAAATTTGTTAGCACTATTCGCGCTATTCAGAAACAAAATTTCTATCCTTTCACTTTGGCTTTAATTGATTCGATCGTAAGCGATGAGCTAATAACTATGAACAATGAGCCGCTCCTCGCTAACAGCAGTTCATTGCTCATAGCTAATAGCTCATCGCTTACGACACTTACACCGCGCGCATTTATTTTTGAACCGGATTTTTTGGTTGACGTAACAGCGGTGGCAGAATGTTTTAAATCAGATAATCGCACCGAGCCGCTAAGAATGTTTTTGAGTAAATTTTCTGAACGCCGCAATGCCACGCCGATATTAATGGGTAACGTCGCCAACTTTTTTTTTGATCAAATTATTGCAGATAAAGACGTTACGTTCGAGCAAACGTTTCTAAAAATATTTGCCCTATATCCGCTGCAATTAGTCAGTTTTACAGATGATGATATTTTAAAACTGCGCGCTGATGCTAAACGCCATTGGTATAATATCAAAAAATGTATTGACGGACAATTTAGTGAGCAGAAATATGAACGTACACAGTGCTACATTGAACCCTCTTTTTATTCGCCACAATACGGTTTGCAAGGTCGTTTCGATGCTTATTTTTTGAATGAAGACGGCGAAAATAAATCGGCAATTATAGAATTAAAATCAGGAAAAGTTTACAAACCCAATCCCTACGGAATCAACAACAACCATTACACGCAAACTCTACTCTACGATGCGATTGCAGAGTCAACGGTAAATAAAAAAAATTCGGTACTTAATTATATTTTATACTCTTCGGAAAGCGAACACACGCTCAAATTCGCACCACCGCAAGCGCACCAACAATATTTAGCTTTTAATGTGCGCAATCAATTGCTTTTGCACGAAATGTCGCTGCGTAAATTAGGTAAAAATTACGATGCTGATGTATGTTTTTTTGAATCGCGATTAAACCGTTTGGCGCAAACCGCAATGGGTTATGAGGCAGAAGACGTGGCGCGCATCCGAAAAATTTTGTTTGAAAAAGCGAGTGTATTAGAGCAAAAATATTTTTTTGCGTTTATGTCATTTATTTTTAGAGAACATTTTGGGGCAAAAGTCGGCGACGGAATTACGGATAGATCGAAAGGTGCAGCATCATTGTGGCGCAATACCGATGCCAACAAACGTGATAATTTTGAAGCCTTAGCCTATTTACAAATTTCTGAGAACGCTTGCGATCAATCCGATCCCATCATTACTTTAGATCGTACGGAACAAACGGCACTCATTGCTAATTTTCGCGTAGGCGATATCGTAGTATTATACCCAAATGCGCATTTTAATAGCAGAGTCACCATGTTTGGCGGCTCAGACAAACATTTAGATTTAGCCGCCAAGCATTGCGGCTCTACGTTGCACGCGGCATTACAACAACAAATTTTTAAATGTACGCTGGTTGAAATAAATCAGAAGTGTATAAAAGTTCGGTTGCGACATCCGCAACACAATACGACAATTTTTAAGAAACATCCTTTTTGGGTAATTGAGGGAGATCACTTGGATAGTATGTTCTCTAATATGTATCGCAGTATTTTTTCTTTTTTGGATGCAAATCCTAAAAATAAATCACTGCTACTTGCAACGCTTGCGCCGCAACAACCAGAAACAACGTTACAAGTTCCGCATATTCCGCAAATGACAGACATTCAGAATGCTGTTTTTAAACGCGTTGTGCAATCGAAAGATTATTTTTTATTGTGGGGTCCGCCAGGTAGTGGCAAAACAAACGTGATGCTAAAACATTTGACCGATTACTTTGTGCGACAACAGTCGGAAACGGTTTTAATTTTAGCCTATACGAATCGCGCTGTGGATGAAATTTGCGAAGCGATTGAATCACTCGGTGATTGGATAAAACCTTTATATTTCCGAATCGGCTCGCGATTTTCTACGCCCGAAAAATATGTGCCCCAACTGCTCGAGCAAAAAATTAAAGATATTGGTACGCGGGTTGCACTGCGCGCATTTTTTGAGGCGCATAGTTTAATCATCGGCACATTAGCATCTGTAGTTGGAAAACCTGAAATTTTTGAATTAAAAAATTTTGATAGAATTATTGTAGATGAAGCGTCGCAAATCTTAGAACCTCAAATAGTTTCAATTTTAGCGAAAGCAAAACATTTTACACTCATCGGTGACCATAAACAGCTACCCGCTATTGTCCAACAAGATGAAAAATTTACTGCTATTTCCGACGCAGATTTAAACGCAATAGGCTTGCACAATATGCACAGTTCATTGTTCGAAAGACTTTTTAAAAATGCAGAAATAAAAAATTGGACTCATGTTTTCGCTATGCTGAGTGAACAAGGAAGAATGCACACCGATATTATGGCGTTTCCGAACGCACAATTTTACGGTGCTCAGCTATCAGCTATTAGCCGACATCAATCAGAAAATCTCGTAGGTTTTAAACACTTACGCAGTTTAGAAAGCAACAAACGTGTTCATTTTTTTGATATTAAAAACCCTCAAGGCGCTTATTTTAGTAAAATTAATACAGCAGAAGCTGACGCTGTATTAGAATTATTAAAAACGCATTACGAACAATTTTGGAAATCGCGAGGTTGGTCGGTCGGCATTATCACACCCTTTCGCGCGCAAATTGCAACGCTTACAAATCGTATTTCTGAAATTGGGTTAAATCCTTCCGATTTTACGATTGACACCGTGGAACGGTATCAAGGTAGTGCGCGCGATGTCATTATAATTTCGCTTTGCGCGCAAAACACGCAACAACTCGAATCAATAATTTCGTTAGACGCAGATGGAGTTGATAGAAAGCTAAATGTTGCCTTGACGCGCGCGCGCCAACAAATTATTATGTTCGGCGATGCAGATGTTTTGAGTGATGCACCGCATTATAAAAAATTTATTGAGACGTACGGTTAGTTGTTCGATGTTCGTTGTTCGGAGGGCACAAATATGTGCCCTTACAGAAACAATTCATACATCAAACACGACAATTCGGGAAACTTCGCAGAACAATCGTCTGTAGGGGCACATATTTGTGCCCAACGAACCGTTTTATAACGCTGTCCTTAAGTTGTAAGGTTAACAAAAAAAATAAAAACATGAAAATTTTAGTTACAGGTGGCGCAGGTTTTATTGGTTCACACACCGTGGTTGCACTTTCGCAAGCAGGTTACGAACCTATTATTTTAGACGATTTTAGCAATTCGGATAAATCTTCTCTAAAAGGTATTGCACAAATTTTAGGAAAAAAAATAAAATGCTACAATAAAAACTGCCTCGATAAAAAAGTTTTAAAACGCATTCTAACAGATGAAAAAATCGAAGGTGTCATTCATTTTGCAGCTTATAAAGCTGTTGGTGAATCTGTAAAAAAACCCTTAGATTATTACGAAAATAATTTAACTTCGCTCATTACGTTGCTTCAAGTTATGCTCGAAGTGGGTGTTGAAAATATTATTTTTTCATCCTCCGCAACGGTATATGGCTTAGCGGAAGATATGCCTGTTACAGAACGCACAATTGTTCAAACAGCAACTTCACCTTACGGCAATACAAAACAAATTGGTGAAGAAATTTTGAACGATGTCGTTTTATCGGGCGCAAAGATGAAAGTCGCTGCGCTGCGTTATTTTAATCCGATTGGTGCACACGCAACGGGATTGATTGGCGAATTACCGCTCGGTGTACCCAATAATTTAATTCCGTTCGTGACACAAGCTGCAGCTGGCATTCGTTCGCACTTAACAGTTTTTGGCAGCGATTATCCAACACCCGATGGTACTTGTTTGCGCGATTATATTCACGTAGTTGATTTAGCAGAGGCGCATGTGTTAGCGCTGAAATTTTTATTCGGCATTAAGAAACCCTCGTACTACGACGTTTTTAATATCGGCACCGGAAATGCCAACAGTGTTAAAGAAGTGATTGATACTTTCGAGCGCGTTAATAAAATAAAAGTACCAAACGTGATAGGTGAAAGACGACAAGGTGATATTCCTACGTTATGGGCAGACGTAAAAAAAGCAAAAAATATTTTATTGTGGGAGGCAAAACTGAGTCTCGAACAATCTTTAATGGATGCATGGCGTTGGCAGTCAAAATTGAATACCGCTAGAGTAATAGAGAAAATATGAAAGAGTGAAAAAACTTTTCACAAATAATTGTTTTTGTTTTTGGATTTAAATTAACTGTTCTTAAATTTGACTCTCTAAAAAAATAATAAAAATGCAAAGACGTAAAGTAATAAAAGGCATTGCGCTTTCTATGGGCAGTTTGGTGAGTTTACCTGCGTGGGCTACATCTTGGAACGCTGCGACAATAGGCAAACAATTTTTTTCATCCATTAATAACGAAGCACTTCTGGCGGAACTCGTTGATACAATTATTCCTTCAACAGACTCGCCAGGTGCAAAAAGTATGAACGTGCATCAGTTTGTTCAGAAAATGGTGACGGACTGCTACGATAAAAAATCGCAAGCAAATTTTGAAAAAAACCTTTCTGGGATTGATCCACTCTGCAATAAAACTTTTAGTAAAAATTTCATTGATTGCGATTCGACGCAACGATTAAGCATTTTGAAAATGCTTTCTTCCTCTGCGGATTCCGATACTGTAAATTTTTATAAAACGCTTCGTAGATTAACTATTCAAGGTTACACCAGTTCGGAATATTACTTGACGCATTTTTCCGATTACGAAATGGCACCTGCGCGATATTTTGGGTGTGTTCCTGTTAAAAAGCCATGAGCTTTGAGCCATTAGCTTTTAGCTGACGTAAAAGTTTTTAATTAAAAATCATTTTCTAAAATTTAAAATAGGGCTCAAAGCTCATCGCTCAAAGCTCGAAGTAAAAAAATGGATAGTATAAAAAAACGCACATACGATGTCATAGTCATTGGTTCAGGTATCAGTGGTGGTTGGGCAGCAAAAGAATTTTCGGAAAAAAAATTAAAGACCTTGGTTTTAGAGCGCGGTCGCGAAGTAAAACACATTGTGGATTATCCCACAACTTTAAAAGAGCCATGGGAATTGGATCATCGCGGTGAATTGCCGCTTGAAGTGCAAGAAGCCAATCCGATTGCGAGCCGTTGTTATATATTCAGAGAAGATGCGGCGCATTTTGTGGTGAAAGATAACGAACATCCTTACATTCAAGAAAAACCCTTCGATTGGATTCGCGGCTACCAAACAGGAGGAAAGTCACTTTTGTGGGCG
>ENA-OBIO01000750-OBIO01000750.1-metagenomes-genome-assembly--contig:-NODE-750-length-15318-cov-23.7808_pt1 | contig 15318 bp, 16 predicted proteins | sample MGYA00153383_OBIO01 | MGnify analysis MGYA00153383 | reverse complement strand
AGGGTTTCAAATTCGCCGCGCAGTTGGTTGGTGTTGAGATTGCAGGTTCGATCGCGAATGTCTTAAAATTGGTTGTTTAGTATTGTTGTGTCGTAAAATTGACATCAACTAATACAAGATTATATAATTTAAAGAGAGTTTATGAGCGACAACAATGAAATTGGGCAAACAGAGAAGACTAAGATATGTCATTTTTGCGGATTAGAAGGAAAGATGAACATTCTTTGGATGCACAAAATTAACGACTCATATCTTGTTGATGAGAATGAATATTTAGAAGAAGATATATGGTACTGGCATGAGAAAAGATTTGAAATTCATGAATGTAAGTCTTGCAGCGAAATTCATTTATACAAAGAAGTCTGGGATGAAAATTGTTCTGGACCTCGTGTGAAAAATGGACACCTTATAATCGATGAATATGGTTATCCTCTAGAGGATTATTTCCCTAATTCAGCAAAGATTGTTTACCCAGTCAAGGCACTAGAACTCCACTCTCCCCACCCGCTCATGCCTGATAACGTTAGGAATCTTTATGAGGAGGCAAGACAGGTATTTCCTATTTCCAGGCGTAGTTCAGCCGCTCTTCTTAGACTTGTGATTCAAGAGCTATGTATTGTCTTAGGGGGAGATGGAAAAAATCTTAACAAAGATATTAAAAAAATACTTAATCAAATGCCAGATCATATTCAACAAGCATTAGACATAGAGGGAGATGGAAAAAATCTCAACGAAGATATTAAAAAATTTCTTAATCAAATACCAGATCATACTCAACAAGCATTAGACATCATTCGTATTGTAGGAAACTCTGCTGTTCATCTCGGAGAAATCAGTATTCATGATGACAATGATATTGTGGAAATTATGTTTGATTTAGTAAATGAAATTGTTGATGAGAAAATTGCTAAACCTAAGAAAAAATCTGAAGTTCGTAGGCAATATGAGAAATTACCCGACTCAAAGAAACGTGAATTTAAAACGAGTTAATTGATTTTATAATTTATGGATCGATCGCCCTCTAGCGACAATTCCGTCAGTTCCATTCCTGACAGATCCAGTTCTTCCCAGCCCTCTTCGTAGGCTTGGTTGATGAGGGAGAGAGCAGTGGGCACAAGGACGGAAGAGAGAGGACGGGGGACGGAGGATAGAAGAGAGAAGATGGAAGATGTGTTTCTATTTTGGCAGAAATAGAGGGAAATGGGAAGATAGAAGAGAGAAGACGCAGGAGAGACGATCGGGTTATGGTGAATCGGACCTAAAGCAGTACTCGCCATGCCGACTAGCCTTATCCTCAATCCTGACTTGCTCCAAGAGGCGATCGACCTCAATACCGATATCCCGATCGAAACCCTCGTCGAAATCGCCTTGCGTGCCCATATTGACCAATACAAGCATCTTAAAACAAACTCGAATCTCAGCTTTGGTGAATCAATTACCACTTTCCGAGAAAAACACAGCATCAACCAAACAGATATTGATCCAGATGAGATTTGGGGCGATGTCCGCGATCGAAATTTTGTCGATACTGAGGTCAGCTTTGAATAAATTTGTGTTATCTACTCGACACCAATATCATTTCCGAAGCCATTCGTCCACAGCCCAACCCCAATGTGATGAAACAGTTATTGATGGTGCGATCGACGGCTGCGATTGGATCAGTTGTTTGGCATGAAGTCCTCCTGGGTTGTCACCGAATGACAGAATCCAAGCGCCGTAACATTATCGAGACGTATCTTCAGGAAGAAGTCAAAGATAGATTACCGATCTTACCCTACACTCAGGAAGCAGCGGAATGGTTTGCTGTAGAAAGAGCAAGGAACTTCAGGCAACATAGACCATCAGCGGAATACTCCGATCGACCCTTCAAAAGAACAAAACGATCGTCGTAACCGATGACTAGTGTGAACAACAACGTCAACGTCTGAGTGAACAACTTCCATCCTGATTATGAATCGCTTAATTAGACTTCACGAGGACGCAACAATCGATCTTGATGATCACGTTAACTACATCGCACAAACCGATCGCGATCGTGCCTTTTTGATCTGTGATGCTGCAAGACAGACCTTCACACCATTAGCTCAAATGCCAGGAATGGGGAGAGTTTATGAAAGTGACGATTGCGATATGATTGACGTCACCATCTTTGATTGATTTACGTATTTTCATAGACTTTATATTTTATATCCCAACGTCTCTTAGCTTTGGAATCTATTCTCATGGCTTATTTACGCTGGGGACTCCTAGACGTTTGGCTCTACAAGGTATTGGGATCAATCCCCAGTTCACGCAATTTTGCGGCGAGTCGATCGGCTTAAGCTTGGGCTTGGGCTTGAGCTTCCTAGGCTTCTTGGGTTTTCAATTGGGCGGTCAATTTTTCAGCTTGGGCAATGACCATTCCCTCTGCACCTGTCAGCAACATATTATTCTCCAGATCCCACCAGCGCATCCACGGTAGGGTCATGCCTTGATAGTGATCGGGCAATGAAGCCAGAGACATGCCTGGATTAAATCCAACGGGAATAAAGTTAGTCATCGTTGAACCTCATGAATGAAGTGCAGGGACGGGATTGGGTTCGTATCTCCAGCTTAACGCCCGGTGATTCGATAGACGATCGATCGCCATGCAAACTTCGGCAATGCCATCATTCGTTTCCAGCGCCAGGGTTCTTGGTAGAGACGATAGGTCCACTCCAGATTGCGATCGCAGAGCCATTGCGGGGCGCGGACTTTGGTACCAGCCCAAATGTCAAAACTGCCGCCAATCCCGATCCACACCGCATTTGGGCAGAGATGTCGGTGCTGGGCAATCCAGAATTCTTGGCGCGGCACCCCGAGTCCGACGTAAATCAGACGGGGCTGCAACTGAGATAAGCGATCGCAAAACTCGGGCATCTGTTCGGCTGTGACAAATCCATTCTCCACGCCTGCAATCTGCAATCCGGGATATTTGGCCTGCATCACGGTGACGGCTTGGGCGGCGACTCCAGGCGATCCGCCGTAGAAAAAAATACTGTCTTGGGTGTTCGAGGCGTGGCTGAGGAGTTGTTCGGCGAGTTCGATGCCGGGGATGCGATCGATGCTTTTTCCGTAGAGTTTGAGGTAAAGGACGATGCCTGCGCCGTCGGGGATGACGAGTTCGGCGCGGCGGATGATGTCTCCGAGTTCTGGCCTGGTGCGCCCTTGCATGGTCATTTCTGCGTTGAGGGTGACGACGTGGGTGCCTTGATGGTTTTTGAGGCGATCTTTGATGGTTTGGGGGTAGTCGGGGAGGAGGTGGACGGGGATGGTGAGAATGGGGAACTGGGAAGCCATGGGGAAAAGTGATTCTCTTTGAGAGGTTGACACCAACGTTTTCAGGCTTTATTTTAGGCGGTGTTGAGGGGTTTGGAGAATTTATGCGTCGAGGGGGCTTATCACGCCGCGTCCGCCACGGTTGAGGACGTAGGTGTAGATCAAGGTGGTTTTGACGTCTTTGTGGCGTTGAAGGCTTGATTTTGGGTAGATGCTGAGACTTTTCTTTCAACGGCTAGATAGGTTAGGAAGGCTTCGACTTCAACTTTTCCCATTTCGCGGAGATGACGTTTCTAGGGGTAAGTGAGGTAGCGTTTGATCCATTGAAGGTAGCTTTTTTCAGTGTGGTGGGAGTAATGTTTGCGCCGAATGGTATCGCTCATAACTTCTAGGAGCATTTTGGGACGATTCCCGTTCCGGGAGACGTTGCCAACGTTCATAAGAATTTACGTTTTTTCAGAGGAAACAGCTTGTGTAGTCCTATGAAATCAGGATAAGTTATGAGAAATAAGGGGAGATACACGAAATTTGTCGGGGTATCTGCCTGAATCAGGGAGATTTACGGAGTCTGTCGGGGTATCTGCCTGATTCAGGGTGTTATGCGGAAAGTGTCGGGGTATCCACCTGAACCAGGGTGATATTCAGAATGTTTCTGTATACTACATAGTTATGCGTCTAGCTGCAGTCTAGTTCACAATTTCTAGCATGAGCTTTGACTACACACTCAATTTCAATAGCGTAGATTTCAAACAGCATCCAGAGCTTTACCGCATCGGCAAGGGTGAGCAGAGAATTCTTCTTGTGCAACCCTACAAGAGTAAGATATTGCCTCACTTGAGGTTCAAAACACCTCAAGTTGCTTACAGCTCAGCCAACAAGATTTACGAGATGTTCCTCGGCTACAAAGCGAAAGAAGATTTTGTTGGGATGGATATAGCTCGTAAGTTCTTGCAGATGGGCTACACCCGATCGCGAAGGTATGCCAATCACAAATCAGGCCGAAAGTACGCCGAAGGCAGTAAAGAGATATTGCCATGAATTATTCGCGGGGTTATCCACGGTCATGCTTGGCATGATCTCGTTCTACGACGAGACAAAACATCGTTAGACAACTCGTTTTATTTAGGAAGGCTCCAATTTCATCTGATTTGGTCCGAAATTCACGAAATAATCTCTCTAGATGATTCGTTGTGCGAATGTGATGATGTAAGTCTGGATTAAACTCGTAGAACGTGAATGCTAATTCGCTAGTGTCATGAATTATTCGCGTCCCGGACTATAGGATTTTGAAACCCTCGCCTAGAGCCAGTCTTTTTTATTCTTTGAGTCACCGCGAATGATTAAGGACACTAACACATTTGCAGTCGCAAGCGTATTTCCGGCGGTGTCAGATGGCATAGGTCATTAAGCGGTTTGGGTAAGATGGTTTTATTTGTATAGATATTGACAGAAAGCATCTTTAAGCTGACCTTTTTCAGCCAAGATTCACCCAATCTAGACAATGAGACAATACTTCGTGATGAAAATATGAAGTATCCTAAGAATTGGCTCAAAGCGAAAGAGCTTGGGCGATCGCCCGTCAATTCAGAAATCCCGCGCTACACTCAAGGCTACTGAACTAGTGATTTGGGATTAGATTGGGGACGTGACTTATGAGCGGACGACATGAGAGCCTCTATGGACGCTTCTTAGCGCCTGTGGTTGAAAATTTATTAATTAATCGAGACAGTATTCGCCAACTCGATCATCAGATTGATTGGCTTAATACTATTGAGCGATTGACAAATCCCCAAGTGATTTACCCGCGCTACTACGAAACCTCGTCGTTCCATGGTATTGAAAATGGCTATCTTTGCAAGGATGCTGCCCTTTCCTACGACCCCATCATGCAGTACGCGCTGCCACCCAATGAAAGGTGGGTTCGGCAGGGATTGATTGAGTCCATCCAAGGACTTCCAGAGCGGATTTTGGACCTCGGGTGTGGGACAGGAACATTGACGGTCATGCTAAAACAGGCATTTTTGGGTGCCGAGGTGGTGGGCTGTGATCTGTCGCCTTATATGCTGACGATGGCAGAATTGAAGTCCGATGAAGCGCATGTGGAGGTGCATTGGCGACATGCACGAGCAGAGGCCACTGGGTTTCAAGATGACTCATTTGACCTGATTACCATCGCGCTGGCTTTTCATGAGATGCCGCCCGGAGTGGCGCAAGCGGTGCTGAAAGAAGCCTATCGGCTGCTGCGATCGGGGGGCGAAATTTTAATTTTGGACGGGAATCAAAAGGTTTTACGTCAAGCGCCCCTGCTGTCTGATTTGTTTGAAGAGCCGTTTATTCGGGACTACGCAGCGGGAAGTTTGGATGCATGGCTAGGTGCGGCAGGTTTTGGGGCGGTGCAGAGCCGGGATCATTGGCTGGTACATCAGATTACGCGAGGGGTGAAGGGCGTGCGCGATCGACATCCGGAGGAGAGTCTGTTTGCCGATGTTGAGGCGGTGGAAGAAGGGGAGTGGGTGATGGGGTAATGGGGAACGGCGTAACGCGTGATTGATTAGAGGGGTCTTTATCTTCTAAAGTAGTGGAAGCGTTTTACCATCCGTCTAATATGCGTTTGGCAGCGTTGACACTTCACTTCTGCTTAATTTCTATGACTCTTAAAGCCGTTCTATTTGATTTCAATGGTGTCATTATTAATGACGAACCGATTCATGAGCGTCTGCTTGAAGAGGCTCTATTGTCCGAAAACTTACGCTTCAACCCCGAAGAATTTCAGCAATATTCATTGGGACGCAGCGATCGCAGTGCCATTGTTGATTTGTGTAGCTTACGGGGAAGAGTTCTGACTGAATCGGTCATTCAAGCCATCATGAAGCGCAAGCTTCAGGCGTATCAGACCCAGATTCAGTCCATGGATGAATTACCGATTTATGAGGGCGTGCTGGAATTCATTGAAATCTTACGATCGGCGGGTTGTAAATTAGCCGTTGTTAGCGGGGCCATGCGGGCTGAGATTGAATTGGTGCTTACGAAAATGGGGGTCCGAGATTGTTTTAGTGCGATCGTAGCAGGCGATGAAATCCGTTCTAGTAAGCCTGACCCTGAGGGTTATCTCTTAGGATTCAAACAACTTCAGGAGCAGTTTCCAGAGCTGGAGTTGGCCGTAGAAAACTGTCTCATTATTGAAGATTCGTTTCCGGGAATCCAAGCCGCAAAAGCAGCCGGAATAGGCGTCGTCGGTGTTGCGAATACCTACCCGTTTCACATACTTCATCGAGTGGCAACCTGGACGGTAGATTCAGTGTTGGATTTGGACTTGGAGCGATTGTTGCCGATCGTGGCGGTCGATGTAGAGGAGACGAGTGCATCGATCGATTCAACCGTAGGATGAGCGTTAGAACCAACGATCGTGGGGCATGCTAGGTAGACCTGATAAAGCCCTCTCATCAGGCAGATCTTCTGCATGGCTGGTACTTCTTGAATGGCGACTCAACGAATTCCCTTGGACGTACTGCAAAAGGTTCGGCAATATTTCAAAACCGTTTTGGTTATTCCAGAGTCGGAAAATCGCCCGCAGACCTTAGCGCTCCTGTCCAACCCCGATTTTCTGCCAGAACCCGACTCTTTGGCGGGGCTAGGCGATTTGTTTCGGATGGGTGGACCCATCGACGAAGGCGTCCCCATGCCGAACAATTGCGGACAATGGTATGTCAGCGTGATGGATCCTGGAGTTGCATTCATGAAACTGCCTGGATTGCAGCTTCAATCGGGCTATCGGCTGGCAACTTATCTGTATCGTCAGGGGGATGATGGCATTGGAAAAACTTGGGCATTGCCCGAAAACTTGAGTGCAATAGCGAATTTAGAAAAAGTCCTTGTTTGCTCCAGTGGAATTCAAAACCCGCCGAAGCCATTGGGATGTGTCGATGATTTTAGCCTAGCGATTGACGGCGATCGGAGTCCAGGCTCGTTCTTATTTGCGTCACTCTTAAGACGAGAACTAGAAGAATTTGGATATGTCGGAAAAAGCTGCCTCTGGAGCAAGCACCAGCTCATCACCGCCGTCCCACAGCAGCTTCAGTGGCAGTGGCGCTTTGAGGGCGCAAAAGACCTATCGCCCAAAGTCCGCATCTTATCCGAAGGCCGAGCCATCGTCGAATTTTTCACCTGTCGGGTCACGCCCTCGATCGCCATTTTTCAGCATCTCGATCAATACACCACCGGAAGCTATGCCGCCCAACGCGTCGATCGACCGATCGCCATCGGCAAACGCAAACGATCAGTCCCCGCAGCATAACCCTCAATCCAAAAAAACGATCGCCCCTCCAAACCAGGAAAGCGATCGTTTTAATTCAAAAATTCATTCAACATCCGACGTAGGACGCGTTAAGCGAAGCAACGCATCATTCAAATACATCCCACCCACAGATCATCAAATTAATAATCGAAATCATTACCCATCGCACCTTGAGGCGCACCACCCTCCTTCGGCTCAGGCTTATCAACCACGATACATTCCGTAGTCAAAATCATAGCGGCGATCGAAGCCGCATTTTGAAGCGCCGATCGAGTCACCTTCGCTGGGTCAACAATCCCCGCCGCCAGCATATCAACGTACTCATTGTTCGCCGCATCGTAGCCGAAGTTGAAGTCTTTTTCTTTCACCCGTTCCGCCACAACCGCACCGTTCTGACCTGCATTTTCAGCAATTCGCTTCAGCGGAGCAACCAGTGCGCGAGACACGATTAATGCACCCGTCAGCTCCTCATCCTTCAGGTTCGCCTTAGCCCAGACTTGCAGTTCAGGAGCCAAATGCGCCAGCGTCGTACCGCCACCAGGGACAATGCCTTCTTCAACCGCAGCTTTAGTCGCATTGATCGCATCTTCAAGACGCAGTTTGCGATCTTTCATTTCAGTTTCAGTCGCCGCACCGACCTTGATGACGGCCACACCCCCCGCAAGTTTAGCAAGGCGTTCTTGCAGCTTTTCCTTGTCGTAGGATGATTCAGTTTCATCCATTTGACGACGGATTTGCTCCACGCGAGCTTTAACCTGCGCTTCATTGCCTTCAGCAACGATCGTCGTGGTGTCTTTATTAATCGTAATGCGACGCGCTTGACCCAGCATTTCAGTCTTCGTTGCGTCGAGTTTCAGACCCGCATCTTCCGTAATCAACGTTCCGCCCGTCAGCACCGCGATATCTTCAAGCATCGCCTTACGACGATCGCCAAACCCAGGAGCCTTAACAGCCGCCACATTCAACACGCCGCGCAAACGGTTGACTACTAATGTTGCAAGGGCTTCCTTTTCGATGTCTTCAGCGATGATGACCAATGGGCGACCGGACTTGGCCACTTGTTCTAGCACCGGAACCAAATCTTGCACCATGGCAATCTTCTTATCGGTGATTAGGATGTAGGGATTTTCCAATACCGCTTCCATCCGATCGGTATCAGTAGCGAAATAAGGTGAAATGTAACCCTTCTCGAACCGCATCCCTTCGGTGATTTCGAGTTCGGTGGTCATGGACTTACCTTCTTCAAGAGAAATCACGCCCTCTTTGCCGACTTTGTTCATCGCGTCTGCGATCATTTGGCCAACTTCATCGTCGTTCCCCGCAGAGATGGATCCCACCTGCGCGATCGCTTTAGAATCTTCAACCGGACGCGCATGTTCCTTGATCCGATCGACCAAGAACGACGTTGCCTTGTCAATTCCGCGCTTCAGCAAGATTGCATTGGCCCCGGCTGCAACATTCCGCAAACCTTCCTTGACGATCGCATGAGCCAAAACGGTGGCTGTGGTTGTACCATCGCCTGCGGCATCGTTGGTTCTAGAGGCGGCCTGACGGATCAGCGCAACACCTGTGTTTTCCACGTTGTCTTCGAGTTCGATTTCCTTTGCGATCGTGACGCCATCGTTAATGATCTGAGGAGAACCATACTTTTTCTCCAAGACCACGTTACGCCCTTTAGGACCGAGGGTCACAGCAACTGCCTCAGCCAAGATATCCATCCCTTTTTCGAGGGCGCGACGAGCATTCTCGTTATAAATAATGCGTTTAGCCATGATGTTTAAGCCTTAATTTGCGTTCTGAATGATGAGAGAGAGGAGAGGGAACTGAAAATTGAGAATGTTGAACTGAGAACTAAAGCGGCGTTAAGGCTTTTTCTCAATTCTCAATTCAGAATTCTCAATTCTTCTAGCTGACGACAGCAAGGATGTCGCGCTCGGTAAGGAGCACATACTCGTCACTGCCGAGTTTGATGTCAGTGCCTGCGTACTTGGAGTAGAGGACTTTGCTGCCCACTTCCACTTCTAACGGCTGACGAGTCCCGTCATCGTTGCGCTTGCCGGGACCCACGCCGACGACTTCGCCGATTTGGGGCTTTTCTTTAGCGTTGTCAGGCAGGATGATGCCGCCTGCGGTTTTTTCTTCAGCTTCAGAAATTTTCACAAAAACGCGGTCGCCCAAGGGCTTCACGGTCGATACACTTAAGGTTACTGATGCCATCTCAATTCTCCAAGACTTCGGATTAACGGACTAGATAATTTACGGAGTGACCGTGGGTGCTGATATTTAATTTAGCACTCTCTACTCTTGACTGCTAATCTATCGGACCCCGGTGCCCCACGCAACTGACTGAACTGTACGGCTTCCCGAACTGGCGATCGGTTTCTGCACAATTCCCACAATTTACTGAACTAAAGATTGAACCTTGGACAAGAGTGTTAAGGGATCCGTTAAGGGTTTTACCTTTGCCTAAAACTCCCTGCGAAATTTGTATAGATTCCATGAAGATGACCTCTATCCTGATGCATACACTAAAATGGGTATGATATCAATGACACATGGCTTCTACGGAATCTCTGTCTGAAAGGCTGTTTGGCATACCTATCTTGTTAGGCCCGCTGAGTTAGCGCACGGGTAGGGTTTTCGTGGTAGACAACTGAGTGTAGCAAAGGCGTAGGGTGAGTGAATTCTTGCCCTATTTTTTATGTATTATTTTTGCTCTTCAGAGTTTATTTGAAGATTGGACAGGATTTGCTAACGGGATTTACGGAGACTCTATCAAGATTGTCATTCTGTGAGAATTGCGTAAATCGGTACAGGAGGTCCGGGAATCACGGAGATGCTCGGTCACGATAGCAGCATCAAGTAGAGTCAGACCTTAAGATTTGGAGCTAAGCTAGTTGAAGCGAAATCGCCTGAATTTGGAGGTTTCGAGGAAAAGTTTTTGATGTGAAAACGTTCTGTCTTGTGTCATGTATCTAAACCTGAAAGGGACTGTCGATATCGACGGTCCTTATTTTCAATGGACACTTTCTGGTGAGACGATCGCGTTGGGTTTTAAGTGAAAATAAGCTTCCAAATAATACGGCGTTGCACTTCCAGACTGGGTGACAATACCACTCGTACAGACGATCGCCGTTTTCATCCTAGAGAGCGATAGATTGAAGTCACCTAATTTAAGGGACTGAGTTCTACCGAATCGGTCTTTGCAATCGGCTCCCCTTCCAGGGTAGAGACGGCCTGCATCGCGTGGGGGCTGAGTAATGAAATTTGTGCGGTCGGCTGCTGACAAGCCACCATAGTTTTCACATGCTCCATTTCATCGTCCCGAATAGCTACGAAAACATCATAGAGATTATTGATCGTCGGACGACGGAATGCCGCTGTATGGGATGTCTGAAACTCATCAAACATGTAAAGATCGCCATCCCGATAGTATTGGAGAGCGACTTCTGGAGCGGGCTGTTGCTTAAGTGATTCAGCTTCGGCATTAAGAAATTTATTGTAACTGTCATAAGCATGTCCTTCTACAAGTTCCATGAAATGGTAAGCAGAGTTGGACGACACTATATAGACCAGAACGATAATCCAATAGTAAATAAGTGCGGTTGTTTTTGCTAGAAGCCGATCGCCCCAAAAGGTTGATCCCCCAAGTGATTCCATAATCAACAAATGGTGCAGCTCATTCCACGACTCCGAAAAGTGGATTTTCAACCAATCAGCCTTCCGCCACCAACCCAAAGTTTCATAGAGGTGAAGAACTGATAGATAAGAGAAATAGGGAACGCGAGCCACAGTTTCTAGTACATAAAACCGAGGGTAAGGACGATTGGCGTAAACGACGTTAATCACAAAAACCAGAATACCCACTAAAAGACGAATCATTGATTTAACTCTCAATAAATACGAAAGATGATTTGAACAATTTTGTGGCCAACAACTAAAGTCTTAGTCACAATGGCCTCAAACGATCGAGATGACAAAGGCGCGGTTCGGTGACAGCAAGAACATTTGTGCTATTTTCTTGGGTGATATAAGCAAACGGAAAGACTAAATTTCTAGGTCCGCTGCGGCATCCTCATCCCTCCGGGATCGGAAGCTGAATTTGCTATAACTGTATCGCAACCCTAGTCAAAGAACACCCCATAGTCTAAATAGATCGCTGTAAAAATGCTTTGACTTAAGTCAAAACCGACCTGTAAAAAACCTTAAGTCTGTCGCTTGCTAAGAAGTGAAAATATTTTTTCTTATAAAAACTTGAAGATCAGGTATCTACGGCTATTATTATTTTTTAAATCAATATTCTGCAAACTGTTATGGTTTCATAACAAAAACTTATCGTCACGACCTAGAATGAACGAACTTGATTGTGATTTGGCTGATTGGTTGCAAGCGACGCCGATCTTTCATGGACTCTCGCGATCGCAAATGATTCGCTTATGCCAAATTGTTCAGATCCAAACCTGGCAAAAAGATGAATTAATCTTTGAGCAAGACAGCCCAGCCACAAGATTTTTATCGTAAAAACGGGGCGCGTCAAGGTCTTTAAAGTTTCATCGATCGGCAGAGAGCAATTCTCAATATCTTTGAGCAAAGAGACGACTTTGCGGAAGTTGCGGCATTGGATGGTCAGCCATTTCCAGCATCTGCTGCTGCCTTAGATCGAGTTGAACTGATCTTTTTTCCACGCCAAATATTTCTGGAGTCACTTCGGCAAGATCCTGACATCGCCATTAATATGCTAGTTAGTTTATCCCGGCATTCACGCCATTTAGTCAGTGTGATTGAAGATTTATCGTTCAAAGATGTGCCACAACGCCTAGCTGCATATCTCCTCAATCTCAACAACGCAAATTCTCAAAAATCTGTCGATCGCTCCAATCTCATCAATCCTGTGACGTTAGATTTAACCAAAACGCAACTTGCAGCCGTACTAGGTACGATCCCCGCGACGCTTTCTAGAGCCTTCTACCGTCTCAGCAGTAAAGGAATTATTGCTGTCAACGGTTCGCAGATTGAAGTGCTCGACCTTCATCGGCTCCAAGCTCTAAGTCAGAATGGGGATGATTGACGACTTTTCCACTTTAGTAGACATTGGATGATTCAATAGAGGGGGATTTTGATGCAGACGCCACTCTATTGGCTGAAGGTTTGGGAGTCGATCGGGTATCCTAAAAAGTAAACCTGATGGATAAATAACAATACGAAAGAATGAACATCTGAAGCTAGACAAGGCGAATTCTGGTTTATGATTCTCCCAGCATTGTCAATAATCGATATCGACCCTCATTCAGGATCAACCTATTATGAACTGGACTCCGAAGTTGACCCGAGATGGCTCATTTACCTTCTTTTCAACGGCCTTTGGAGAGTCGTTTCACAGTGGCCAGGGTGCAAAGTCTGAAGCGTTTGCGAAGTTTACTCGGGTGACTAATCTGGTCGATCGATCGCAGCAGCCAACGATTCGATTGCTCGATGTTTGCTACGGCTTGGGGTACAATTCTGCTGCCGCAATTGAAACTATTTGGCAATCGAATCCACACTGCAACATTGAACTCTACGCTTTGGAATTAGACAACACGGTGGCGATCGGGGCGACAATGCCAGCGTTATTAGACAGTTGGACGCTGGAGGTCCAAGAAATTTTGAAAGAGTTGGCGACGACACAAGGTGTTCAGCGCGAATATTTGACGGCACACCTATTGATTGGCGATGCGCGATCGACAATTCAGGAGTTGAGCCAGCGAGGCTTTCAAGCCGACGCTATTTTCTTCGATCCTTTTTCGCCGCGCAAATGTCCAGAGCTTTGGACGGTTGAGTTTTTTAAGGCGGTAGGTTTATGTCTTGCACCAGATGGGATTTTAGCGACTTATTCTCGATCGGCGGCAGTGCGATCGGCGATGCTATTGGCTGGGTTTGCGATCGGATCTATCCCAGTCGGTCCTAATGCTGCGCCCGGTGAGTGGTCTCAGGGAACGGTTGCTGCACATCCTGGAATGCGCCAGATGCCCATGCTGTCGAAGATGGAATACGACCATTTAGAAACACGCGCAGGCGTTGCTTACCGGGATCCAAGTTTAGTCGGAACTCAGGCTGAGATTTTAGCCCGATATGAGCAGGATCAGAGCCTTGATGGGCTTCGATCGACCTCCAGTTGGCGGAAAAAATGGGGACTTTAGGTAAGGGCGTATCTAGTCGGTGGGGGAGTACTTTTGTATGGTCGTTGGAACGGTGGGAAATAGGTTCAAGGGACCGATCGAGGCTTCCCCCGACGCCTTCCGCGAAAGCCCATGAAGCCTATTGCCTAGTCCTTTCCCAGAATCTTGGGTTATCATAAGGAACGAATTTGCTGATGTTCAGTGAGGTTGTATCTCGAATGAAATCGATCGCTACTCTTCCACCAACCTCTAACACAGTCCTCCGAGATGTGACTTGGGAGACCTTGGAGCGGCTCGATATAGAACTTGACAGTACAGGTGCTCGGTTGGTTTATCTAGATGGATGGTTAGAAATTATGGCTCCTCCGTCTGAAGCTCACGAAACGCCTAAATGTGGTCTTGGGCAGCTTCTTGAAGTGTACATGCGAACGAAGAAGATTCGGTTCTATGGGCGGGGCAGTACGACGATCGGGATGAAATCACTGGGCGCACGGAAAGAGCCGGATGCATCCTATTGTTTAGGCAAGCAGAAGGGTATTCCCGATTTGGCGATTGAAATTACAGTCACGAGTGGCGGGGTGGATGTTTTAGAAGTATATCGGCGTATTGGGGTCGCTGAAGTGTGGTTTTGGAAAAAAGGAATGATTTCGATCTACTGTTTGCGGGAGTTCGAGTATGAGTGTATGATGCGAAGTGAATTGCTACCGGAGTTGGATATTCGATCGATCGAGTTTCATTTAAATATGCCGGATCAGTATGACGCAGTAAATGCTTTTATTGAAACCTTAGATCCATCAAAACATCAACCATCACCCACGATCTGAGTAACTTTCAAACCCTTTGCCAAAGTTGTAATTTACGCAAACGCGATCGACCTGACGATCGGTTGCAACGGCACTTTACGTAAGCAATCGCTTTGAGGAAGCCTGCGATCGAGGTGCGTTATACTAGAGCAATAGGACCGATCGCCCTTCTAAATTCTTCATTCCCAATTTCCCATGGTTGCCCTCTCCGATCGCTATTACCCTTCGCCTGAAGAGTACCTTGCCTTTGAAGCGCAGAGTCAGATCAAGCATGAATATCATGACGGTGAAGTATTTGCGATGGCAGGTGCGATCGATGCACATATTACTGTTGCACTGAATTGTGCGTCCTTATTACTCTCTCACTTGAGGAGATCTGGCTGCCGAGTTTATATTTCAGACATGAAGGCCAAGATTCAGCGACGAGGGCGGTTCTTTTATCCGGATGTCATGGTCACTTGCGATGAACGGGATAGTGAAACATCGTTGTACAAGACGTTTCCAAAATTAATCATTGAAGTATTGTCCGATTCGACCGAAGCCTACGACAGAGGCGATAAATTTGCAGATTATCAGACCGTAGAGAGTTTGGAAGAGTATGTGTTAATCAGCCCGAAACGATCGCGAATTGAATGTTTTCGGCGAGGTCCAAATGGCGTCTGGATCTTGGGCGTTGCATAATTAAGGTATGAGTCATGAGGATTAGCCGATGAAATGCCCTGAGTGTAATAGTGCAAACATCCGTAGAAACGGCATCAAGCGAGGTAAA
>ENA-OBIO01000748-OBIO01000748.1-metagenomes-genome-assembly--contig:-NODE-748-length-15323-cov-3.3305_pt1 | contig 15323 bp, 16 predicted proteins | sample MGYA00153383_OBIO01 | MGnify analysis MGYA00153383 | reverse complement strand
TTTTATTTCCGAACGTTACAAGGCTATTTTATTTCACATCAGCTTGTGGAGTTTATGGCTGTTTCTCTCTCTTTCAAATTCTAAACCAGAAGAGTTTTACACAAATACGATTTTGGTTTCTTCCTTAATTATTTTAAATCATATACCGTTGTTTTTTTTTAACACGCGATGGTTGATACCAAATATTTTATTGAAAAAAAATGCTTCAATTTATTTTTGGGTTTTAATATTAGTGCTGATTATTTTTTCAGTGTATCACGCTTTTTTAATTGATGGGTTAAAAAGATTTTTAGAACCTAACGATCACGACAAAAGAAAATACTTTAGAGGCGTGATTGCAATCATAGTGGTCGGTGCTGTGAGTACGGGTTATGGGTTGTTGGGTTATATATCTCAACAAGAAAAAAATTTAGAGGAACAACGCAACGCGCAATTACAGTCGGAATTATTATTTTTGCGCTCGCAAATTAGTCCGCATTTTATTTTTAATGTTTTAAATAGTATCGTTTATCTTATTCGCTCAAAATCGGAATTAGCAGAGCCCGTAACGATTAAACTTTCGGAATTGATGCGGTATATGTTGTATGAATCAGATAAATCGCTCATTGCACTTGAAAAAGAAATTGCGTATCTCGAAAGTTATATTGCGTTACAAAAAATTAGGTTTGAGGAGGATGTCGCTATTGATTTTAAAATTGAAGGTAAACCTACGCACCAAATTATTGAACCAATGATTTTAATTCCATTTGTTGAAAATGCTTTTAAACACGGCGTTGGCATGGTGATGAATCCTGTGATTGATATTGACTTAAAAATAGCGGATAACCATTTGTTTTTTTCTGTAAAAAATAAAATCGGTGTCGAAACCAAAAATAATAAAGATGAGACCTCAGGTATAGGTTTACGCAATTTAAAACGTAGATTAGAATTGCTTTATCCGAACGCACATTCATTGGATATTTCTCAAAAGGATGGTTTTTATTTCGTCGAACTAAATTTAACGCTTAACAGTTGATAGTTGTCAGTTCTTCGTTTGAGAGCGCTACCAAACGAACAACGAACAAAGAACAAAGAACAACTAATATGGTACTCAAATGTCTTATCGTAGATGACGAAAGTCTTGCAAGAAAATTAATTGAAGAATACATAAACCAACTTCCATTTTTGGAACTCGTTGGTATGTCTAAAAATCCATTTGAAGCCATGCAGTTTTTGCAAGAGCATGAAGTGGATTTGATATTTTTAGACATTCAGATGCCTGGAATGTTAGGCACACAATTTCTTCAAAGTTTAAAAATTAAGCCTTCTGTTATTTTTGTAACAGCTTACGCCAATTATGCTGTCGAAAGTTATGAACTTGAAGTCATTGATTATTTATTAAAACCTGTCAGTTTAGAACGATTTACAAAAGCGGCTTACAAAGCGTTAGAGGAAAAACAGAAACAATTACCAGTTACAAATCTATCAAAATTAGAATTAGTACCAGAAACACTGGATTATTTTTTCGTAAATGTCGAATACGCACTCGTTAAAATTATTACGGACGATATTTCGCACGTCGAAAGTATGAAAGACTACGTTAAAATATATTTGACAACTGCCACAAAACCCGTTTTAACCAAAAGCACTTTGAAAGCGATTGAAGAAAAATTACCTACGCGCAATTTTTTACGCGTTCATAAATCGTATGTCGTTAACATCAGTAAAATAAAATCCATCCGAAGCCAAAATATTTCTATTGGTGAAAATAATATTCCTGTTAGCGATGCACATTTGAATGATTTGATGCGGGCGATAAATCATTTAAAATAAATCTTTAGGTGCATTTAAATTAATGAAACTTTTTGAATCATTGGTCGCAATGATATGCGTTGCTGCCGAATTTAATAATTTTTGGAGACTTAAATCTTTTGAAGTTTCATTTTCTAAATTTAGTTCTGATAATAACTGCACTGTGTAAATCGCGCCAAAAGTTTCAAAAAAATTGGAGTTGACGCGTTTAAAAGCCATTGGATTTGGCGAAGTATCGGAAGTATAATTTACTAATTCGCTTGCAAGCAATTCTTCTTTAAAAAAAATCATATCGCACGCAATTGGAATTAAATTTTTATCAGAATATTTTTCATGAACGCTCATTAAACCTTTTAATGGTCCTTGAAATACTGACTGGTTATCTTCAATGAATATTTTATCATAGCCCATAGCGTTATGATAACTCATTTTTTGCGAAGCATTGATTGAGAAGACATATTCAATTCCTAAACGCGAAAACTTTTCAGCAATAATTTCAGCCCAATACTTTCCTTCCTGTTTCATCAAACCTTTATCTGTTCCCATTCGCGAACTCATTCCACCGCACATTACGATACCTAAAACATTTTTAAATTCATTTTGCTTCGAAGTCATAAACGTGTTTAGTTACATCCTTTGTTTTTTCAAAACAATTGCAATTTCCACCCCAAACGTGCGCACCGTCAGTATAATATTCGCATTTCCAAATCGGTGCCTCGTGTTTTATTCTATCAATAATATATTGATTAGCAGTGTATGCTTCTTTTCTGTGTTTCGATGCCGTAATCACAACCACTGCGCACTCCCCTACTGAAACTTTTCCTACTCTATGCACAGCGTGCGCAAAAGCCAATTGCCATTTATTTTTTGCCGATTCAATTATATCAGAAATATATTTTTCTGCTAAAGGTGTGTGCGATTCATAAAAAAGATAATCAACGGTTTTATTATTGCTATCAATACGCGTTTCACCACTGAACAAAACTACAGCACCAGCGGTGTTATCCCGCCAATCTTTTAAAAAATCGGCTGGATGTAAATCATTTTCTGAAATATATTGCATATTCGTTATTCTCAGGACTTAAGTCCTACGTTATAAATTGGTCGTACCTACGGCGCTTTGATCAGTTGTCCGGCTAATTCACACTTAAATAAACAACTATCAACGCACCACTATTATCCACCGCTACTCGGCGGAATTATAAAAACCACGTCGCTATTCTTAACCTTTGCATCATCGCCTAAAATATTTGAACCTACAGCGAAGCGCGAAATAATTAATAAATTTTTAGCTTCAGGATATTTTGAAATAAGTAATTCGCGCAAATTTTCAACTTTACCTTCAAAATTTGAAATTTCAAAAGAACTCGAAAATATATCTTTCAGTGCTGCGAAAGTGTGTAAAACCATTTGTTTCAATTATTTTATAAAAAAGCAAAGTTTTATACTCGCTAAAAAAAGTGTAAAGGCTAAAGTTTTTTGGACTAAGGTAGGTTCTAAAATTTTGCTACCCAAACGCGAACCAATAATGCCACAAATTAAAGCCGTAACGATACACTTTGCAATGTCCTCGGCAGAAAAAGTTATTTGATTAACTTTTAGTGTCGCTAAACCCGCCATTGAATTACAAACTATAAAAAAAGAGGATGTTGCTGCCGTTGTTTTAACATTTGCCCATTTTTTTAAAAGAATAACAGGACTTAAAAAAATACCGCCACCAATGTTCAGCATTCCTGAAATTAAACCTATAACACCACCCACTGAAAGAAGTTCATAAAGTTGCGCTTGTTTCAAAGGTGGAATTCCATCGTTTGTTTGTTCTCTCGCAAATGATTTAATAAAAAGCTGAATGGAAGCGAACAACAGTGTGACACCCAAAATTACGTTAAAAATTTTCAACGGAATATGGATGAGTGCACCTAAAAATGCGGCGGGAATAGATGCAGCCACAAAAGTGAGTGCTAACTTTCTATCAAAATATCCCGCTTGATAAAAATTGTAAAAGGCTATGCTTGCTGTTAGTACGTTCAGAATTAAAACAATTGGCTTATAGTTTGCAGGTAGATAGTTAAATAAACTGAAAATAGCTATGTATCCGCTTGCCCCACCATGACCCACTGAACTGTAAAGTAAAGCAATAATGCCGATGAGAAGTATTAGTGTAATGGTCATGATAAGACATTTAAAAATTAAAATTTTGTTAAATTGTTATTTTAAGCGAATAAATTATGAAGATGTTTACAATTAGACTATTTTTGCGGAGCAAACACTTTAATTGTTCATTTAGCCCAAATGTTTATTTAATTAAGCATAATCAAATTTTCGTTACTTTGGAAAATTATTACAAGCACATTTTTTTTATTTCATTCCACAAATTTAATATCGGTTCAGCACATCTGTGTGCTGTTTATTCTTTAATCAATCATAATTTATAAATTTTATGGCTCTATCCTCTGCGCGTTACTCTGATGAAGAATTAGAAGAGTTTAAAGGACTCATTGAAGAGAAAATTACTAAGACGAAACAAGAAGTTGAATTTTTGAAATCTCAAATTACTGAAAGTCACGAAAATAGTGCAAGTCAACATTCGGGCGATTGGACAGATGAAAGTTCCCTACATACTGAAATGGAATTTATTTCGAACAGTTTATTGCGTCAACAACAATTTTTAAGAAATCTGGAATTAGCACACATGCGTGTTCACAACAAAACGTATGGTATTTGCTCCATCACGGGTCAACTGATTGATAAAGAAAGATTGCGTTTAGTGCCACACGCTACAAAAAGCGTTGAAGCTAAAAATGCACGACCTATTGTAAATTCGCCGAATACGGTTTCTGATAATTCACCTCGATTAACAGATGAAGAATTAGTTATCAAACCTGAAGAGCGTGTACAACTTCAAAAAGAATTCTTTGAAAATATTTAATGTCGCGTTTTTATAAAAAAAAGCAGTCTCAACTTGTAAGGACTGCTTTTTTAGTTTAATTTTGATTAATTAATTAAACCTCCTCAAATCGTTCAATGCTTTTACTTAAAAAATATATTTGGTGCTTACTAGTGCTAATGGCAACTTTCGGTTTATTAAGTCATTGTAAAAATAATACAACAGTTGCTGCCGATAAAGAAATGGTAGTGCTCAAAAAATATTTTCCGAATGCGACAGAAATAAACATAGATACTTTAGGAAACGGGATTCAGTATAACTTTTTAAATGGCGATGAACAATGCGAAGTTTTTTTCGATTCCGCATCGAATTATAAATTTGCCGCTACTTATATAGAGCCGGAAAATCTTCCTGACGCCATAAAAAATACGCTTAAAAAAAATTATAATTTTGAAAGTGTTACAGTAGCTAAACAAATAAAATCACCTGACAAAACTACTTACACAGTTGAAATACAAATGCCAACCGATTTTTATTCACTGGATTGCAGCGAAGACGGCAAAATATTAAAAATCTATAAATCTCAATTAAGCCCAACAGAAAGTGCCGCACAAGAAGAAGAAGGCGTTGAAAATGATTAGTTTTGCATTTTTTAAAAAAGAATTAATTAAACGTGTCTATCCCTAATTTTCAGTTTGCAAACCCTTGGTGTTTTTTACTGCTACCTATTTTAGTATTGCTTTATTATTTCGTAAATAAGCGATTCAAACCCCAACTTAGTGCGCTCACAATTTCGCACTCAGAAAGTTTTAAATCTAAATCGACAGTTGTCGGAAAATTTAGTTTTACCAAACTTCTTCAATCCCTCGCGATTCTGTGTTTAGTTATTGCCATGGCGCGACCACAGAAAACACTTTCCGACGATAACGCTACGACTTATGGTGTTGACATTATGTTGGTTTTAGACCTTTCGAGTAGTATGCTTTCTCAAGATTTTGATCCAAATAGAATTGCTGTTGCACAGCGCGTTGCAGCGCAATTTATAGATAAAAGACCAAATGATAGAATGGGACTGGTTGTTTTTAGTGGTGAAGCATTTCTAAAATGTCCACTCACACTGGATCACGATGTCGTCAAAACAATGATTAAAAAAATTGAAATTGGTCAACTCTCTGATGGAACTGCCATTGGAATGGGTTTGGGAACGGCAGTAAATCATTTAAAAGGAAGTAAAGCGAAATCACAAATCGTTATTTTAATGACGGATGGTGTAAACAACACAGGTTTTCTGAGTCCGACAGAAGCACTCGATATTGCAAAAGCTTTAAAAACCAAGGTTTACACAGTTGGTATCGGATCAAAAGGAGAAGCGATGTCGCCCATTGGCAGAAGAATTGATGGTAATTATGTTTTTGGAATCGTTCCCGTTGAGATTGATGAAGTATTGCTGGAAAAAATTGCGCGCGAAACAGGCGGTGCGTATTTTAGAGCGACAAACGAAAATGAATTAACTGAAATTTATACTAAAATTGATGCACTCGAAAAATCTGTTATTGAGGCAAAAATCAAAAAACAATTCGTAGATTATTTTTCAATGTTTCTTATAGCTGCCATTTTTCTTTTATTTTTAGAAAGACTTCTTACTTTTTTAGGAACTGAAAAACTTCAAAAAATTTAGAACCAGCTAAATAAAGTAAAATACTTTTATAAAAAAACTCCTGCCGAACGCATCAAGCAGGAGTAAATAAAAAAGTTACTTAAATTTTTATGACCTGGTTTGTGAAATGACAAACTAAAAACATTTCGATGAATCGAGTGCGATTTTAATTATTTTTAAATGGAAAGCATTATAAGTAGTTGTTATTAAATAAACGACAATTAAAAATTTATAGTAAAAGTTTTTTGTGTCACGTTATTCGGAAATTATGGTTTTAGGAAGGCGAAGCCGACCTAAAACTATAATTTCCGACAGTTTTGTGAGGCTCAATGCCGAACAAAACTGAATAATAAAAGTGATCATTATATAATGCAGCCTACTTAGCTTGTGTTTTTCTCAAAAATTATTGCTTAAAGTCAAATAATTATAGACCTACCAATGAATCCGTTGAGGAAAGGAAGAGAGGATTCTTTTTATTTAAATTATTTAACTAAAACAATGTTTGACACAAAATTAAATTATTATACCTATATTTAATAATTTTAAGTGCTAAAATTTAGGCTTTAACGTACTGATATTAGACTTAAATTTCTATTTTTCAAAATTTTTGAGCACCAATTAAAACTATTATTAATCACTATGGTTTTATTAAAAATAATTGTGCGGTATGAAAAAGACTGGAATAGTTCTCATGAATTTAGGTTCGCCCGATTCGCCAAGCGCGAAAGATGTTGCGCGCTATTTGAAAGAATTTTTAATGGATGAGCGCGTCTTAGATGTAAACAAAGTTTTACGGACTATCCTCGTTAAAGGTATCATTGCACCGATTCGTTCTCACCGCAGCGCAAAAGCGTATAAATCTATTTGGTGGGAATCAGGTTCACCACTTGTTCAAATTACTAAGCAATTGCAGTCTGCATTGCAACTTAAAATGCCGGAAAATCCCATTGAAATTGCAATGCGGTATGGCAATCCATCGGCAAAATTTGCCTACGATAAATTAATGGCGGAGCATCCTGACTTGGAGCGCGTTGTAATTGTACCGCTCTATCCACATTATGCGATGTCGAGTTATGAAACGGCGGCGCAAGATGGAATTGATGTTCACAAAGCGGGAAAATATCCTTTTGAATTAGTTGTCGTTCCACCTTTTTATAACAAAGAAAGTTATTTACAAGCATTGACGGAAAACATACGACCGCATATCCAAAAAGATTTCGATCTTCTACTTTTCAGTTACCATGGTATTCCAGAAAGGCATATCAAAAAATCGGACGTAACACATTCGCACTGTTTAAAAACAGCTGATTGTTGCAACGTTGCATCAGCAGCGCACGCATTTTGCTATCGTCATCAAGATATTTTCACAACGATGGAAGTAGGTGCACGTTTGGGTTTACCAAAAAATAAATTTACTTTTTCGTTTCAAAGCCGTTTAGGTCGCGATCCTTGGCTAACGCCTTATACAGCCAAACGATTAAAAGAAATGCCAGAAGAAGGCATTAAAAAAATTGTTGTGGTGTGTCCAGCGTTCGTATCCGATTGTTTAGAGACTTTGGAAGAAATGGGAAAAGAAGGAAGAGAGTTTTTCTTAGAAGCGGGGGGCGAAGAATTTACTTTAGTACCTTGCCTGAATATTGAATCTTTATGGGTGAACGCTTTGAAAGATATTATTGAAGATTCGATGGTGGTGAAAGAAAAAGAATTACAAACAGTTTAATAAAAAATCTGACAGGTTTTAAGAGCTTGTTCGATTTAAAGAGCTTAATGGAAAATAAATACGATTATATAGTTTTGGGTGGTGGCATTGCAGGATTAAGTGCTGCTTATTTTTTAAAAAAGAAAGGTTTAAATGGTATTCTTTTAGAACATAGCCTATCGGTTGGCGGTGTTTTAAAATCTGAAATTATAGGCGATTATCAACTCGATTTTGGTGCTAACTCCGCTTCGCTCACGCCTGAATTTGAAAACTTAATCAGCGATTTAAATTTAAATTCTGAATTGCTCACTGCGGAAGCAGTTTCTAACAAACGTTTTTTAGTGAGCAATAATGAGTTCCACGCTGTTGAACCTAATCCTATAAAAATTTTAAAATCTAAATTATTAACAGCATCTGCTAAGTTAAAACTTTTTACAGAAAGCTGGCGAAAGAATAAACCAAACAATCAAGATGAATCAGTTGCACAGTTTGTAACGCGCAGATTCGGAAAAGAAATTCTCGAAAAAGTTTTTGATCCTGTTTTAAGTGGCATTTATGCGGGCGATGTGCAACGCCTTTCGATGCAACAAGTTATGCCATCGCTTGTGCAATGGGAAAAAGATTTTGGTTCAATCACTAAAGGCGTTTTCAAAAATGCAAAAGGTATGAAGCCGCGTAAAATTGTAAACTTCAAAGGTGGATTTTCAAAGCTAATTAATGCGCTTGAAAATAATTTAAAGGAAGAAATTTATTGCAATGCCTCAACTTGGAAAATTGAAAAAGCAGATAATACGTTTGAAGTGACAGTAAAAATTGGCACAGAAGAAAATAAAGTTTTACATGCAAAAAATATAATTTCAACTATTCCGAGTTACGCACTCTCGCGCCTGATTTTTAATTTCGATAACGATTTAGGCGAACAACTTTACAATATTGAATACACCCCGATGCACGTTTTGCACATTGCTTTCAAAAAAACAGATGTCCCACAATTACCACAAGGTTTTGGTTTTTTAGTGCCAAGCATCGAAAACAGAAAATTTCTCGGTGCCATTAATCAAAGTTTAATTTTTCCAGAAAAAGCACCGCGCGATGTAGCTTTACTCACCGTTTTTCACAAACACAGTAGTGTAGAAGAAGTTATTGCCGATTTAAAATCCGTTCTGAAAACGACAGCGCAACCTATTTTCCAAGAAAAATATTTTTGGCAACACGCTCTACCACAATTCAATGTGGGTTACAAAAATATTTTAGACAACGCTGTGGCGTTTGAAAAAAATTATCCTAACTTTTATATTCAAGGGAATTGGCGTACGGGCGTTGCTGTGGGAAATATTGTTACAAATGCTAACGAACTTTCTGAAAAAATTTACTCAATTATTCCGCCTCATTAATTCGTAAACGATAAAACCGATGAGAATGAAAAATAACAGTTGAAGTAAAAATTTACGCTCTGTGTATTGAACGCGTTTTTTGTAACGCTCGTGTGGCGTGCTTCGGCTAAAAAATCTAAATTTGTTCAATTACAATTAAACTAATTTAGGTGCTATATTTTGAATGGTAAGTTCTAAAAAATTTACTCCTCGCTACTCACAAATTCTTGAGCTTGCTTATTTAATAATTTTAAATCAACGCTACCTCCTGCGAATTGCGCTTCTCGAATTGCGTTTTTCAAATTGAAATATTCATTTTGTTTTGCTTCTGAAAAATTATTTTCTGCAAATTTCCTTTTTAAATCCCCATCGTTCAAATCTTGAACAGTTGTGCTGAGTTTTTGATTTAAATATTCTGTCAGTCTTTTCTGAATTTGCGAAAGAAACAACGACGGATTTTCATTTTGCAAGCCTTCCAAATTTTTCAATTCAAATACAGATTTTTCTGCAATATCTGGCGTGGGATTTTTTTGCGTTCTTTGCGCCGTTCCTTCTTCTGCAATTTTCTTTTCAAGTGTATTAACTATTTTGGGTATAATAATTTTATTCTTCTGAAAACTTCTTAAATAAAAAATTAAACCCACCAACGCACCACCTAAACCACCAACAAGCCACAACCAATAAGTATCTATGAAACTTTTTGATTTATAACCCTCTGTTGGTGTTGTGGAATTTTGTTGCGCTGACGTTTGCACTTTGTCTTCAATCGTTAACGTTAAAGATTGAGACTCAATTCGCACTACTTTTTTTTGTTTAGTATCGAAATAAGTCAGTGGAATTTTAAACGTTTCGACGGTTGTTGGTAACTGAGTATTAGAACTATTTTTTTCTGAACTACTAATTAAGTACTCAAAAGTTTTATCGGTTACGATTTCACCGCTTTCAGAATTCGTATTTTCTGAAATAAGTTTGCCTTCGCTTATTTTTAAAGTTGGAGGTAATTTAACATCAGGCGGAAAAAGCTGAGAAGCATCGCTATGTGTTGTAATTTTTAATTGTAAGGCTGCGACATCGTTAATGTTTATTTTTTCAGGACGAAGCGTTGCTTCAAACCCATCCACATTTACGAGCTCATTATTTCCACTTTTTTGTTGTGTCGGCTGTACCTCAATATTTAAAGTGTTGGTCGGCATTTCAACTGGTTCATGAGGCATTAATAATCCAAACGGATCGAGTTCATCTATTTCAACACTGTGATTATTTTTTGAGCGATTGTGCATACGCTGTGGCGCATCGAACCGAAAAATTACAGGTTCAATATCAGTATTTCCAGACTTTCTCGGATAGAGTGCGATGCGTTTTAAAGTTTTAACGACATACGTTTTTCCATTCAACGATACACGCTGTTCGCTTTTAGGAAATTCTTTGACTTCAATTTTGCTGAAATTAGAATATTCAGGTTCACTCACTTGTCGAATATCGCTGACATTAACGAGCGAATAAATTTTATAATCGAGCAGAATTTGTTCACCAATAAAAGGTTTTCTATTAGAAACTTCCGCGCGAATAAAATAATCGCCTTGCGCGCGCGTAGCTTGTGCATCAGTTGAAGTTACGCCTTTTACGACTTCAATATTCAAAGATTTGGTGATGAGCAACTTCCCATTTGCATTGATTGCCGCGGAACCAATCGTAAAATTTCCTGGTTTTTTTGCCAATAAAGAAAAACTAATGACTTCGCTTTTCTTCATATCACCATTAATAACAGTCATCGAGTTCATTCTGTTCGGTCCGCTCATTAGCCTGAAATCTGAAAATTCAGGCTGTGTGAAATTATTGCCATTCGCGTTTTCTAAAATAAATTTTACTTCAAAAATCTCTTCTGTATGAACGGTTAAAGGTTCAACTTGCGCATAAAATTTTACTTGCGCTTTTGCGCCTACTAAAATAAAACAAAATAAAAAAGCAAGTGGTATTTTATAGGTAGCCAAATTTAGTCAGATTTAATGGTTTACATAATTAATGCAGAAATAACTTTTTTACTTCCAGATTATAACTTAAAGTTCTTCCGTATTATAATTCTTTTTCTTCTGCAAAGTTTGCGGACTGCGTAGTTTAGGTTTCATGTTTTGAAAAGGCGAACGCGACATTCCGAAAAAATCATCATTAAAAAGAGAACGGTTTGGGTTGCGCTGCGGTTTCATTGAAATGTAGTTTTCTAAAACTACTATTTTTGTTTGCTCGGTACTAAACGTGCCTTTATCAGTTTCAACATTGATGGGTTGAATATCAAAAACGCCCGTTGTTTTAGGAAATAATTGATATGTATAGGTGTACGATTGGGAAGTAACACCATTCACAAACATCATTGAATTTGAAGTGGAGGGACCTTGCAATTCAAAACCATCAAATGAAGGTTTAAACATTTTTTTGAGCGAGGCATTCTCGATAATAATTGAAATTGAAATCGAATTGCCTGTACCAACCGTATCACTCGATTTTTCTAATCGAACAATATCATTTTTTTCTTTCGGTTGATGCAAATATTCATCTTGCGCAGAGAAATCGGTTTGCGCCGAAAGCGTATGGTATAAAAATAGTAAAGCTATTGAAATAAAAATTCTCATTATAAATTATTTTTTTCAAATGCAAAATTACAGACACTTACAATTTGTTCAAGCGTAAAAATTATTTTTAGTGAATTTTTTTATTATTAACAGCCGCATGAAAATGATTGACATTTAAAAATTAAATTCACTCATTGAATTTGTATAAAAAAACGAAACGCAAAAAATAAAAAATTCTTAGATAACCTTATTAACTAAATAAAAAAAGTGGAAAAGTGTAAAATACTGCTGATAATATTAACATTTATATCTGTCAGTAATTTATTTTCGCAAGAAATAAAAGTTTTGCCAACCGAGCGCAGGAACAAAGGAGAAATGTATATTTTTGGGGGATCGAACGGTGCTGATTATCCAACTTCTGGTATTCATTTTAAAGGGACAAACTACGATTTTACTTTGCGTCGCGTTGTTGCGCCTGATAGGCAAACGCCGTTCGGTATTGATCCGTATTTTACGATTGATAAAATCTCGATCCCGCAAACCAATTTCAGGATTGTTTATTTTATTTCAGACCATTATAATATTTCTATCTGTGCTGACCACATGAAATACATCGTAGATCAAAATCAGATAGTGAAAATTGAAGGCACCATTAAAACGGGTCCAAAATTGTCGGAATGCACCCTCGAACCGGTTCTACACTTTTAAATTTTCACCTCGTGGACGTTTAGCATTGGTCATATTTTGGTAAGGCTGCAAAATTTGGCGTCAATATTACGCTGTTCAAATACTTTTTAATCAAGGCGAAATAAAAGCCGGTTATATTAATATGCCTTGGATTAGATCTACTAAATTAACCACGAGTTGTGCAGATCAAGAGATTGGATTCTTGCAAGAAAACCTTTTGATTGGCACACGATTCAGAATTAGTAAATAATTCTTCATTCATACTAAAATTTTGAATGCAAAATATTCTTGCTTTCTCGCAGAAAAAAACCACCCTAATAAATTTCTATAAAGTTAATTATTATTAATTTTAATTTCACCTAAATTAATTAATGCAAAATTAAATTCTATTCTTCTTTCGAGTGCATTCAAATTTGTTCTCGCGCCTCACTTAATTTTACCTTTACACCATTAATTAGCGATTCAGCTAAAAACCAATTATTTTTTATTCAGTTAAATCAACACAAAAAAATGAAGTCACTTGTTTCGAACCGTGGTATGAGCATTTTTGCTTTCGGCGCGCTTATCTTAATCAGTTTAGTTGCTGCACTTTATCCTACAAATCTTCCAGTCGCCGACAAACCTTATGACGGCGTAATGACCGGAAACATTGCATGGATGCTAGTTTCAACAGCGTTTGTACTATTAATGACACCAGGACTTGCTTTTTTTTACGGTGGTATGGTTTCAAAATCGAACATAATTTCAACGATGTTACAAAGTTTTGTTGCACTTGGTGTTGTGACAGTTGTCTGGTATGTAGTAGGTTTTAGTCTTGCCTTCGGAGATGATTTGAATGGGTGGGGAATTGTAGGCAATCCAACTACTTTTTTTATGTTTAATAATGTTGGAACTGCGCCGCATCCAACAGTGGGTGCTGGATTACCATTGGTACTCTTTGCTGCGTTCCAATTAAAATTTGCTATCATAACGCCAGCGTTAATTACTGGTGCATTTGCCGAGCGTATTAATTTTTGGGGTTACGTCTTGTTCATCAATCTTTGGATAGTTTTTGTTTATTGCCCATTAGCACACATGGCGTGGCATCCAGGAGGTTTATTAGCACTTAAAGGTGTTTTAGATTTTGCAGGCGGTACGGTAGTACATATGTTTTTAGGTAGAAGAAAAAACACAACGGGTAGTTTACCAGCGAATATTCCATTTGTAATTCTCGGAACAGGTTTATTGTGGTTCGGTTGGTTCGGTTTTAATGGTGGATCAGCTTTGGCTGCGAGCGAGCAATCAGTTAAAGCATTTGTAAATACAAACTTAGCAGCTGCCATTGCAGGTATCACTTGGATATTATTAGACACCGTTCGCGGTAAAAAGCCGTCAGCTCTTGGTGCTTGTATCGGCGCAGTCGTTGGTTTAGTTGCTATCACGCCCGCTTGCGGTTACATTTCTTATGGTCCGAGTTTGTTCATCGGTGCTTTAGCGGCTTGTGTGAGTAATTTTGCTGCTGAATATTTCAAAAGTGGTAAATTAGATGATACTTTAGATGTTTTCGCTTGTCATGGTTTGGGTGGAATCACGGGTATGATTTGTACTGGGTTTTTTGCAACATCAGACTATTGGGCGCATGATTCAGCAGGTGTTGTGTCACATAGTTTATTAATTATGCAACATGCAATTGCTCTTTCAATTGTTGTTCCGTTTGCCTTTGGTTTGTCTTACGTTTTATACAAAATCACAGATTTAATAACGCCGTTGCGCGTTGATGAAGCTTCTGAAAAAGAAGGATTAGATATTAGTCAACACGATGAATCATTCGTTGAATCGTTCGTGGGTTTCTAAATTTTTAAATAAAATAACAGCAGGTTCTATTTTAAAGTAGTGCCTGCTGTATTTTTGTTTAAAAATAATAAAATGTCTGAAAAAATTCATACACGCCTAAGTGTAAACATTAACAAAATTGCAGTCATCCGAAATTCGCGCGGTGGCAATATACCAGACCTGATACAATTCGCGAAAGATATCGAAAAATTTGGTGCTGAAGGAATTACTGTTCATCCAAGACCTGACGAACGCCATATTAGATTTGAAGATGTCCTAAATCTCAAAAACATAGTTACTACTGAATTTAATATAGAAGGTTATCCAGATGAACGTTGGATAAAACTTGTTTTAGAAACAGTTCCAACCCAAGCAACGCTTGTTCCCGATTCACCAACACAATTAACATCAGATCACGGGTGGGATACTGTAAAGAATGCTTCTTTTTTAAAAGAAATTATTGCGAGTTTTAAAGAAAAAAATATTCGCACTTCCGTTTTCATTGATGCCGATGAAAAAATGGTGGAAGGCGCAAAAAATATTGGAGCTGATAGAATAGAACTTTATACTGGTGATTTCGCAAAAGAGTTTGCTGAAAATAAATTCCTTGAAATCGAAAAACATACTCGTGCTGTGGCATTTGCTAAAAATTTAGGTTTGGGAATAAACGCTGGTCACGACTTAAATTTACAAAATTTAAAATTTTATAAAAATAAAGTTTTGCATTTAGATGAAGTTTCGATTGGTCATGCCCTTATTTCTGATGCTTTATATTATGGTTTGTATGAAACGATTGCAATGTATAAACAGTGTTTAAAATAAAATTAGCGAAAAATCGCTAAAATGTATG
>ENA-OBIO01000747-OBIO01000747.1-metagenomes-genome-assembly--contig:-NODE-747-length-15323-cov-3.47275_pt1 | contig 15323 bp, 17 predicted proteins | sample MGYA00153383_OBIO01 | MGnify analysis MGYA00153383 | reverse complement strand
CGCTGCGAACGGCGCTGTGGTCACGCTTAACGATCGGGGTATTTCGGGCGCTGTTATCGGGCCCGATATTGCGGCGACGGGCAATCTCTACGGGAGCCAAGGATCGGCCGCTCCGTGCATGCCGCGCACTGGGAACGACGTGATTCCGGGCGATTTCATCACGAACGAACTGCCGAGTATCGCGGGCAATGAAACGCTCGTAACGATCTTCGCCGGCGGCAACGACACGAATGCGATCGTCAACGCAGCGGTATGCCTCGGCCTTGGCGGCGCCTCGAATACAGCCGTCCAACAGTTTCTCGCGGCACAGATTAAGGCGTTCGGAAACGACTTTTTCAACCTCGTAAATGCGATCCACGCAAAGGCTCCGGGTGCCGTGATCGTGGTCGCCAACTTACCGAATTTCGCCGGCATTCCCATCGCGCAAAACCCGCAGGTCGCGCCGGCAAAACCGCTTCTCCAAGCCGTTTCGGTCGGGATCGATACCAACGTGTACCAGCCCGCAGCCGCGAGCGGCATCCCGACGGTCGATCTGCTCTGTGACCCGAGATCGTACGCGCAGCAGAGTTTCTTCCCGGGCCCGCTCGCCGACGGCTTCCATCCCAACGACGTAGGATACGCGAGCTTCGCCGCGGCGTTCGCGGCGCAGATCGCTGCGCGACCCCCGGTGTTGCCGCTGGCGACTTGCCCCCAGATGTCGCTCGCATTTTCCGCCCGGCAGCCACTCCTCGCGCCGATTCCGAACTTCGAGCGCCGTTAGCATGCGGTCCGGGGGCTCTTCCCAACGGGAAAGCCCCCGCGACCCCGTGAACTTCGGCCACCATGCAATCAGGGATCGACGGCAAGCGTATTGCCGCACTCATCGCCGACGGATTTGAAGAAGCGGAGCTCGTCGAGCCGCGCCGCGTGCTCGAGGAAGCCGGCGCCATCGTCACGATCGTCGGCATCGACGATAAGGCCAAAGCCAAAATCCGCAGCAAACGCGGGCTCGACGATGGCGCGGGATCGAAAGCCGAAGAGGTCGTCGCCGATTGCACGGCCGAGGATTTCGACGGGCTGCTCATTCCCGGCGGCTATTCACCGGATAAACTGCGCGGCAATCGCGAAGTGCAGCGCTTCGTCAAAGAGTTCGATACCGCGAAAAAGCCGATGTTCGCGATCGGGCACGGCGCACACGTGCTCATCTCGGCGCAAGTGACGCGCGGTCGCACGATGACGGGTTCGCCATCGATCTCGGACGATATTCGCAACGCAGGCGGCCTCTTCCGCGATCAGCCGACCGTGCAAGACGGACATTGGATTACGACTCGCGGCGTCGGCGACATGACCCTTTTTAATCGGGCGATGGTCGAGAAACTTTCAACGGCGGGTTCGCTCGTCTGACCGCGAGCTGAACGGCTGAAGGCATCGCGGGGCGAACTCGTAAAGCGAGCGCCCATGATGCGTCGGCTGGCCTCAACATTCGCCGCTTTCGTTTGTGCGGCGACCGTTTTTATGCCCGCGCCCGCTCGCGCGGTCGAGCCGCACGTCTTGCGATGGACGGAAGGCGTCGACATCGCGACGCTCAATCCGTTGCTCGGATCGGCCGGAAGTATCCGCGACATCTCCGAGTTCACGATGGCGCATCTCGTGCACATCGACGGGCGCGGCATCGCGCAACCCGAATTGATCGTCGCGACGCCGACGCAAGCCAACGGCGGCATCAGCCGCGACGGGAAGACCGTGACGTATCGTTTGCGAAGACCGTGACGTATCGTTTGCGGCACGGCGTGCGCTGGAGTGATGGCGTTCCCTTCGATGCCGACGACGTCGCATATTCGCTTCGCGTCGTGGCCGATCAGAGCAACCTCATTCCCGACCGCAGCGCCTACGATTACATCGCGAGCTTCAGCGAGCCCGATAAGTTCACGATCGTCGTGCGCCTCAAAGAGCCGTACGCGCCATTCGTCGCGCGCGCGTTCACCTCGGCGGAACTCGGGTGTCTGCTTCCCAAGCACGTGGTCGGTCCCGATACCAACATCAATAAGGCGCCGTATAATGCGTTGCCCGTCGGCATCGGTCCGTTTCGCTATACGAGCTTCAAACGCGCGGATCGCATCGAGATGGAGGCTAATCCTTTCTACTTCCGCGGCATGCCGAAATTGCGCAAGATCGTCTATAAAATCGTCAACGTCGACAACACGATCTTTACGGAATTGCAGACTGGCGAGATCGACCTGTGGGCGCAGATCGGTGGCGTGCTCGGTGCGCGCGTGAAGACGTTGCCGAACATCGCTATTACGCTGGCACCGTCGCTCTACGTCTCGGGAACCTATCTCAATCTTCAAACGCCGGCACTCCACGACGTCGCCGTCCGGCGCGCGCTCCGTCTCGCGACCGATCGGAAATTTCTCTTTGACAAAGTCGCCTACGGGATTGGCACGCTCTCGGAATCCGTCGTCGCGCCGGCGAGCGACGGCTACATCGGTCTGCCGCGCGTTCCGTACGACCCAGCCGCCGCGAACAAGCTGCTCGACGATGCGGGATGGGTACGTGGGGCCGACGGGGTTCGCGCGAAAGACGGCGTGCGACTCGCGCTGACGGCAGCGTTGCCCGCGGGCTATCCGCCCTCGGCACAGTCTGCGGAGTTGCTACGCGGATATTGGGAAAAGATCGGCGTCGAGCTTGCGACGAAATCGTACGCATCGTCGCAATTTTTCGCACCCGCGGCCGAAGGCGGCATCCTTCAAACGAGCAAGTTCGACGTCGCGCTCTTTTCGTACGCGGGCAGTGTCTTCGCGGATATTCGAGACGGCTATGGATGCGCGTATCGCGCACCAAGGGGTTTCAATTCATCGCAATACTGCAATCCAACCGTCGATGCCGAGGTCGCGCGTTACACGCAGACCTACGATGCGCGCAAACGTCTCGCGCTCGCGGCGAGTTTTCAAAAGCGCGTCGACGACGACGTCCCGACGATCGTGACTTACGTGCGCTCCTTCGTGTACGCGCACACGCCGCGTCTCGTCGGCTACCACCCGACCGCCTTCGGTCACGACGGGATCATGACGCTCGACGTCACGCCGTAGTCGGAAGCGGGTCGTAACGCGCGAGTGTTTCGCCGAACGCGCGTAGAGCGAAGAACCCGATGAAGAGCGCGAGCGCGGCGACGATCGCAATCGCGTGTGGACCCGCCACGAGCTCCACGTAGGCGAGCACGACGCTTGCAGCGAGCGCGAGGCCGACGTAGAGCGTGCGATCGCGACCGTCGCGAAACGTGGCTGAAAGCGCGACGAGCGTCGCGACCGTCACCACGCAGATTGCCGCGGCGAACCGTTCGGGCGAGATGGGAACGCCGCGTAGCGCCGCGCCCGCCGCATACCCGCACGGCAGCGCGAGGGCGGCGACTGTGGGCGCGACAGCGTGTGCGCGCGCGAGTTGGCGCCCGAAGAGCGGCACGGAGAAGAACGTCAGGCGACGTAGCGATGCGATGTGTTGGTTTTCGATCGGCATCACCGACGCGAGTGCCGCGAGCATGAAGAGCGCCGCATGACCGAAATTCGGCGCGAAGATCGCGGCGAGCGCGCCGACGATTGCGAATTGCATGAGCCAATCCACACCGAAGCGTCGATCGATATGGCGCCGCACGATCGCGATCGTTGCGTGGAGCTCGTTCACGCGACCCGCGTTGCGAGAAGTGCCGCCGTCGGCGCGAGCGCGTGCACGCGCACGGCGAGATCGCCCGGGGGCTGATCGAGAACGATGAGATCGACATCGGCGACGAGCGCGAGTGCGATCGCGCGCGCGTACGCGTCGTCACGCGACAACGCGTCGAGCACGCGCGCGGCACGTTCGCGTGCGAGGTGGCGCGCGATGCCCCAGCACTGCGCGTGGAAGGCGACTTCGCAGGCGAAGGCGTGCGTGTCGCCGTCGAAGCCCGCGACATCGACGAAGCCGACCCGCCGTTTGGCCTGTGGCGGCTGGAGTCGCGTTTCATAATCGCCGACGTAGATCGTACCGCTGGTCGGTCGCACGATCGCGCCGCACACGCGCGCGGCGAGCGATGCCGAAAATCCGGTCGGCTGCGCGAGGTCGCGTGCGTCACCGGCATCGATCGTGAGCGAGAACGGTGCGACGAGGTCGGCTCCGTCGCGAACGAAGCGTACGTCGCTCGCGCGCAGAGCGGGCGCGCGTGTGAAGATGCTAGTGGACGCGCGTGAGTCGGGGATTGGGTCGCTCGGGTCGTCCGACCTTATGGCACTCGATCCACGCACCGTCGCGCTCGATCGAAACGATATCGGCCGTGAAATCGAACCGGCCGGTGCCTTCGAAGAAGGCGCTTCCGACCGCGTACGCGTCGACGGGAACGTTCTCGTCTTCGAAGAGCCGAATCTTGCGCGCATCGAAGCCACCGCTCGCGACGATCTTGACGTCGCGATAGCCATGCGTGTCGAGCGCCGCACGAACGTTGCGCACGAGTTCGGGCACGACGCCGGTCGGTGTGAACGTTCCCATCTGCGACCAGAGGGAGCGATCGACGAGCGTTCCCGACGTATCGAGGCGCACGCCCCACAGGCGCGAACCCAGCGCCTTCGCAACCGCGAGACTCGTCGCGACGCAATCGTTCTCGAAATCGACGAGTGAGATCACGTTGACGGCCGGATCGATATACTGCGCGAATTTCTGCGTCGCGAGCACCGTATCACCGCCGTAGGCCGCGATGAGCGCGTGAGGGACCGTGCCCATGCCGCGCGAGCCCCACCATTCCGCGTTCGCGTCGGTCGAGACGCCGAGGGCGCCCGAGATGTAGGCGGCATAGCCATCTCCCGTTTGCATCTGATGATGATCGAAGCGTGCGGGAAAGAAAAGCACGTCTTTGCCGTTTGCCGCGGCGACGATCTCGCGTGCGTTCGTCGCGATGCGTGTCCGCCGTGAGAGGACGCCGAGATAGGTCGTTTCGAGATGTGCGAAGAGCGCGTAGTCGCCTTCGATCGTAAGGATCGTTTCGAACGGCACGATCTCGTCACCATCGTGCAGCGCGCGAATATCGAGTGCATCCCAGCCGTCTCGCCAGGCGCCATCTTCGGCGTACGCGCCGCTACAGAGGCGCAAGATCGCGATCGCCTCATCGATGCCGCAGAGCACGGAGCGATTGCGTTGGAAGACTTGCATACGCACGTTCGGGCGATGTCCGTCTCGCACCAAAATTTCGCGCGCTCGGTTAAAATACGTATCGGAATAGTAACCCGCACGCATTTTTTCGACGGGCAGGTTGAAGACGTTCGATGAAAGTCGCTCGACGCGGAACATGGGACGTTCGTACGGATTCGACGAATGTTCGTCCTCTCGTGGCCACGCTATCGAACGCCGAAATCGCCCGGACGCTCAAAGAGATTCGCACGCTCATGGAGTTTGCGGGCGAGCCGTTTTTCAAGTTTATGGCCTACGAACGCGCGGCGGAAACGCTCGAAAATGCCGCCCCTGCATCGCAGTTGATCGCGAGTGGCCAGCTTCAAGGCTTGCCCGGCATCGGTAAAACGATCGCCGCCCGCATCGCGGAAGTCCTGGAGACGGGCACGATTGCCTATCGTGACGAGCTCGCGGCGAAATACCCGACGACGCTCATCGACGTGCTCGGCGTCCAAGGCATCGGCATGAAGACCGCTCAGATGCTCTTCAAAGACCGAGGCATCGCGTCGCTCGCGGATCTCGAGCGCGCGGTCGATGCGGGGACGCTCGACGGCGTCGCACGTTTGGGGAAGAAGTCGATCGAAAATATCAAGCGCGGCATCCTCGCCTTCAAAGGCCGCGGTACGCGGACACCGCTCGGTCGCGCGCTGCCGCTCGCCCTCGAGATCATCGCGTACCTCGAGGCCGCTGGGAACGCACACGATCTTACGGTTGCGGGCAGCGTTCGCCGTGCCGAAGTAACGGTCGGCGACATCGATATCGTCTGCACCTCGACCGAACCCGGCGACGTGATCGCGCGCTTTGTGAAGTGGGAACGCGCCGAAGCCGTACTCGCCGAAGGCGTTACGAAAGCGTCGATCTGGCTTGCGGGCGGATTACAGATCGATCTGCGCGTACTTCCCGCCGACGTTTTCGGTAATTTACTTCAGCACTTTACGGGTTCGCGCGAGCACAACATCCAGCTTCGCGAATATGCGGTGCGCAAGGGTTTGCGCGTGAGTGAGAACGGCATTCTTCACGTCGCGACGGGTGCGAATACGACGTGTCGCACGGAGACGGATGTGTATGCGGCCCTCGGGTTACCGTTCATTCCGCCCGAGATGCGGCTGGGCGTGGGCGAACTCGAAGCTGCGATCGCCGGCACCTTGCCCGTGCCCGTGACGGTCGCGGATCTGCGCGGCGACTTCCACATGCACTGCACGTGGAGCGATGGTGCGGATTCGCTCGAAGCGATGATCGCGGCCGCAGCGGCGCGCGGGTACGCATATCATTCGATCTCCGATCATTCGTGGGGCCGCGGGAAAATGGGACTCGATCCCGCAGAGTTGCGATCGCAGGCCGCGCGTGCACGCGAGATCGGCGAGCGTCACGGCATCGTGACGCTCTGCTCGAGCGAAGTCGATATCAAAGTCGACGGCACGCTCGATTTCGACGACGCGACGTTGCGCGAACTCGATATCGTCGTCGCGAGCGTGCATAACGCGATGAACATCTCGCGTGATGCGATGACGGCGCGGCTGATCCGTGCGTGCGAGAACCCGTACGTCACGATTATCGGTCATCCGACGGGCCGTAATGTGGAATCATTTCCGGGCTACGAATTCGATTACGATGCGGTCTTCGCGGCGGCGGCGCGGACGGGAACGGCACTCGAGATCGACGGCCAACCCGGGCGCCTCGATCTACCGAGCGCACTCGCTCGCCGCGCGCGCGAGTTCGGCGTGACCTTCGCCCTCGATAGCGACGCGCATTCGGCGGCGGATCTCGCGAACGCCGCGTATGTTCGGCGTGACCTTCGCCCTCGATAGCGACGCGCATTCGGCGGCGGATCTCGCCAACGCCGCGTATTCGGTCGGGCAAGCACGTCGCGCGTGGATCACGCCTGCCGAGGTCCTCAACGCGCGACCGCTCGACGATGTTCGCGCGTTCGTCGCGGCAAAACGAACGGCACTCGCCCGCTAGAGTCTCGCCGAACGGCGCCGTACATGGCCGCGGTGTATTCGTTCGTTACTTAAAGAGTTTCGATGCGTTGATGAGCGTGAGCGAGATGCCCCACACGAGTGGAATCCCAACGAGGGTCCAGGAGAGGACGAGCGGTACGACGTTGCTCGACGACGGTAGCGGTTTTGCCACGATTACGACCGCGCTTCCTTGAGTGCGCCCGTACCGACGGCAACGTAGTGTTTCTCACCGAGTTGCGTGACGAGCAAGTTGCAAACGAATCCGACGACGAGCAGACCCGCCATGATGTACATCGTGACCGAATAGGCATCGGCTTTGGCGACGCCGTGACCGATTTGATATTCGCGAATATAATTCACCAGCACCGGACCCGATGTACATCGTGACCGAATAGGCATCGGCTTTGGCGACGCCGTGACCGATTTGGTATTCGCGAATATAATTCACGAGCACCGGGCCCGCGACGCCCGCCGCCGACCATGCGGTGAGCAGGCGGCCGTGGATCGCCCCGACGTTGAGCGTTCCGAAAAGATCCTTCAGGTAGGCCGGAATCGTCGCGAAACCTCCGCCATACATGCTGAGGATGACGGCGTAACACGCGATGAAGAGCGGGAGATTTCCCGCCTTCCCGAGTGAGGGGATGGACGCGTAGAGTGCGATGCCCAGGGCGAAGAAAATCGCGTAGGTGGTCTTGCGGCCTAAGAAGTCCGACATCGACGCCCAGAAGATACGCCCACCCATATTGAAAATGCTCAAGAGCCCGACGAATCCCGCGGCGACGGCTGCCGACGCTTTGATCTGGGCTGGATCCGCGTGCGGGAATTTGCCCGGAAACATCTCCTGGATCATGAGCGACGCCTGGCCGAGGACGCCGATACCCGCGGTAACGTTCGCGAAGAGAACGACCCAGAGCAGAGAACGACCCAGAGCAACCAGAATTGCGGTGTCGTCACGGCTTGTGCGACGAGCACGTCGCGTGTCGTGATCATCTTCTGGGCGTTCGAAGTCTTGGGTACGTAGCCGGCCGGGGCCCAGCCCTCGGCTGGGACGCGAACGATAAACGCGCCAATCATCATGAAGGCGAGATAGATCACGCCCATCGTGAGCATCGTCGGCGCCACGCCGTTAAACGTCGGCGTCGAGTAGTGCTTGATGAGTGCGACGGCGAGCGGGGCGCCGATGAGCGCTCCGCCGCCGAAGCCCATTATTGCCGTTCCCGTCGCGAGACCCGGGCGATCGGGGAACCACTTGATGAGCGTCGAGACAGGCGAGATATACCCGATCCCGAGCCCCATGCCACCGACGACGCCGTAGCCCAAGAACACGAGCGGGAGAAGATGCAGCGCCACGCCCGCGCCGGCGATGAGAAGACCACCGCTAAAGAGCAAGGCTGCTGCGAACATCGATTTGCGCGGACCGACGCGTTCGACCCATTTGCCACCAAACGCGGCAGCGAGGCCGAGAAAGACGATCGCGAGACTGAAGATCCAGCCGATATTGGGAATTTTCCAATCGCCCGCAACAGGATCCGTGATCCCGATGAGCATCGACATCGGTTTGCTAAAAACGCTGAAGGCGTACGCTTGACCGATGGAAAGGTGGATGCACAACGCGGCCGGCGGGACGAGCCAGCGGCTAAACCCCGGTTTTGCGACCGAATGCGACCGGTCTAGAAAATCAGCGCTCACGAAAAGCCTTTCTAAGTCTTAAGGACGTTAAGATGTATCGTAAGACCGAGGTCTCGCGCGAAATGTTACCGTAGCGTTTACCGCCGCCTCATACGTCGATTGTTAGCGCGTCCCTACCATGAACAGCAGAACTGATTAAATTGTAAGTAACATGCCATCGTATCTCGCGTCGCGGAGAGCTTTCGGTAACGTCGTGTAGCGCGTATCGCCGGGCGTAATGCAGCGTTCGAGTGATGCGCCGGAATCGGGCGTTCGCGCGTAGACGCGGATGTGGTCGAAGGCTGCGAGCACGCGCATTTGATGCGTCGCGAGCTCGCGCGCGATTTCGGGAGCGATTTCATCGTGGAAGTAGCTGCTCGGATAATCGTCGCGGTAGACCGCGTACTGCGTCGCGGGGCAAAAGAAGACCGATGCGTGTGGGCGATCGGCTGCGACATGGACGAACCATTCATCGTGCGTGACGAGGACGGCATCGCGAGGAACGAGCGCGAGCGCACGCTCCGCATCATCGTGCGGCGCGACGGCGCGCAGATAGTGCGCGACGTGCATCGGATTGAACGGCGTCACGAGGACGACCGCGCAGAGCACCGTCGCGACACGAGCGAAGACGCGTGCGCGATCGGTCATGCGTGCGCGCTCGAAACCGACGAGCGCTGCGACCGCGCCGAGGAGGAGCCACGGCGCGTAAATCGCCGCATAGTGCGAACCCATCCGCCACGCGATGGGATCGCTCGAGAGCAACACCAGTGCGAGGCCCGGAACGGCGAGCATCGTCCAGCGCGAAAAAAATGGCAGGAGCGCGAGCGGCACGAGCGCTTCCAGCACATACGTGAATCGTCCGAGCGTCACGAACGTGCCGAGGTACGCGGGATGCATCACGAGGGCGACGAGCAGACTCGCGGGTCCGTGCGCGAAGGAATATTCGTAGAAGCGCGACGGTTGCCACGGCCCGACGCGTGGGATCACGACGAGATAGTAAACCGCGAGCGCGGCAAGATTGACGATCGTGAGCCCGATGCCGGCGACGGCGAGGCGCTCGGGTTCGCGCGGATATCCGACGAGCATCCCGTCACCGACGGCTCGCGCGGCATGGCGACGCACGAAGCCGATCGTTGCAAGGACGAGGCCGACGATCGCGAGCACCATGCAGGCCTCTTCACGAACGAGTGAACTTACGAGCGCGAGAATCGCAAACGCGCGCCACCGTGCGTGCTCTGCGGCCCAGATGAGTCCGAGAGCGAGGACGGGATAGAATGCGATCTCGTGAAATTCGGTGAACCCGACGGCCGCGAGTGGCGGATAGAGCAGCGCGAGTGATGCGTACCACGCGGCGCGCGCCGATCCGACGTAGCCGCTCGCGATGCCGTAAAGCGGAATGGCGGCCGCACCGATGAGGACGATCTGTGCGAGTTGGAGCGCGAGGCCCGATCGCGTGATCGCGACGAGTGGCGCGAGCGTGGCGAGTAGCGGCGCCCAGTGAAAGCGAAAATGCGTACCGCGTTCGGGGCCGTCGCGAAATCCGCCGAACGCATCGAGCGTCACCTGCGCGAACGTTCCCGTATCGGTGCCGAAGGTCCAGAGGTGCCAACGCGCGATCGCAAGGGCAAAAAATATCGCGATGTAGGCGGCGATCGCGAACCCGAGCCTTCTCACGCAAGCGCGGGTTCGGCGCGAGCGGAGCCCGCGCCCGTCGCGCCAAAACGACGGTACGTGAGCGAACTTCTCGCGATCGTCGTCGTCGGCTTCGGTGCCGCACTCGGCGGCATCATGCGCCTCCTCGTTACCACGCTCGTCGTCGCGCGTGCGGGGGCGGGCGCGGCACCGATCGCAACGTTCGGTATCAACGTCGTCGGCTCGCTCGCGATCGGCGTGGTGGTCGGTGTCGTCGAGTCGCGTGCCGGGCTTTCACCGTTGTGGCGACTCTTTTTCGCAACGGGGATCCTCGGGGGATTCACGACGTTTTCCACATTCTCTCTCGACGCGCTCGCCCTCGGCGCCCCAGGGGCGTTTTCTGCGATGGCCTACGTCGGTGCGAGCGTCGTGGTCGGCATCGCGCTCGCGTACGCGGGGCTCGCGGTCGGGAGAGCGCTATGAGCGCGCTGATCGTTCACTCCAAAAGTACCGCTACGATGTGGGAAGCGTTTCTCGTCGCGTGGAGGATGGCGCTCGATACGCCGTGCTCGCTCGTTGAATTTGGGAACGCTCGCGAGATGCAGGACGATCTCGCGGCGCTCGTCATCACGAGATCGAAGCGAGCCACGACGTCGCTCTTGCGCTGGTACGGTGCGGGTGGCGAACGCTATCCGCTCGCGGGCGACTATTTCATCGTCGTCGATTCGCGAAAAGTCGCTGCCTGTGTCTGTCGCATGACGAAAGTCGAGGAGCGCGCCTTCGCCGACGTCGATGAGGCGTACGCGCAGATCGAAGGCGAGGGCGACCTCACGCTGGCAACCTGGCGTCGCGATCACCGCGCGTTTTTCGAAGCGGAGGCTGCCGCAAACCAATTCGTCTTCGACGAATCCACACACGTCGTCTTGGAAACTTTTGCCGTCGTATGGCCGCCTGAGATCGCGGATGCGTTAGGACCGTAGCGCCGCGAAAATCTGCGCGGGCGACGGTAGCTTGCCGTACAACAACATGCCAACGCGATACACGCGCCCCGCGGCCCAAAAGCAGACGAGAACGGTGACGAGATCGATGCCCAGGGCGAGCGCCGTTTGCCACCAGGGCACGCTCGAAATCGCGATGCGCGTGAACATTACGAATGGTGAGAGCAGCGGGATGAAGCCGCATGCGACAACGATCGGCGATTCCGGTTGCAGCAGCGCGAATTGCGCGACGAAGAACGCGCCGACGACGGGTATGAGCACGGGCGTCGTGACGCTCGCGAGATCTTCCGTGCGCGAGATCAAGGATGCGGCGGCTGCGTAAATCGTCGCGTATTGCAGATAGCCGAGGATGAAAAACGCGAAGAACGCGACGATTTCGAATGGATCGATCGTGCCGAGGATCGCGCTCGCATCGCTCGCGTGGCCGACCGTACGATGTGTCGTCGCGCCGAGGGTCGCTGCGATGTTCGGTAAAAACGCAGCAGCCGTGACGATCCAGAGTACGATCTGGACGAGCGCGATCGCGGCTGCGGCGAAGGTTTTCCCCGCGAGAAGATTTGCGGGTTCGATCGTCGCGACGAGGATCTCGGCGATGCGACTGGTCTTTTCTTCGGCGACGGCCGCCATGACGGATTGGCTCGCGAGAATGATCGCGAGGTAGAGCATGAAGACGAGGCCGAACGCGACGCCGTGCGCGATCGTCGCGGCTTGCCCATCGACGAACTTCGTATCGATCGCATGCAGCGTGCGTTTGATCTTGAGTGCGCGTGCGATTTGCTCGGGTTCGAGCCCGGTTCGTAGCGCGACTGCGAGGGGTGCGAGATCGCGAAACTCGGCACGGTCGAAAGCGGAGAGGTCGCGGGGGTAGATGTCGAGCCGGAGTTTATTCGCGGGGGCGGAGAGTGCGATCGCAGCGCCGGCATGGTCGTGTGCGTCGAGGTAGCGCGCGGTCACGTGCGGCGGCAACGTCGCGATGCTCGCGACGACGTGGTAGTTCCGTCGCGCCTCGATAAGTGTCGTCGCTCGCGCGCGCAAAGCTTGCGGACCCGCGAGAACGATGTTGCTCGTCGACGACGCGACGACGCCGGAGAAGAAGAGTGGCGCTTGAATGACGAGCGCGATCCCGAACGCGCCGCCGATCGTTGCGAGCCAGAAGATACGGGATCGAAGTTTTCGTAAAATCTCGGCCTTAAAGACGATGCCGAGTTCGTTTGCGGTACCGTTCACGCGTTCGCTCCCGCGCGCGCGAGCGCGTCGACATAGATCGCGCCGAGCGTGGGCTCGTGACGCTCGAACGAGTCGAGAGGGCCCGCGGCGACCGCCGCTCGCAGGAGCGCGCCGAAATCGGTCGTGGCCGGAAGCGTGTAGATGAGTTCGCCTGGTTCGCCCGCGATTGGAACGGGCGCACCCGCGCGCGTGAAGACCGCGCGGATCTCGGGGAGATCGGGGCTCACGCGCACGGTCCGTGTCGAAAACGTCGAGCGTAACTGCGCGAGCGTTCCCGACGCGCGAACCTCGCCCGCACCGATGATGCAAAACTCGCGACAGAGCGATTCGATGGCGTAGAGTTGGTGGCTGGAAAGAACGAGCGTCGTGCCCGATTGTGAAAGCGTCTTGATGCATGCGATCATCGTCTCGGCATTCATCGGATCGAGTCCCGAGAACGGTTCGTCGAGCACGAGCAACTCGGGTTCGTGCAAGACCGCGCTCGCAAGTTGCACTTTCTGTTGGTTGCCTTTCGAAAGTTCGCCGCACGCGCGCGTTGCGTAGTGGGCGATATCGAGGATCTCGAGCCAGCGATCCGTACGTTTGCGCGCGTCTGCGGTACCGAGGCCATGGAGGCGACCCATGTAGACGATCTGATCGCGGACGCTCATCTTCGCATAGAGGCCGCGCTCTTCGGGAAGATAGCCGAAGCGGCGTCGCGTTTGCCGATCGACGACGGTGCCGGCCCACGAAATCGAGCCGCCGTCGGGTACGTAGATGCCGAGAATCATCCGCATCGTGGTCGTCTTGCCCGCGCCATTGGGTCCCAGCAGCGCGAAAATACTCCCACGTTCGACCGTGAAACTGACGTCGGCGACGGCAACGGCAGAGCCGAACGAACGGCGGATGTGGTCGACGACGAGCATACGTTATTCTTTCGACCGCACGGGAGCCTTTGCCGTTCGAAGCAAAATCACGAAGGCAATGGAATCGCCGCGAATCTGGGGCGCGACCCCGCAAGAGTGTGCGCGGCATTACGCCTGCGACGATCTCGGTTTCGTCGCAGACGATACGTTCTTTCGCGCGGTCGACGTCGCGGCACCGCCGGAACTCGTCTATGCTTGGCTCGCGCAGTTGCGCATCGCGCCCTATAGTTACGACCTACTCGACAATTTCGGCAAGCGTAGCCCCCCGCGGCGAAACCGCGCGCTCGTTACGCTCGCGCCGGGTATGATCGCGATGACGATCTTTCGCATCGCGAGCTTCGAGCACGGTCGTTCGCTGACGGTACGTCTGGGCTCTCGGCGCGTCGCCCGCATCATGGGTGATTTTTGTGGCACGTATGCGATCGAACGCGCGGGCGATCGTGGCGTGCGGCTCGTAGCCAAAATCCTCGTACGTTACCCGTCGGGTTGGTACGGTGATATCCTAAAGCGAGCGATGCCGACGCTCGATCTCATCATGTTTCGCAAACAACTCGAGACGCTTCGCGACTACGCCGAACGCGAGGCGCGCCGCACGTCGATCACGTTCTTCGTTACGTAACTCTTGGAGATTTTTGATGACTCTTCGCAACCTCGCAGTCGCGCTCGTCGCGGGTTTCGCGATCCTCGCGTCGGCAACGCCTTCCTTTGCAAAGAAGACACCCGCGGTTGCTGCAGTGCCGGTGGCGTCGGCCGACCACGCGCGCTTCGGTACCGCCGCCGTCAACACGGGTGCACCGGCGCTCCAAACGACCGTCGACATGATTACGGCCGGCAGCGATAAGACCGGCTTCCAATCGACGATACTCGTCGGCCATCTCGCAGGGGCCCTGACCAAAGCCGAACTCGGCTCGCTTACGAAGCAGTTCGGCGCGGACGATGTCACCTCGTTCGTCAAGACGTTCAATTTCGTCGTCACCGATGCCGTCGCCAAAGTCACGGCGGCCAAGGTGCCGTTGCCGAAGGCTTCGATCCCGCAGCCCGACGGTAAGGCGCTCTCGGCCGAACTCTATACGCTCGGCGTGACGCCCGACAAATCATTCGACGTGGAGTACATGCTCGACGCACTCGTGACACATGGCATCCACGTAGCCGTCATGGACGACATCGATAAGGATGCCACGTTGGGACCGAAGGCCGATGCGAACTATCACGCCGTCCTCACGCAAGTGATGAAAGATCTCAAGAGCGATTACAAGCTCTAAATCTCCCGACGGCGATCGCCATGATGTCGTGCTCTAGCGAGCGCGGACATCCGGCGTCGTGCGGGCCGCGTGCGCGACGATGTCGTCGAGCGCGGCCTCGGGTGCGGCATCCTCGCGCGAGAAATCCATCGCGGCGCTCTCGCGTGCACGATACGCGGTCTTCAGGTTGGTCGAAGTAAGATCGACGCGTGCGGGAAGTGCCGTGAATGGGTGCGGGAAGTGCCGTGAATGGTCGAAGATCCGGCTTTCCTGTCGCGAATGCGTCAGCGAGCGTCGCCGCCGTCGCATCGTACACCGAGAGCGGCGGTAGATCGAGCATCGTTTCGATCGTGCGTAGGAAGCCCGCGGTCGAATGGCGCCGATGAACGGTGCCGCCCGCGCTATAGGCGCTGATCACGAATGCCGATATGCGCTGGGCATCGACGTGATCGGCACCGTTCTGCGCGTCATCTTCGACGATGAAGATCGCCGTGTCGCTCCAATACGGCGAGGACCCCGCAC
>ENA-OBIO01000746-OBIO01000746.1-metagenomes-genome-assembly--contig:-NODE-746-length-15325-cov-5.37577_pt1 | contig 15325 bp, 11 predicted proteins | sample MGYA00153383_OBIO01 | MGnify analysis MGYA00153383 | reverse complement strand
AAACCAGCGCCAGCATGGCCACCGGCACCGAGCGCACCGGCTCGCTGACCAGGCTCACCACGATCAGCGCGCCCACTTGAAACCCGGAGAGGATCGCGAACGAACGGCCCACCAGTGGCATGAAAAACGCCGACACCGTGATCGATCCGAGCACCATACCGACGTAGGTGGTGCCGCTCGTGCCGCTCAACGCCGGATAGATGCCCAGCGTGCCGACGCTCCACATGGCGCCGGCAAGCGCCGCGTTGCCTTCGAGTTCGAGTCGCAAACTCTTTAGCTCCGACTCGGACAGCTGTTCGGCATCGGCATAGCGCCTCGATATCAACAGGCGCCATGCGGCGACGATGAGCCCGATGCCGCAGGCGACGACTGCCGCCAACGGGCGCCCGTTGCTGAAGCCGAACAACACGATGATCGCGACGCCCACGACCTGCATCGATACGCTGCGGGCAGAGTTGCGCAGGGCCAGCCTGACCAGCTCGCGACGCACGCCTCCATCGATCGACGCCTCAACGCTCATACCGGCCGAGCATAGCGCCCGCCGAGCGCCGAGGGGGGCGATCTTTGGGCGTTATGTGGAAACGCGGCCGGGGCCCGCGCGATGCGTTTGTGACCGAGCGCGCAACTCAAGCCAGCCGGCCGTGACACTGCTTGTACTTTTTGCCGCTGCCGCACGGGCACGGGTCGTTGCGACCGACTTTCGGCACCTCGCCCACGGGCGTGGCCAGCTCGGCGCCTTGGCCGGGCTCGAAGGAAATGCTGCCGTCTTCGTTCGGGTGCGTGTAGGTGACGTTGCTGATGCGCTCGGCGCTCGCCTCGATGGCCTCGGCCGCCTGTGCAACTTCTTCTTGCGACTGGATGCGCACCGTCATCAGCACGCGGGTCACGTCCATCTTGACGACATCGAGCAGCTGTGAAAACAGCTCGAAAGCTTCGCGCTTGTATTCCTGCTTCGGGTTCTTCTGCGCATAGCCGCGCAGGTGGATGCCCTGGCGCAGGTAGTCGAGCGCGGCGAGGTGCTCGCGCCAGTGCGAGTCGATCGACTGCAACAAAATCATGCGCATGAACGGCGTGAACTGCTCGAGCCCGACACGCTCGATCTTCTCGTTGAACAAGGCATCGGCGGTTTGCGTGACCTTCAGCGCGATCTCGTCGTCGGTGATGGACGCGCTCTTTTCGATCTCGGCTGTGAGCGGCAGCTCGACATGCCATTCGTCACGCAACACTTTTTCGAGGCCCGCCAGATCCCACTGTTCTTCGACGCTGTCGGCTGGCACGAAGGTGCGCACCACGTCGGTCATCGTGCTCTCGCGCAGGCTGGCAATTTGCTCTTTCAGGCTCGCGGCCTCGAGGATGTCGTTGCGCTGCTGGTAGATGACCTTGCGCTGGTCGTTGCTCACGTCGTCGTATTCGAGCAGTTGCTTGCGCACGTCGAAATTGCGCGCTTCGACCTTGCGCTGCGCGCTCTCGATGCTGCGCGTGACGATGCCGGCCTCGATCGCCTCGCCGTCGGGCATCTTCAGCCGCTCCATGATCGCGCGCACACGGTCGCCAGCGAAGATGCGCATCAGCGAATCGTCGAGCGAGAGGTAGAAGCGCGACGAACCCGGGTCGCCTTGCCGGCCGGAGCGGCCGCGCAACTGGTTGTCGATGCGGCGCGATTCGTGGCGTTCGGTCGCGATGATGCGCAGGCCACCCTGGGCATTCACGTTGTCGTGCAGGCCCTGCCATTCGTCATGCAGCGTCTTCGAGCGCGCGGCCTTGTCGCCTTCGGTGACGGTCTCGTCGGCCGCGAAGATCTTGATCTGGTTCTCGACATTGCCGCCGAGCACGATGTCAGTGCCGCGACCGGCCATGTTGGTTGCGATCGTGATTACACCCGGTCGCCCGGCCTGCGCAACGATCTCGGCTTCACGCGCATGCTGCTTGGCGTTCAACACGTTGTGCGGCAGCTTCGCGGTTTGAAGCAGGCCCGAGATCAGCTCCGAGTTCTCGATCGAGGTCGTGCCCACCAGTACCGGCTGGCCGCGTTCGTGGCAGTTACGGATGTCTTTGATGACCGCCTCGAACTTCTCGCGGTTGGTTTTGTAGACAAGGTCGAGCTCGTCCTTGCGGATCGTCGGCTTGTTCGGCGGGATCACCACGGTCTCGAGCCCGTAGATTTCCTGGAACTCGTAGGCCTCGGTGTCGGCCGTGCCGGTCATGCCCGAGAGCTTGCCGTACATGCGGAAGTAGTTCTGGAACGTGATCGAGGCGAGCGTCTGGTTCTCGCTCTGAATCTGCACGCCTTCTTTCGCTTCGACGGCTTGGTGCAGGCCATCGCTCCAGCGCCGGCCGGTCATCAGCCGACCGGTGAATTCGTCGACGATCACGACCTCGCCGTCCTGCACGACGTAGTGCTGGTCGCGGTTGTAGAGGTGCTTAGCGCGCAGCGCCGCGTACACGTGGTGCATCAGCGTGATGTTGGCCGGGTCGTAGAGAGATGCACCTTCGGCCAACAAGCCGGCCTCGCCCAAGATTCGCTCGGCGTTCTCGTGGCCGTCTTCGGTCAAGAAGACCTGGTGGCTTTTTTCGTCGACGGTGAAGTCGCCCGGGTCGATCACGCCCTCGCCAGTGCGCAGGTCGAGCTCGCCGATTTGCTTCTTGAGTTGCGGCACGACGGCGTTGATGCGCACGTACATCTCGGTGTGATCTTCGGCCTGGCCGCTGATGATCAACGGGGTGCGCGCTTCGTCGATCAGGATCGAATCGACCTCGTCGACGATCGCGTACGAGAGGCCGCGCGCGACGCGGTCGGCGACGTCTTGCACCATGTTGTCGCGCAGGTAGTCGAAGCCGAATTCGTTGTTGGTGCCGTAGGTCACATCGCAGGCGTAGGCGGCCTGCTTTTCTTCGCGGCTCATCTGTGCCAGGTTCACGCCGACCGTCAGGCCGAGGTAGGTGTAGAGCTGGCCCATCCACGCGGCGTCGCGCTGCACGAGGTAGTCGTTGACCGTGATCAGGTGAACGCCGTTGCCGGTGATCGCATTCAGGTAGACCGCGAGCGTGGCCGTCAGCGTCTTGCCTTCGCCGGTGCGCATCTCGGGGATCTTGCCGTCGTGCAGCACCATGCCGCCTATCAGTTGCACGTCGAAGTGGCGCATCTTCAGCACGCGTTTGCTGCCTTCGCGCACCACGGCGAAGGCCTCGGGCAGCATCTTGTCGAGCGCTTCACCGCCAGCAAAGCGCTGGCGGAATTCTCCGGTCTTCGCGACGAGCGATGCGTCGTCGAGTGCCTCGAACTGCGACTCCAGCGCGTTAACCTGCCCCACGACCTGCCGGTACTGCTTCAGCAGACGGTCATTGCGGCTACCGAAAATCGAAGTGAGAAGCTTGGGCAACATGCGGCGTCTGGGGGTTGGGAACAGGGCAGCAAGTCGCTGAACCGAATCGGCGCCATGTCGAATGGCGCGAATGCGGGGCGGCATTTGCCGGGTGTGCAATCTCGATGTGCGGGTCGGCGCGCACCAAATCAAGACACCTGTCGTCGAGGCTGCGCGGCCGAAGCCGACGATTTTAACATTTGCACCCGGGCTCGCCAGGCCCTGCTCAACGGCGCGGCCGCCCAGGTTTCGCTGCGGCGGCCAGCGCTGCGTTGCCACCGGCGAAAAACTTCGCCGGGTCTTGCGGTACGCCGTCGACCAGCACCTCGAAGTGCAGGTGCGCGCCGGTCGACCGGCCCGAGGTGCCGACCTCGGAGACGACCTGCGCGCGCTTGACCAAATCACCCGCTTTCACGAGCACCCTTGCGTTGTGCGCATACCGCGTGACCAGGCCGTTGCCGTGATCGATTTCGACGAGGTGGCCGTACTCTGGGTGGTACTCGCTCGACAGCACCACCCCACCAGCGGCGGCGTGCACCGGCGTGCCCGATTCGGTCGGAAAGTCGAGCCCCGTGTGCAGCGCAGCCCGCCCGGTGAATGGTTCGGTGCGAAAGCCGAAGCCCGAACCCACGCCGCTGTCCACCGGCTTGCTGTTCGGAATCACTAAGGCGACCAGGCGCGATTCGAGCAGGGTGAACACATCGATGCGCTGGTCGGTCTCGATGTCGAGCGAGGTAACGACGCCGTTCAATTGGTCAAGTGAAAGCGTCTTGCCCGACGCGAACGGCACGAACGGGCCGCCCTGCCCCGCAGCACCGCCGACGGAGCCGCTCTTCGGAATCGCTTTGAGCTCGTCGGGCTTGACGCCAGCGGCCGCCGAGACGCGTTCGCTCATCGATTCGAGCTTGATGAGCTTGGCTTGCACCTCGCCCAGCCGTTGCGCCATCACGTCGAGGTTCTCGCGCATGAACCGGTCGCGTTGCGCGAGCTCGTCACGCACGACGAACCGCACCAAGTGGCTGACGACCAGCCAGCCCTCACGCGCAGCTTTTAAAAACACGAAGTGGTAGACCGTGCCGGACAGCAGTGTGAGCACAAACATCAGCCCGAGCAGCCCAGCCCCGAGTTGCCAGCGGTTGATGCGCAGCGCCCGCGTGCGAGCCGAGTTGCCATGGGTGGTCAAAATCTGCATCGCTACACTCCGGCGGGTGAACCCAAAGCACTCAGCGCGGCCTGCGCCCGTCACACCCGACGCGCTGCGCATCGAGCAGGCCTTGCAGCAGAGCGCTCCTCTGGCGCGCCTGCAGGTGCTGATGCGCGACTCGAATGCGCGGTTCGAGGCGATTCGCTCGACCCTGCCCGCCTCTATGGCGCCACACATCAAGGCGGGCCCGATCGACGATGCGGGTTGGTCTTTGCTCGCTGCGAACGCGTCGGTCGCCGCGAAACTCCGCCAGTTGCAGCCCCGCCTCGAAGAAGTCTTGCGGGAGCGGGGCTGGCAAGTTAGCGCAATCCGGGTGAAGGTTCAATCGGGTTGACCGGAAGCTTGCGAAGCGGTGTTCTGCGAGTTTAGAAAATATCGTTCGCGCAATACGGCGCGATCGAGTTAACTGATACCGTATTCATGTCGCAAATAGTTAAAATAACTGACTTGGCAGCTGCCAAACTATTTACATAGCTTTCATCTTTTGATTCGAATCGACTTCGTTAAAATTGCCACCAACAATTTCCAATTTTTCAAATCGAACGGATTTCGTCGAGTTACAGCAACTGCATGCTTGAATGCAGCTATCAGATTACCTGCGTTGTAAGCCCACCAAGCCCACTTTATTTTTTTTTCAGCAGATGTTTCAACGGTCGTTTCTGAAAATATGTTTTTCGGCGTTGCAATACCACGTCGAATACAGGCTTCTGCGACAGCGCGCCACGCGGCTTGGCTTTGTTCCCTCGACTTCAAATGACTGGCATTTTGCTCGTGTACTCGGTAGGAAAGTAACACTTCATCGATATTTCGCAATTCATATTTTTCGCCGATCCGAAGCCACATGTCTAAATCGTCGGAGTAAGTAAACTCCGATCTGTAGCTACCGACATCGGCAAGCACCGCACGTCTAATCATCGACGACGGATTTATTATTCCCAGCGCCGTGGCCATGAGCGCTTGGGTGATTTGATCATGCGTAAGACAATCGTTAAAGTCCGCAAGATCGTCACCGTCGGGATCGATAAAACGCCCCCTCGTCCCTACGGCTCCGACGTCGGGATTCGCCTCAAGAAATTCCACTTGTGCAGCGATTCGGCGTGGATGGGATATATCGTCCGCATCCATGATTGCGACCAAATCGCCGGAAGATAAGGCTATGAGCTCATTTCGGGTTGCGACCATACCTCGGTTCGCGCGGCTATAAATCTTCAGTCGCGCATCAGAATACATGCTCAATATTTGGAAAGAACTGTCTGACGAACCATCATCAATAATAATTAATTCAAAATCACTATAAGTTTGGCACAGAATGCTGTCGACTGCACGTTTTAGATATTTTTCGTTGTTAAAAACCGGAATCAATACGGAAACTTTAGGCATTATATTTGGCCAGCTTCGCAGACCGAGCTCACTTAATCATTAATTTTACGTTGCTTTTAACATTTACCAAATAAACAGCCTCGGAAAAATTGAATTAAAGTCTTTCGCACTCCGATCAAAAAAAGTATTTTTTCTATTGAATGAGCAATCAAGCCGAATTTGCATTTTTGCGCCAAATGATTCTTTTTTCGATGCAAGACTTTTTGAAAAGAACCGCCAATAAATGCCAGTTCTTCAACTCGAACGGTTCGTTCAACACAAGTCGATAGGTATATTTAAAAGCCGTTTTAAAATTGCCGGCTCCATATGCCCACCACGCCCATTTTCGCTGCCTCTCACAGGCTGTTTCGGTTGGTGCGTTTAAATTGAGGGCGAATACACTCGACTCTCCACGGCGAGCAAGTGCTTCGTTAACCGCAAGCTGCGCCGATCGTCTCTGCTCACCTGGCAGAGCATGACTTATGCTTTTGGGATGGACTCTGTAATTAATTAGAACCCGAGGGATATTTTCCAATCGATAAGATTCACCAATACGAAGCCAAAGGTCCAAATCTTCTGCTTGTACAAACCTTGTTCTATACCCACCAACGTGCATGATCGCACTTCGGCGAATCATTGCGGATGGATTTATGATTCCAAGGTCGGCTCGCAAGAGCGCTGCTGTAATTTCGTCGTGCGTCAACAGATCATGGAAATCGGACAACTCGTCGCCGTCTGGGTCAATGAATTTACCAAATGTGCCGACGACACCCACACCCGGATTTTGCTGAAGAAATTTCAGCTGAATCTCAAGTCGTTCGTGGTGAGACACATCATCAGCGTCCATACAAGCAATCAAGCTTCCTCTCGACCATTCGAGTAACTCGTTTCGCGTCGCGACGATTCCTAGATTTTCTCTAGATCTTATCTGTATACGAAGATCCCTATATCGATTTATTATTTCTAGAGATGAGTCCGTAGACCCATCATTAATAATCAATAGTTCGAAATCACGAAACGTCTGCCCAAGAATGCTTTCGATCGCTGCCGCAACATAGCGCTCAGCGTTAAACACCGGCATCACAACAGAGACATTGGGCATATTCTGAAGTCGGTAATACAGGCGCGAGTGCCTTGAACTTAGCGGGAAAGTAGCTTCTAAAATTTCATTTCACGCAGATTCGGCTGGCCGTAAGCACGGAACCTACGATTATCCGAAACGACATGAATAGTCTCGGATTTTGTTCATGGATTCGACCTGGTGGTGAGTGATCTACTTGGTGCCGGCTGTCGGGATCGAACTGACGACCTTCCGCTTACAAGGCGGGTGCTCTACCAACTGAGCTAAGCCGGCGCGGCATGGCGTGAGGCCATGCGCAGAAAATCAAAAGTATACGGCGCGCTACTTGACGCGCTTCAGCGACGGCCGCCCACCCGTCGACGGTTCGGGCGGCGGCTCGTGTTGGGGCGCGGTGCCGGCCGCGCTATCGCGGCCTTTGGGTGCCGGGGCATCGGTGAGCGTCAGCTTCGGGGCGCGCGGTGGTGTGACGACCGCCGGGGTTTCGGTGCTGGCCGACGATGGCACGCCCGCTTGCCCTTCGCTCGGCATCGGGAACGCCATGCCCTGCCCGTTCTCGCGCGCGTAGATCGCGATCACGTGGTCGATCGGCACGACGATCTCGCGCGAGCTGCCGCCGAAGCGCGCCCTGAACTCGATCGTCTCGTTGCCGAGCTTAAGTGCGCTGGTCGCCTCGAAGCCGACGTTGAGCACGATCTCGTTGTTTTTGACGTACTCGCTCGGCACTTGCACGTGCGCGTCGACGAACACCGCGACGTACGGCGTGAAGCCGTTGTCGGTGCACCAATCGTGCAGCGCACGGATGAGGTACGGTCGGGTCGACGAACCCGAGGTGGTCGGGGCGATCGGGGGACTGCTCATTCTGTCTCGTCGGCTGCGACTACTTGCGCATGACCTTTTCGGACGGCGTCAGCGCCTCGATGTAGGCAGGGCGCGAGAAGATGCGCTCGGCGTACTTCAGCAGCGGCACGGCGTTCTTCGACATGTCGATGCCGTAGTAGTCGAGGCGCCAGAGCAGTGGGGCGATGGCCACGTCGAGCATCGAGAAATCGTCGCCGAGCATGTACTTGTTCTTCAGAAAGATCGGCGCGAGTTGCGTGAGCCGGTCTCGGATCTGCGAGCGTGCTTTTTCGAGCTGTTTGTCAGTGCCCTTCATGCCGCGCGATTCGAGCATGTTCACGTGCGCGAACAGCTCCTTCTCAAAATTGAACAAGAACAGCCGCACACGGGCACGCGCCACCGGGTCGCCCGGCATCAGCTGCGGATGCGGGAAGCGCTCGTCGATGTACTCGTTGATGATGTGCGACTCGTACAGAATCAGGTCGCGCTCGACCAAGATCGGTACTTCGTTGTACGGGTTCATCAGCGCGATGTCTTCGGGCTTGGCGAAGAGATCGACATCGCGAATCTCGAAGTCCATGCCCTTCTCGAACAGGACAAAGCGGCAGCGGTGCGAGTAGGGGTCGGTCGTTCCGGAGTAAAGCACCATCATGGCGGCGGGTCCTTGGGGTTCGGTCCGCGCCGTATTCACCGGAGCGGCATGGCAAAAAAGAGAACGCAGTTTTCGGCCGGATCCATTCAGCCAGATCGGCCCGCCACTGCGCGCAGTGCCCGGGGCCTGATTCAGGCCACGGGCAGGGACGACCTCACTTCACGTCTTTCCAGTAGGAGGCATTGAGCCGCCACGTGAACACGGTGAGCACACTCAGGAACAACAACACCCAAACACCAATCCGAACACGATGCTCCTGCGCTGGCTCGCCGATCCATTGCAGGTAGGCGACCAGATCAGCGATGGCTTCGTCGTAGGCGTGCTCGTCGAGCTTGCCGGGCGCGGTCTGCTCGAAGCCGTCGAAGCGATGCGCGGTTTTGGTTGGGTCGTGCTGATCTTTCTCGTCGACGAATTTGGCGACGCGCTGCCCTTGCAGCTCCCACAGCACGTTGGGCATCGCAACACCGGGGTAGGCCATGTTGTTCCAGCCGGTCGCCTTGGTATCGTCGCGGTAGAAGGTGCGCATGTAGGTGTATAGGTAGTCGGCACCGCTGCCCTTGCCAACCTCAGCGCGCGAGCGCGCAATCAACGTCAAATCGGGCGGTACGGCGGCAAGCCACTCTTTGGCCTGCTTGGGGTCGAGCGAGACCTTCATCGTGTCGCCAACCTTGTCGGTCGCAAACAGCAGGTTTTTCTTGATTTCGTCGTCGGTCAGACCGATGTCATGCATGCGGTTGTAACGCATGTAGGCGGCCGCGTGGCAGTTCAGGCAGTAGTTGACGAACAGCTTGGCGCCGTGTTGAAGCGCCGCCTTGTCCGACATTTTTTCGACCGGAAATTTGTCCCAGGCGTAGCCGCCTTCGTTAGCCGCTGCGCCGCCGATGCAGCCAAACGACACGAGCAGGGCGAATAGAAGCTTTTTCATTGTCATTGCCATGGTCTCCGGACGACTTGCGTCAGTGGGCCGCGAAGGTCACGCGGTCGGGCACGGCCTTGAAGCTGCCAATGCGGCTCCACACCGGCATCAGCATGAAGAAGCCGAAGTAGACGATCGTGCCGAACTGCGAGACGTAATTGCCCGCGTCTGATGGGGGTTGCGAACCAAGATAACCCAAAATCAGAAAGAAGAAAACGAAAGTGCCGTACAGATATTTGTGCCAATCAGGCCGGTAACGGATCGACTTGACCAGGCTGCGATCGAGCCAGGGCAGAAAGAACAGGATGATGACGGCGCCGCCCATCACCACGACGCCCCAAAACTTGGCGTCGAAGGTCTTGAGCAACAGAACCGCAGCAATCGCGCCGACGGCGATTGCCAGCTTGCCGTTGGTCTTGAATCCACCCCTCCAAATGGCCATCGCCGCACCGATCGCGAGCAGGACGGCCAGGATGTTGACCATCACGTCGGTCGTGGCCCGCAGCATCGAGTAGTACGGCGTGAAGTACCAAACCGGGGCAATGTGCGCCGGCGTCTTCAGCGGGTTGGCTTCGATGAAGTTGTTGAATTCCAGGAAATAGCCGCCGCCGGTGGGCGCGAAAAACAATACCGCGCTGAAAATCATCAGGAAGATGCTGACCGCGAAGATGTCGTGCACGGTGTAGTAGGGGTGGAACGGGATACCGTCGAGCGGCACGCCCTTGGCGTTTTTCTTCGCCTTGATTTCGACCCCGTCGGGGTTGTTCGAGCCGACCTCGTGCAAGGCGATGATGTGCGCGGCCACCAGCCCGAGCAGAACCAGCGGCACGGCGATCACGTGGAAGCTGAAGAACCGGTTCAACGTGGCGTCGCCAACGACGAAATCACCGCGAATCAGCAAAGCCAGATCGGGCCCGACGAAGGGCACTGCCGCGAACAGGTTGATGATGACCTGCGCACCCCAATAGCTCATCTGGCCCCACGGCAGCAGGTAGCCCATGAAGGCTTCGGCCATCAGGCACAAAAAGATGCCGCAGCCGAACAACCAAACGAGCTCGCGCGGCTTGCGGTACGAGCCGTAGATGAGCCCGCGGAACATGTGCAGGTAGATGACGATGAAGAACGCGCTCGCGCCGGTCGAGTGCATGTAACGGATGATCCAGCCGCCCGGCACGTCACGCATGATGTACTCGACCGACTCGAAGGCCTTGGCCGCGTCGGGCTTGTAGTTCATCACCAAAAAGATGCCGGTGACGATTTGGATCACCAAAACGAGCATCGCCAGCGAGCCGAAGATGTAGAAGAAATTGAAGTTCTTCGGGGCGTAATACTCGCCGATGTGCTCGTTGTAGAGCTTGGACAGCGGGAACCGGTTGTCGACCCAGTTCAGCAGCTTTTGCGGGGCTGTGGCGTTGGCGGGGGCTTCGTGGTATTCGGCCATGTTGGTGGTACTCCTGGGGTGCTGTCTAGCTGCCTGGGTTCATCGCCGCGCGCGGCTGGCGAAGGAACGATCTCAGGCTTTCTTGCTTTCGCCGATGATGATTCGAGTGTCGGACAAATACGTGTAGGGCGGCACCTCGAGGTTGTCGGGCGAAGGCTTGCCTTTGTAGACCCGGCCTGACATATCGAAGGTCGAGCCATGACACGGGCAGAGAAAACCGCCTTCCCAATCGGCCGGCAGCGAGGGTTGCGGCCCGGGGACGAACTTATCGCTGGGCGAGCAGCCGAGGTGCGGGCAGATACCGATCACGACCAGGTACTCGGGCTTGATCGCGCGAGAGTCGTTTTGCAGCGCGGTCGGTGTGGTCGAAAAGTTGGTGCGCAGTGACTTCGGATCGGCCAGCATCGGACCGTTTTTCGGCAATTCGGCCAGCTGCGCTGGCGTGCGACGCAGCACCCACACTGGCTTGCCACGCCACTCAACCGTCAGCTTCTCGCCCGGCTTGAGGCCGCCGATGTCAGTCTCGACGGCGGCACCCGCGGCGCGCGCGCGGTCAGAGGGTTGGAAGCTGCTGACGAATGGCACGGCGGCAAAGCCGGCGCCGACAGCGCCGACGCAGCTGGAGGCGATGATCCAGGTGCGTTTGCCGCTGTCGATTCGCTGACCAATCTGCTCTTCACTCATACGTCTCCTCAGGGCTCGGCTTGTAATTGGGAATAACCAATTATTCTAGCGGACGTGTCAACCCGCTTGACTTCGCCCAAGCCTTCGGAAGGCTACGCCGCGCCTTGACCCGCACCAACTGCGGGCCACGCAAATTCGTGCTGGAGCATCGCCGATGTCTTTCGCGTCCGAGTTCAAAGAGTTCGCTCTAAAGGGCAATGTGGTCGACCTCGCGGTCGGCGTGATCATCGGCGCTGCCTTCGGAAAGATCGTCGACTCGATCGTCAAAGACTTGATCATGCCGGTCATCGGACGGCTGATCGGCGGGCTCGACTTCTCGAACTACTTCATCGCACTCGCAACACCGCCGGCCAACTACACCGGACCGATGACCTACGAGGCACTCACCAAGGCCGGCGTGCCGCTGTTCGCGCACGGCAACTTCACCACTGTGGCGGTCAACTTCGTGATCCTGGCGTTAATCGTCTTCATCATGATCCGGCAGATCAACCAGATGAAGCTCACGGCATCGATCACGCCTGCGGCTGCGGCCGCGCCCGAAGACGTGGTGCCGCTGCGCGAAATCCGCGACGCAGTGAAGAAGTGACGCCGGGAGTGGCAATCGCAGGGCACGCGACAGGTCGATTTGCGCCGGTTTTCGGCCGCATCTTCAGGTTCATGCGCGACCGGCTTACGCTAAGCTGGCAAACCGGCCACAGCGCCGGGGACAATGGCCCAATCGTCTCGAGATGACCGCTCCCGACACCCTCTTGCGAGCCGCGCTCGACGCGGCAGTCAACCTGATCCGGACCACGTTGACGGCGGTGTCCGGCCGCGTGTCGGAAAGCCTCGGCCTGATGTCGCAGTCGAGCGGCCGGATCGCCGAGCGCGATCTGATGATCTCGACTCAGTTCGATTTGCGCCGCAACATCGGCGTGCTTAACCAGATGTTCGCCGACGAGCTCGCGCGGCGCATTCAGGACGAGCTGTCGCCTCGTGAAGATCGCAAACGCACGCTCGCTGCTGCCGATTGGCAGACCCTCAGCCTGGTCGACGACAACGCGGTCGAAGAACGGATGTACGCCGACCGCATCGGCCAGCAGATATCGCACGCCTGCGACTCCGAGCTGCGCGAGTTGGCCGCCTACATGGGTTCGTTGCTGCAGACCGGCCGCGCCGACGAAGACCGCAACCCGCTGCGCGCCGAGCTGCTCGGCGCCGCGCTGTACCGTGCGATCGAAGCGGTATCGCAGCAGGCCGACACGCGCAAGCTGCTGGCCCGCGAGCTCGGTGCCGCAGTGGCCAAGGCGATGCCCGAGTGCTACACGCAGATCCTGCGCGGGCTGCAAAACCGCGGCGTGCAGCCGGTGGTGTTGACGGTGCGGCAGTTCGACGGCCCGGGCAACCAGCTGCCGGGCATCAACTCGGCCTATGCGACGCTGAGCAGCACGCGCAGCCAGCATGGCGAACTCGACACGGCCCCGTCGTCGGGCGCCGGCACGGTGAGCGGCGGCTATGGCCAACGCAGCGTGCGCAGCGGGCCTTCGACCGGCATGCACGGGCCGGGCGGGCCTTCGACCTCGGGCGACGGCCACGCCCGCTCAGGGTCGAGCTCGCGCTCAGGGTCGAGCTCGCGCGCCGGGCTCAGCGCGAGCCAAACCGACGCGCAACTGATGGCTTTGCTGCGCCACCTGACCGCCGTCGCCAGCCGCCCCGGCGACTTCGACGCGACCAGGGCGCAAGGCAACAGCAGCGGCATCGTCGCTCTGGCGGGCGGGCGCGTCGGCGGCATCGCCGCGATGGACGGCGGCGGCTCATCGTCGGCTCCAGGCGCCCTGCCGTACTCAGCAGCCGAAGGCCTGACCGGCCTGATGGCGGTCAACCTGATCCGCGCCCACCGCGAAGAACTCATGCAGGCCTCGAGCGGCAAGCTCGACCACATGGTGATCGACGTGGTGGGGAGCCTGTTCGACCAGATCCTCTCCGACACGCGCGTGCCGCCGCAGATGGCGCGCCAGATCGCACGCCTGCAATTGCCGGTGCTGCGCGTGGCACTGAACGATGCGAGCTTTTTCTCATCGCGCCGCCACCCGGTGCGGCGCTTCGTTAACCGCATCGCCTCGTTGGCCTGCGCGTTCGACGACTTCGACGACGGCCCAGGCAAGCAGTTTCTCGAACGCGTGCGCAAGCTGGTGCAAGAAATCGTCGAAGGCGACTTCGACCAGATCGACATCTATGCCGCCAAACTCGCTGCGTTAGAGGGCTTCATCGCCGAACAGACGCATCAAGAGGTGCAGCAAAAGGGCACGGCCGACACGCTCGGCGCCAAGGAATCGGAGTTGCGCCTGCAGCAGCGCTACATGCTGCAACTGCAGGCTTCGCTGACGCCGATGGCGCTGCCCGACTACCTGCGCAACTTTCTCGCTCAAGTCTGGAGCCAGGCGCTGGTGCTCGCCGTGACCCGCGACGGCCCGGCATCAGACCGCGCCACACGGTACCGCCGCGTCGGCCGCGATCTGGTGATGAGCATCCAGGCCAAGGGCTCGCCAGCGCTGCGCAAGAAGTTCCTGATGCAGCTGCCGCCCCTGATGAAAGACCTGAACGAGGGCCTCGCGCTGGTCGGCTGGCCCGAGCCGGCGCAGCGCGAGTTCTTCGGTCACCTGCTGCCGGCGCATGCCGAATCGCTCAAGGGCGCGGCGCAAACCGAGCTCGATCACAACATGATGGTCAAGCAGCTCGAAGCCATCTTTGCCACGCCGGTGCCGGGCACCGCGATGCTCTCGCCGAACGACCCCGTGCCCGAGTTCGACGCCGACACACTCGCGCGGCGTTTTTCTCCCGAAGAGGCCAAGAGCGTCGGCCTGGTCACCGAAAGCGCGGTCGACTGGTCGGGTGTGGTCGACATCGATCTGGGCGACGAAACGCAATCAGGTGCGACGACTGCAGCGGCCGACGCCGACCCTGTCACCGAGGCCTCGTTGTCGGGCATCGACATCGACCTCGGCCTGCACAGCGCCGACCCGGCCGAACCCACGCGCGGCGTAAAACTGATGGACCACATCAAGCTCGGCTTCGCCTACCAGATGCACATGAAAGACGAGTGGCAGAAAGTGCGCCTCGCGCATGTGAGCGCCGGCCGCAGCTTCTTCGTGTTCACGCGTGGCAAGAAGCACCAGGAGACGATCTCGATGACGGCCCGCATGCTGACGCGCATGTGCCAGACCAACCGCTTTCGCGCGGTAGAAAGCACCTACCTGATGGAACGCGCAACGCAGCGCGCTCGCAAGCAGCTCGCGGCGCTTGGCGCACCGACGCGGCACTGATGGATTCCCTCGGTCAACGAATACGTCGACCGATTCCCAGAGGCGAAGCGAGCCGGTGCAAATTCCTAGTGCTGCACGAGCCGCCGCGCCATCGTCAGCGCGGCGATCAGGCTGCTCTCGTCGGCTCGGCCGGTGCCGGCGATGTCGAACGCGGTGCCGTGATCGGGGCTGGTGCGCACGAACGGCAAGCCGAGCGTCACGTTCACGCCATGTGCCACGCCGAGGTACTTGACCGGGATCAGACCGTGGTCATGCGTCATCGCGACCACGATGTCGAACTCGCCCGGGTGGCCGGCCGCGTTGCGCGCGCGCATGAAGACGGTGTCGGGCGCGAACGGACCGTGCACGTCGACACCTTCGGCGCGCGCCGAGGCGATCGCCGGCGCGATGATGCGCAGCTCCTCGTCACCGAACAGCCCGCCCTCGCCGGCGTGCGGATTCAACCCCGCCACGGCGATGCGCGGCGCCTTCATGCCCCAGGCCGCAG